>Ga0181421_1000025_pt1 | contig 37729 bp, 58 predicted proteins | sample 44SPOviralmetaG_FD_130146 | JGI IMG/M metagenome (GOLD analysis project Ga0181421, IMG submission 130146) | Marine viral communities from the oligotrophic San Pedro Time Series (SPOT) site, San Pedro Channel, CA, USA - 44 SPOT_SRF_2013-06-19 | ecosystem: Environmental > Aquatic > Marine > Strait...
GCATACTTAGAAATTCAGGTGGTGCTTTACAACTTCAGTCTGATGCATCTCAGGTTATATTAAGGTCTAATAATACTACTGCTTTAACACTAGATACTTCTCAAAATGCTATATTTGCAGGAACTATATCTAGTGATGCTATTACAAGTACAGGACTAACAGTATCTACTGCTTCATCAGTTCCAACATTCAACATAATTACAACACATCCAAGCGGTATACCTATTTTAAATTTAAAAGGAGCAGCTTCGGCTCAAATAAGATATCAAGATGAAAATGGTAATAATCAATCAAGAATAGATTTTGATGATGCAGGTGCTTTTAATTTTATTGATGCTACAGATGGTTCATCTCATTTACTAATAAACAGTTCAGGTAACGCCACTTTTGCAGGAACTATCTCAAGTAGTTCCATCACAGCAACAGTTAATAACTATCAATTAAGACTGAGAAGAGCAGATAGTGCAGATGATGATTGGAAATTTTATTCATGGGAAAGTGGATTAAATATATTTCCTGCTTCAGCATCCTCTGTATTTTTTGGTAGAGATGGAGCAAGTACAGATGTAAGTGTTTATAATGGCAATCTTAAAATTGGTACGACTACTGTAATAGACTCCTCTCGTAATTTAACCAACATAGGAACTATCTCTAGTGGAAAAATAACAACCAGTGGAACAGGTACAGCAGGTTTACCAACTTTAGATATTATAAATTCTAGTTCAAGTACATATAATCATTCAATAGAAGCTATGACTCCTAACCTGACCACAGGTGAGTCAAATATATTAGTATTTGGTAGAGAAGGTTCAACAAAAAATTCAGGGTATATTGGCTATAAATACAGTTCAGCAGGTTCAAATGATAATGTTATAACTCTAGGTCATTGGTCTTCAAACCATCTAGTCACGATAAATGGTGTTGGCAATACCACCTTTGCAGGAACTATAGATAGTGGTGCTATTACAAGTACAGGAATTATTACATCAGCCGACTTCTTTAAAGCTACAGGGCAAAACATAAAGTTTTCGGCAGGGGGAACTCATGTTTTAAACATGGACGTAAACCGAAAGATATACCCTGCTACTAACAATTCAACTGATTTAGGGCATTCGGGTACTCTTGCTTTCCGTACTCTGTATTTGACTAACAGCATTTATCATAACACGAGCCAAATCCTAGACTCCTCTCGCAACCTATCCAATATAGGAACTATCAGTAGTGGTGATATTAGAGTAACAGGCAGTACAAATAATAATACCGCAGATGCCTTAAGAGTAGATGATAGTGGTAATGCAGCATTATTTAGAGTTAGGAATGATGGTGTTGTTTTAGTAAGTGATAATTACTTTTATGTTAATTCTAGTCAAGGTGCATATTTTGATGGACAAGTAAGATTTAGAAATGGCATAACAGATGATACAGGCCAGTTAAGTATAAATTCATCTACTGGAGACATTTACTTCAATAGTGCCGATTTGGAAGCTGTTGGAACTATCTCTAGTGCTAGACTTATTGTAAATTCAGGAGCAAATGTAAGTCAATTTCATTCGCACCATACTACTGGCCATGATGATTGGCAGGTGTCACCTATCTCTATAAGAGAAAGAGGATTAAATACCAATAACTCAACCAATAATCAGTATTCTCCAAACTTAAACTTCCATTGGGCAAGTGTAGTATCAAGAAGTTTAACGATGACTAGCGATGGTAATTTTACGTTAGGTGAATGGACTTCTTCAGGTTCACCTGAAATGTCAGGCAATTTATCTTTCTTAAATACTGCAGGTTATAGAGTTAATAATACCAATGTAATAGACTCGTCTCGTAATCTAACCAACATAGGAAGTATTACAGCTACAGATAATATCGTTACTAGTGGTGCATATACAACATTAGGTTCAGGTGCTAGTAATTATGGAGTTATAAGAGTAACAAACCCAAAAGGTGCTGATAGATTTTCAAGATCAGGTAATGAAACTGGTGCTATAAAGATTACTTTACCTGTTTCATGGACTAGTACCATGCTTCGTTTTACTGTAAAAGTTTATGACTATACACAAGGTGAAAGTTTTGAAGTTGTTTGTGCAGGTTATAACTATGCGTCTGGTGCTCAATGGATAAATACAAGTGCTTATATTATTAATCAACCTAATTTTGATAGAGACTTCGTAGTTAAATTTGGACATGATGGTACTAAATGTGCAGTTTATATCGGTACAACCTCAAGCACTTGGACTCATTCCCAAATTGCAGTGACAGATTTTCAAGCAGGATTTAATCAAGCTAGTGCATCTAGTTGGGCTGATGGTTGGGATATAGATATTGTCACAACTTTAGGAACAATATCGCAAACAATTAATAATACTTCAGTTACAGATAATGCTAGAAGATTAAAAGTTGGTGGCACAGAGGTAATTACAAACTCTCGTAACCTTACCAACATAGGAACTATCTCTGCTGGTGTTTTTACAACTAATGCTAATACTGGCACATTCTCAAATTCTATTGGTACTTTTCCTTTAGTCACTTCTACACCATACGATTATGTCGCTAAGTTTGAATCAACAGATTCAGGTGCGGCTATAATTATTGAAGATAATAATTCAACAAGTAATGGAAATAGAGTAAGTGTTAGTGGAGATACAATGAGTTTCTTCACTTCTGCAACTTCTGCTCTTACATTAGACGCATCACAAAACGCTACCTTTGCAGGAACTATCTCTAGTGGTGCTATTACAAGCAGTGGAAATATTGCTATTAGTGCAGGTAATAAAATACTTCTATCAGGTGCAGGGGATAATACACACTACATATATCACGACAGCTCAACTGATTATGATGTTGTGAACTACAGCACAGGTTTTCAACTTGAGCATTATTCAAGTGGTACACAATTTACTTTAGTTGGCTCAACAGGAAACGCTACTTTTACTGGAGGTATCAATAGTGGTGCTTTGAGTGTTAATAGTGGCACAGCTAATATTGCCGCTACATTTCAATCAACAGATGGTATAGCAGGAATTAAACTACAAGACTCAAGTGGTAATGTAGAACTTTCAGCATCAGGTTCAACATTTAGAGTACAACCCAGTGGTGGTACGCCAGTTCTTGAAATTAATTCTTCAGGAACAAATACAGTAACTATAGATGGTACTGGTACAAAAACACTAAGAAGCTACCATGATAGTGGCGGTGTTGGATGGGCAACAGGCTCAGGTACAAGCTACACTAATTTGCTTTACTTAGATGATAATAATGATCGTGTAAGAATTTATACAGAACAAGTAGAAAGGCTTAGAATTAATGCAACTGGTGTAGATGCAACAACTGGTGGATTTAGAATAAATGCAACTACTGTAATAGACTCCGCAAGAAACCTAACTAATATAGGAACTATCTCTAGTGGTGATATAACAACATCAGGTGATCTTTATCTTAGTGAATATGTTTATCACACAGGTGATACTGATACATACATCAGAATACAAGATAATTCTTGGACATTTAGAACAGGTGGTGGCGATAGGGTAGTTATTGATAACAGTGAAATGACCACAAAAGACATTAATGTCGGTGGTACTGGAAATGCAACAGTTAAAGTAAGACATATAGAAGGCAAAGCACCAAATAGTGCTAGTTATGAAGCTTTATATTTAAACTACAATTCAACATATCCTGTTTTTATTGGACAAAGTGCGAGTAACTCAGATTTATATTTATATGGTGCTTTAAGAATAGGAAGTACAGCAGTTATAGATGCTTCTCGTAATATGAGCAACATAGGAACTATCTCTAGTGGTGCTATTACAACAAGTGGTTATTTCCACCTAAATGCTTCACATACAGTTTATGCAGGTGCGATAGATACTACATCTACAGCTACAACTTCTTATAATGTAATAAGATTTAGACAAGGTACAGGTTCAGGAGCGCCCACAGGACTAATTGGAACAGCAGGAAGTGCTGTTAATAATACTGCTTTTAGAAGTGGTATGAATATTGGAACTCAAAACAGTGGTAGTCTTAATTTTATTATTAATGATGGTTATGCAGGTAAATTTGATACTTCGGGCAATCTACTTGTGGGAACTACTGATACCTCTGTTTGGAATAATGGTGCAGGTGGCAATACAGGAACTGTAATTGAATCAGATGGAACTATACAGTTAGCTAAATCTAACAATGCTACTGCATATTTTAACAGGCTTGATAGCGATGGAGACATTGTTTCATTCCGCAAAAATGGCTCATCAGTTGGAAGTATTAGTAGTTATTCAAGTGGGCTAGATATAGCAGGAAGTAGCTATGGGGTACGTTTTGCTGGTAGTACTATTTTCCCAGTAACAAGTGCTGGTAGTGTTTCAAATGGTGCTGTTGATTTAGGGTACTCAGGTGGAAGATTCAAAAACCTTCACCTTTCAGGAACAGGTTACTTTGGAACAAGTGTTGGAATTGGAATCACTCCTTCATCTCCACTTCATGTAAAAGTCGGAACTAATCAAAATTTAGAAGTTGACTCAGAAGGTAGTGAATTAAGATTAAGTGCTGTTAATGACGCAAGAAGTGCAAATCCAGCTATGCGTTTCCAAGCAGAAAGTTATAAATTCTATGGTGCTAGTGGCGTAGGTCCAAGAGCAACCATTGATGCTTCAGGCAATCTGTTGGTGGCAACTACTGACACAACTTTGCTTAACAATACATCAGGTGGTGGCTTTTCTGTTAGCTCAAACGGGTTTACACAAATAGCTAAACAAGGTGTTGATAATGCTGACCCAGTTTTAATTCTTAACCAAACTGGTGTAGAGGGAGAAATACTTAGGTTCTATAAAGATGGTGGAATAGTTGGAAGCATTGGTTCTAATAGTGATGCATTATATATAAGTTCTCCTTATGGGAATGATTCAGGTTTAAGATTTGTAAGTGGCATTATCGCACCTGCAACAACTACTGGAGCAAATAGAGATGCTGCAATAGATTTAGGTTATTCAAGCGGCAGATTCAAAGACCTTTACCTTTCAGGAAGTGTAACAGCTAGCTCAGTAAAACTTTCAGGATTACAAACAGAAGTATTAGGAGTTTCAAGTGGTAAATTATTAGTAGGTGCTGTAAATGATGACGATTTTATAACTAAAATAGTTGGTCATGGTGATAGCTCATCAATGGAATTTAATGATGGAACTATTAATGCAGTAGGCTCAACTACAATAAATCACGCTAAATCCAGTGCCACTAATCCTGTTTTATCTGTAAAAAATACAAGCACTACTAACGAAGGGCGTTATTTACAATTTTTAGGTAGTACAGGAACTAATATAGGGCAAATTGGTCATGTAGATCAAACAGAGTCTAATATATTTATAGCAACTTTTAGCACTGGTCTAAAATTTGAATCTTACATTACTTATAAAGCTATCTTACCTTGTAATGAAAATGGTGCAGATAGTGACAATGCTATTGATCTTGGAAGTTCATCAGTAAGGTTTGATGATATCTATGCAACCAATGGCACTATACAAACTTCAGATAGAAATTTAAAACAAGACATACAAGCCTTAACAGATGCAGAGCAAAGGGTTGCTACAGCATGTAAAGGTTTGATAAGAAGATTTAGATGGCAAGATTCAGTAGCAGAAAAAGATGATAATTCTGATTCTGATGAAACAGCTAGATATCATTTTGGAGTCATAGCACAAGACTTACAAGATGCATTTACAGCAGAAGGATTAAACGCAAGTGATTATGGGATGTTTATCTCTAGCACTTGGGAAGATGATGATGGTGTAGAACAAACAAGACTTGGTGTAAGATATAACGAATTGCTAAGTTTTATAATAACAACAATATAGGAGAAAAAAATGGCGATAACATTAACAAGAACAGTGCAGAGAGTGGAGACATATCCTCTAGTAGACGCTACATCAGAAACTGTATCTGATACTAAGCCTACTGTTATGGTAGTTTATAACGAGAAGTTTGATGACCCTGATGACGCACAGCTTCCAGTTACAGCTACTAAAGTTAGTCACTTTAACTGTACTGATGATGTGACAGGTGAAGATGCTTTAGTACAAACTATCTGTACAGCAATTTGGGCTTAATATGTGGAACAAAGCAACCGTAAAGGTAGATAAAGATAAATTCTTGGCTTGGGTTAAAGATAACGAAATACAGATGAAGAATGTCATAGAGGTTGGTGAAAAGATCAACCTTAATGGCAAACTTAGATCAGTAGAATCACACACTAATAAGAATGGACTTTTATCAATACAACTAAAAGAAGTAAAGCAGAAGAAATCTAAGTAAATGGATGCTGTAACTGTTATCCAAGAGGTAGGGTTTCCCATTGCCGCTTCACTTGGTCTTGGTTGGTTTATATATAAACTTATCATGCGAATTGTAGATGGCATGGAGACTAAACTAGATGTGGTAGATCAAAAAGTAGCAGAGCAAATATCAGCTATAGAAGATAGGCTAGGCACAAAACTTGATTCCCAACATGGTATTTTGGTAGCATTAATTGATAGGGTGCGAAGTTTAGACAATGAGATCATAAGGCAAGATACTCTTATTAAAACTATTCTTGGCGTACCACAACTAATAGATAGCAGTAAAATTGCTAAGGCAGATAGAGATGACCAAAGAAAAGATTAAAAGAAAAAGAGGTAGACCTAGTAATGCAGAACTTGCTAGGAGAAAAGAAGAAGCTGAAAAGGATAAAATAATAAAATTAGTATCTATCGTAGGTATTCTTTTAATTTTAGGTATCTTTATTCAAAATGTTACTGCTGATCAAATAGTACATAAGTTTAAATCACCATCTTTTAGTGGAATAAATACATCTAGCCATTATCTAACTATAGAAAATCAAGAATTTAATCGTAAGCTTACAATCAAAGAAGAAATAAAAGCCTTACAAGATGAAATAGAAAGAGAAAAAGAAAACTCTACACTTGCTAGGTTCATGCGAAACTTAGAAAGCAGAGTCTATGCTGAACTTTCAAGACAACTAGTTAGTAACTTATTTGGCGAAACGCCTTCTGATTCAGGAATTATTGAACTAGAAGGAAATATAATTGAATATACGAGTGATGGCGTAACATTAACCCTAAAAATAACAGAAGCAGATGGCACAGTCACAGAAATTACAATTCCTATCGGTACTTTTACTTTCTAGTTGTTCAATTTTTGACCAGTATGAAGATACATACGATCAAAGAGCAAATAACGACATAGTAAGGATAGATCAACTTCATTCTAAAGAATTAGCTAATGTACAAAAACCTCTAGTACAACCTATAGTAGCTGTATATCCAACAGCATTTACAGATCAAACAGGACAAAGAAAAAGTAACAGTGAATTTGCTTTATTTTCTACTGCTGTAACACAAGCACCCTACACATTATTAATTAGAGCATTAAAACATTCTAGTAATGGTGAATTTTTTAGAGTAGTAGAAAGGGTTGGTTTAGATAACTTAACAAAAGAAAGACAGCTAATTAGATCAGCAAGAGAACAATTTGCAAAAGATGGTGAAGAAAAGAACGTACCGCCACTGCTCTTTGCAGGTGTATTGCTAGAAGGTGCTGTAATAAGCTATGATAGTAACTTGTCAACTGGTGGTGTTGGTGCTAGGTATCTAGGAATAGGTAAAAGCATTCAATATAGAGAAGACAATATTACAGTTAGTCTTCGTATGGTATCAGTTGCAACAGGTGAGATACTTATAGAAGTATTAAGCCAAAAAACCATATTTAGTTATGGCAAATCAGAAGATGTTTTTAGATTCATAGAGATGGGTACTGAACTTGTAGAAATTGAATTAGGTAATTCAAGAAACGAGTCAACAACGATTGCACTGATGAAAGCTATAGAAGGTGCAGTCTTAGAGCTAATAAATATCGGATACGATAGGAGTTTTTGGAAACATGAAGAAACTGAAATTACTAAGCCTGATTGCGATGATGATTGCATCACCAACATACGCGGCTGATAACGAAATATTTGTAGATCAATCAGGAACAGGTGCAAATATAGATTTAGAACAACTAGGTATATCTAATATTATAGGTGGTCTTAACACAGAAGCAGGAAGTCTCACAGCTTTTGATTTAGATGGAAATTCTATGACTTTAGATATCAATATGATTGGTGCAACAAATAAATTTTTAGGTGATATATACGCTGATAACTTTACAGGTTTGTATAATTTCACTGGTTCAACTAATTCTTTTACTATCCAAGTAGACCCAACTAATAGTTTTGGTGCAGATGGTTCTGATCATAATATTGCAGTAACTGGTGCTTCTAATACATTTACATTGAATCAAGGAACTACTGCACTATCCGCAAGTCTTAATTTAGATTGGATTATTCAAGGTTCTAACAATACCATTACATCAAATATAAATATTGACGGTGCTACTAATTATATGGATATAGATGGTTCTGATAATACAGTTACATATACAGGTACTGGTGTTAATGCTTCAGCAGGTGGATATTTCTATCTAGACCATACAGGTGGTCAAAGAACATTTAATATTCAACAATTAAGTACACAGGACAATGACTGGCTCAAAATCATATCAGTGGGTGGCAATTCTTCTTCTACTGTTTGTGTTATCCAAAACGATCAAGGCACAAGCACAGGCTGTTGATATTGGAGATATATCTGAGCTAAACGGCTCAGCACAAATAGTTAGAGATAAGCCCTATAATGCAAACCTAAAATTTGCTATACAAAGCAATGATGAAGCTATTACTTCTAATGGAAGAATGGCAATTAAATTTCTTGATGAATCTACAGTGAAACTTACTGAACACTCACAGCTATTAATAGATGAATATATCTATGACCCCGACCCATCTAAATCTAAAATGGCTCTTACCTTTGGATTAGGTACAGCAAGATTTATCACAGGCAATCTTAATAGAATAGATAAACAGAATATAAAACTTAAAACTCCTACTGCAAATATAGCAATCAGAGGTACAGATTTTACAGCTACTGTAGATGAACTAGGCAGGTCATTAATAATACTGCTACCTGATGCTCTGGGCTTGTCTAGTGGTGAGATAGAAGTAGTTACTGCTATGGGTACAGTTTTACTAAATAAACCATTTCAAGCCACTACAGTTAATGTCTTTGAATCTAAACCTAGTAAACCAGTTATCTTAGATTTAACTCTAGATATTATTGATAATATGTTAATAGTCACACCACCAAAAAAAGAAATAAGTCTTACAGAAGAAATTGCACAAAATTCACAACAAAATATATTAGATTTTAACGATTTGGATATTGACTATCTTGATGAAGATTTTTTTGGTAAAGATGAATTAGAGTTTACAGAACTAGATATTAACTATCTTGATACTAACTATCTTGAAGATTTATTAAATGTCTTAGATGCACTTGCAGTAAATAAACAAGAAGATGTTTTAGCTGTAGTTGGTGGTATTGACGTTCAAGGCACAAAAATTGGTCAAGATACAGAAACACAGATGACCACTCTAATAGCAGGTAATGTTATAAGTCTTAGAAGGAATGTTAATAATTCTGCAAGATTAGATCTAAATGGAGATGATACTTATACTCTTATCATAATTCAAGATGGCGTTTCTAATGTTATTAAGATAAATGGTGGTGGTGACTCTGTAATTAGTATTACTCAAAGCGACTAATGAAAAAACTTATAATACTTATACTTGTACTACTATCACTCCCACTTATATTTCAAAGTACGCCTACAGATATAATAAAACTTAGAACCTTTGATACTCTTGTTAAACAATACAACCCATCAGGTAATTTTGTAATTCTCAATATTACAGAAGAAGATGTAGAAAATGAGGGTGGTTATCCTTTACCTAGACAAAGATTAGCTGAGATACAAGTTGATCTTATTAATAAAGGTGCTATTGGTGTTGGTTGGGTTATATCTTTTCCACAGGCAGACAGACTAGGTGGTGATAAAGCCTTTGCAGAAGCATTAAGTTATGCACCATCTGTTATTGCTATGTTTGAAGATAATAAAAATAATTATCCTAAATCTACTGGAACGGTTGTCAAAGGCAATGATGTTAGTGGTATAGTAAGTATGGGAGTCAAGGAAAACCTGAACACTCTAAAAGAAAATACACTGCAGGGTCTAGCCATTGCTCCCACTGAAGTTGATCAACTCGTTCGCAGAATACCCCTTTTAGTAAGCACTCCTAAAAACGAATGGATTCCTGCATTTGGTACACAAATATATAAAGCTTTATTTGGTGTAAAGACTTACATTATAAAAACTAATGATAATGGTATAGAGGAAATATCAATTAGAGGAATACCACCAATAAAAACAGACAGTTTAGGGCGTAAATGGATAAGTTGGGTAGATACAGAACAAACAGACCTTAAAGAAATGAACGTAGAAGGTAAGTTTGTATTTGTAGGTGTTACAGCTAATGGTGTTATGCCACAGATAGCCACTCCTGTGGGTTTGCTAGAACCACATAAGATACAAACAGCTTTAGCAGAATCAATACTTATAGAAGATAGCCCATATATACCTGATTGGGCTTTAGCTTTAGAAATACTTATATTTTTCGTTTCTGTAAGCCTTATATGGCTTGTATTAAACGCTTTTGGTGTTACTTGGGGGATTATATTAGCTATATTAATAATGTTGTCCACAGCTTATACAGGATATGGACTTATCCACAGGGGAATATTGATTGATGTCACTTGGTCTTTGATATCACAGTTTATAACAGGCTCTATAGCTTTATATTTAAGATTTAGAGAACAATGGAAGCTTAGAGAACAGATAAAAGGTCAATTTGAACATTATCTTGACCCAAGACAGGTCAAAAAATTACAAGATAATCCTACATTGTTAAAACTTGGAGGTGAAAGGCGTTATGCAACTTTTTTATTTACAGATGTTCGTGGTTTTACAGCTTTATCAGAATCATTAGAACCTGAACAAGTAACGTACATTATGAATAGAGCATTAACTGCACAACAGGAAGCAGTGCAAAAACATGGTGGTATGGTTGATAAATATATAGGTGATGCAATGATGGCTATCTTTAATGCACCTATTGATCTAGAAGAACATGAAACAAAGGCATTAGAATGTGCTATAGATATACAAAAAAATATGCATGAACTTAATTATGTATTGGTAGATGAAGGCATAACACCAGTTACTATAGGTATAGGAATAAATACAGGATATGCAGTTATAGGCAATATGGGTTCTAAAAATAGATTTGATTATACTGCTATAGGTGATGCTGTTAATGTTGCGGCAAGACTTGAATCAGGAACAAAACAAGCAGGTGTAGATTTGCTAATTGGTCAAACTACAAAAAATGCTATAAAATTAGAATTAACATCTTTAGAACCAATTCAGGCTAAAGGTAAAAGCGAAAAATTACAGGTGTATACATGGGGTTCAAATTATCGTTAGCATTAGGTGGCTTACTGCTAATATCCCTTACAAGTAGCACTTGGTATATAAACAAGTTACAAGATCAAATAGCAGTTTTAAAAGGCAATCAAATAGCTTTAGAAAATTCTATAGAACAACAAAACGAATCTATTAAAAAAAATCTAGCAAAACAAAAACAAACACAAGAGCAAGTTAATGTTCTAACTGCAAAAAACCAAGAAGCACAAAGAGAAGTTAATAAACTTAAAAACACTTTTGCAAAACATGATCTTGATAATCTTGCTTTAGCTAAACCAAAGCTAATAGAAAATATAGTTAATAAGGGAACAAAGAAAGTCAAAGAAGACCTTATAGCTTTAACCAACCCTAATCAGTTTGATGAAAAATCTAATAATAGTTAGTTTTACCTTATTCTACTTCACAGCGTGTTCTATGTTGCCAACGCAACCTAAGCCTGTAGAAGTTATAACAGTTGCAGAGCCTATGCCAATGTACCATCCACCACTCCCCATAGAACTTAATATAGTGGATATTGACTGGGAAATTTTAACCCCTCGTATAATGAAAGAGTACCTTTCAGACTTGGAACAAGGTTCTGCACCCCCTACAGCATATTATGCTTTGACCTCTAAAGATTACGAAAATCTATCCATGAATATGGCAGAGATAAAACGCTATATCAAAGATACTTTACATATTCTTGAATTCTATAGAGATTATGATAAGCAAGATCAACCTGAAGAAAAGGTGTCAGACACAAAATAATCTGATACCATTTAGATTCATTCATTATAGGAGAGATTAATATGTTAGGAATGATAGGAGAGTGGTTGGGTATTGTCACTGGTGTGGTTTGTGGTGCAAGTATAATTTGCTCACTTACTGCAACACCAAAAGATGATAAATTGATTGCCAAGTTATATAAGATACTTGAAATCGCGGCACTTAATATAGGTAAGGCTAAAAAGTAATTAGCTATGTCTAAATCAGTCACACCATTTGTATACAACGCTATACTTGAAAGGGTAATAGATGGAGACACCATAGATGTGACTTTAGATTTAGGCTTTGACGTAAAGCTTCACAAACAAAGATGTAGACTTAATGGAATAGATACCCCTGAGTCACGAACTAGAAATTTAGAAGAAAAAGCACTTGGTCTTAAAGCAAAAGAAAGGTTAAAAGAATTATGTGCTGAAAAATTAGTAATACAATCACATGGAAAGGGAAAATATGGACGGATTCTTGCAACACCTTTTACAAAAGATGGGAAAGATATTTGCCAAGCCCTCGTTAAAGAAGGACACGCAGTTGAATACTGGGGTGGAACAAAAAAAGCAAAAGTTAAAAAAGACGGAACTTGGGGAGAATAATATGAAAATATCACAAGAAGGAATAGCACTTATCAAAGTATTTGAAGGGTGCAAATTAGAATCTTATAAATGTGCCGCAAATGTTTGGACAATAGGCTACGGTCATACTAAGTCTGTAGAAGAAGGGCAAGAGATAACACAGGAAGAAGCAGATAGTATATTAATAGCTGATCTAGAGATATATGAAGAAGCTGTTCTCAAAGCTGTAGAAGTACCACTACATCAACATCAATTTGATGCTTTAGTTTCATGGACTTTTAATCTTGGTGGTGCAAACCTAAACGCTTCAACGATGCTTAAAGTAATTAACAAAGGCGAATATGAAGATGTTCCTGCACAGATAAAGAGATGGAATAAAGCAGGTGGTAAGGTATTACAAGGTCTTATAAGACGTAGAGAAGCAGAAGCACTATTATTTGAAGGTAAAGACTGGGAAAATGTCTGATCAATGGCATGGTGGCAAAGGCTCTCGTAGAAAAAAAGGCGATGACAAAGCTTATTTAGATAACTGGGAAAGGTTGTTTGGAAAAAAGAAAATAGATATTAATGATTTAAAAAATATAGTAAAAACTAAAAAAAAGGTAGATAAAAGTGGCACTAAGTAAAACACAGACTAAAAGACTCGGTGGAATATTAGCAATAATGTTTGGTGATGATATACCTAGTGAAAACCTAACTGCTTTGATTGGAGATGGTTTTATAAAAGTAGAGGGTCAAAAATATACTCTAACTGATAAAGGATTAGATGAAAAAAACCGTCTTTGTACCTTATGTGGTTTAAATATTAAATATAGTTCAGAAAATAAATCTAATTAATGCAAATCATCATCCTTTAAAGAATTTCTTTGTTTTTCATAATTCATAACGATATCAGTAAATATTTCTAGACTTTTATCTTCAGTTAAATCTCCTAACAAAAAATTAACCCTATTTTTATCACGATGACTCAATTCTTTATTCTTATCAAAAAACCTTATAGTTCTTTTTAAAAATTCTATATCTGCTCCACTTAAAAATTTCAGCATCATTTTCTCCTAATTAATAAAGACTTTAGACTCTAATTGTTTATATCCCCACATCTTTTTAAATGTAAGTTGTGCATCATCAAAATCCATTTTTTCTTCTTTAAACATTTCTCTTTCAACACCTACAGCATGATACCATCTATTAAAATTAACACTGTAAGGTGCTTGATCATCATATAAAAATTCATTCATCTTTCTCTCCCTTGTTATTAACAACTTGATTCAATTTATTTAAAAGCTTTTTATACTCTTCATAATTTATCACTGATTTTTCATGCAAATCAAGAATTTTCTTATGTATGTCAAATAACTTTAATTTGTTATTTTCTTCAATTGTTTTAGGTTTCTTATTTTTATAGTCTTCTAGACTTACTACTTTGCTCATCATCCACCATATTGTTATGCATGTTTAACCAGTCAACATCGTCTTCAACCTTTATACCTGCTAAGTAAAAAAGCACAGAGCATGTTTCTTTCCACTTTCTATCTAGAAAGCGATCTAAATTTATAAAAAATCTCTTCAACATTCAAATTGCTCCTTGCCTATAATTATTGGCTTCTTCTTCTTGTAAATAGTTAATATATGCGTCTAGAACGCCTTCAGGGGTTTGTCCTTGCATTATATTATATAATCTATGCTTTATGATTAGATCAATTAACTTGCTTTTAGATGTCTTATATTCCCATAAATCTAATTCACCTAGTGTTTCGTTTAATTCTTGAATTTGCTCTTTTGTGCTAAACATTAATTACTCCTGTATTTGTTTTTGTGCAACCCTGTATGAGTCACTAGATATTATTTTAGTTTGAAAGCCCTGTTGCTTGAACTTCATACTCTGATCATCAATCATTCCATATTCATTAGAACGCATCCTTTGAAACCAATCCTTATCAGTTGGTTTTTTGATATATAGATGAAATGTTTTAGCGTTTTGATTGCCTACTATCTTAGTCATTATTTTTCTCCTTCTTGATTTTCAACTTCAATGAATGCTTCTAACAAACATATTAGATTTTCAGCTTCTTCAGTGTTTAAATACCATGCTAATGGTTCGTGATTAGTTCTAGTTCTATTATTAGATGTTTTTTTAGTTTCTTCTTGACCTGCAAGTATTCTAAATTCTTTTTTTCCTTTGTAGTTATCATCTAAATATGAAACTATTGCATAGTCATGATATTGTGTATTAGAAGGTGCTTCATTCAAGTCACCTTGTGTATTATCTTTAAAAAAGTGTTGATAACCTTTTCCATTATTGTTTTCAATAAAGGCTTTTTTTATATTAGATATTTTTTGTTTTCTAGTTAATTTCTTCATTTTATTTTTCCTTACTCTGTGAGTATCAATTTATTATGTAATAAGTATAACTCCAAAACGGAATACATAGCAAGTATTTTATTTATATATTTTCAAAAAGGCAGATCGTCTTCCTGTTCTTCGTCTATCCAGTTCTGATTTCCTTCATATAATTGCTTTGCATATTCCTGACCTGCTGTTTTCCTAAATCCATATTTTTCAAAAAATTTAAATTCATTTCCGTACTTAGTATGTAGCTGTGCATGATGAAAAACACACAAAGGTATTACTTGATCATCACCTGCTTTTAAAGACCAACCACGCTTTCCATCACTAGGCTTTAATAAATGATGGGCTTGTATAGAACCATTGCAGGACAAGAAGCCTGACCTACTTATAAAGCAAGGCAGGGTTCTTACCCACATAAGATGTTTCTGATTTACAAGTCTTTTAGACATTAATCTTTATATAACCAATGATTCTTAATAAAATAACCCATAAAATTATATGATTGCCAAATTTTTGTGGTATCACCAATGCTATTTAGTTCTTTATCTAATTCTTTTTGTGTCCTGCAAAACATTGATACTGATAATTGATTGTCTTTATCTAAAATTTCTTTATCACTAAAGTTTTTTCTTTTTTCTTGAATATGTAATCTATGTATTAGTGTTTGCAGTCTTGTATCTTCTAAATATACTTTTTCAGATAATAATATGATTGTACCTTTATCAATATATTTTTTTAAAAGACTTATAACCCTGTTTCGTTTTGCTTGACCTAAGAATTGCAACATAAACATACATACAATAGTAGAAACATTTTTATCAAGGTATTCTATAAGAGCATCTTCTATATCTAAGTTTTCATATACAAATCCATCTCTTCTGTCTTTAAAATTTACAATATCAAAACCAACATAATTTGTGTTTTCAATTTTATCCAAATTATGCAGGTATCTTCCTGTTGAACAGCCCAAATCTAGAACATAACTTTCAGGTTGTGCAAATTCTTTTGTGATACAACTGAAAATTGTATCTAATGTTTCAAAGTTAGGTATAGACAATTTAATATGATTGTCAAAATCTTCTACATTACTAAAATCAAATTTATTATATTTCATATTTATTATGCACCTCTTCTATTCTTGTTCCCAACCATTCCATAACATTTATTGACATTGACCTTCCAACAGCTTCATATCTTTTAGATGTTGGACAATCTTCTTTTTCTTTTCCCTTATATGGTATTTGTGTATAGTTATCAGGAAATCCTTGAAGTCTTTCTGCTTCAATAGGAGTTACTTGTCTTAACTCTGTTTTTACATCTTTTAATTCTACATATACACATGGTTGTCTATTGCCACCAGTCATTGCTGTAAGCGTTGGCTAATTTCTTCTTTTTGTATTCTTGCTGTTTTATCAGGACTACTAGTCTCAAAAACAGTAACAGAATATCTATCTGAAGCTGTTAAAGTAAAACTAGAACCATCATTTTTATATGGTTTACCATTACTTTTAGTATGACTATCTCTAATTATGTATGGTTCTTCGTATTCTCTATAAGTGCTTTCTTTAGATTCTTTGGCAATGGTTTTTTTCTTTCTTCTGATCGGTCTAGCATCTTTTGACACCTCTTCTTTGTCAAATAATACTTCTGCAGGATATCGCCAGTCTCTAATATGTCCGACAACGAAGACACGCCTTCTTCTTTGAGGAATTGCTCTTGGATAGCGTTGTGTTCTGACATACTGAGTGTCCAAAACCCTGTAGGCGAACCCATACCCGAGTTGAGCCAATGCTCCGAGGAAGGTAGCAAAGTCTTCTCCTTTGTTAGATGACAAGACTCCAAAGACATTTTCCCAAATAACCCATGTGGGACGGACTCTTTCAATGAGTTTAATAAATTCAAGTGCGAGGTTTCCTCTGTCTTCATCAAGACCTTTCCTAAGTCCTGCAATGCTGAATGTTGCACAGGGAGTTCCTCCCACAAGGACATCTGCGTGACATCCGATTTGTTCTTTTGTAATTTTTGTGAAATCCCCATAATTTTTTACCTCAGGATAATGATATTTTAACACCTCTGACCTAAATTCTTCTATTTCAGCAAATCCTATAGCTTCCCATCCTAATGGATGCCAAGCTACAGAACAGGCTTCAATTCCACTACATATAGAGAGATATTTCATTTAGAAAGGAACTTGATCATCATCAAAGTCTTGGCTTGGTGGAAATATTTCTTCATCAGATGTTTGCTCTTTACTTCTAGTAGAATCTACAAGTCCAACGCTAAGATACTTAGTGCCTTTTTCCTCATTTGTCTGCAACCATCCACCAAATTTTTGACTTGATGTCTGACCACTTCCAAGATCAACTGTAACAGGACCACCAATATCAGGTGGATTACCATTAGTATTAAAGTTTTCATCTTTCAAATATAACAACCCAACAGATTGAACAAGCTCATATTTAGATTTCTCATTTCCATACTTGTCCTTCATTACAGTTTTTAAAATACTGTAGTATTTGTCTTGACCTCTATCATTAGGGTCTTCAGGGTTTTCTTTGTGGTGCATAGACCCTTTCCAAACTACCTTACAGTTATTTTCTTTCCACATAGTGCCTTTACGGTCTTTTTTTACATATTCACCCATTCTATTCTCCTTTAGTAATTAATTTATATTCGTAACCTTTGCTATTCCAAATCTTTCTTTTTTCTATGACTTCTCCATACATGGGAAGCCCGTAAGCTTCCCTGCAGTAGTCTTTTCTCATATTTCTTATAGAAGCTGAGATTGTAGGTTCGCCATAAAACTTACCAACATTCTGTTTAATCATTCCTTGTATATGCCAAAAGCTCATATACTTTCCCTTTCTAAGACATAGGAATACGCAATCATCTATAGTAAGTTTGCTTTTAGGCTTATCTTTAATACTTTGTGGTACTTCCATTATGCGACCTCGTAAAGACTAATAAGTTTCTTTAATCTAGTGTTGTTAGTATCATCATCGCTAGTAGATGCTAACGCTACCTGTATGTTTGCTTTATTAGTTGCAAACGATTTCTTGTGTAGAACATTATCAGGGTCTTTCAAATTAGAAGCTAAGATCAAAAGATAATCTTCTATATCGTTAGTTGATAAAGTTTTTCCACCTGTTTTCTCAAAATTAAACTTAGCCTTGTTTTTTGGTGAAAGCGATTTAGATTTTTGGTTATTTCTTTGCATGGCCATTTCTGCATCATCGTCATCTTTCTTTGTTGCCACACCACAAGCCATAAGAAGCGAATATCTTTTTGCATAGCTTAATGCACTTCCATATGCCTGTGGGTCATGTTTAGAAGCAGGTATTGTTACTCTACCTGAAGATAATTTTCCACCATGACCATAAAATATAGTTTCTACACAAGCACCATTATCACAATCATGTGATTCTTGTTGCAAAAGTATTCCATTGTCATTAAGTGGCTTTTTCACAGAATCTATAACCTCTTTTAAAGTAGCATAATCGCTTTTAAAAAATGGGTTGTTTCCATCCTGTACAACATGGTCAATTTCTTGTTGTGCTTTGACCAAAGCATTTACTAATGTATCAGTAGTTGTCATTTTATTCTCCATAAGTCTTTAGCAAATTCAATATCTGATAAACTCCACATCCAGTCAGGATTAGGATAGAACTGATCTACTAAAGAATAAATATCATTATTTTGTAAAAGGTTCATCATTGCTGATGCGACCCTGTACACCTCGTTTAATCTCATGTCTATATCGTCTACCTCTAGGGTTATAACCTCTGCTTTCGTTTTGGTTACATAAAGATAATCGGCATAGGCACGATCTTTTTCCAACGCAGTAGCATAAATTGCTATCTGCCTTTGAACTTGTGGTAGTAATTCAGAAGGTTTTCTTGCAGTGGTCTTTATATCCCTAATGCAATTCTCATACTCTAAATCAACATACCCTATAACTGGTATTGGTAGATCATCAAACTCTAGTTCTACCTTTTTTTGATAACTTACAGGCTCACCTAACTCTTCATAAAAGGGTAAGCCAACTTCTAAATACTTTTCTATGTTTTTATATTCTGTTTCTGCTTTCACCTCGTCAAACGTAACGCCTTCTTTTTTATGGTAGTTCATAAGACTCATAAACTCTTTCTGTGCTTCCTTGACGCTGTGCTTCTCTCCTATAGCATGATCTATAACAGTTCCTCTAAGCATTGCAGAGTTGGTGGGTGATTTGTGCTTGGCAAGATACCTAACTATAAAAAGTGGTATGTCTTGCATATAAAGATTAATAGAACTTGCTGAAAGATGCTCTATATCAAATTGGTCAAATGGATTGTTGCTACTCATTGTCAAATCCAAAATACTTGTTTATTTTTGTAATAAGATTTTTATTTACTTTTCTTTTTTCTTTTATATTAGTGATATGACCTTTCCATGAAATAACTTCTCTTTCAGAAGCATTTTCTTCTTTGGCTCTAATAAGTCCAATTTCTGCTGACATAAGTTCCTGCTCTAAATAACATTCAGATAGTTTTTGTCTAATTATGGAAAGTTCTTCTCTGTTGAATTGAAGTTTAGGTTCTTTCATTTTATGTCCTCATTTTATAGTTTGTTAAAAGTTATAAGGCAGAGTATAATCCAAATTGGTTTTCAATACAATATAAAATATATAAAAGGTAAACGTATGAAATTAAAAAAATATTTAGAAACAAAAGAACTAACACAAGAAAAGTTTATTCAAGAAATGGAAGATCAAACTGGTCATAAATTATCACAAGGTGGTTTATCAAAATATGTTCTTGAATATAGAATTCCTAGAAAGGCAGAAATGGTTGCTATACACGAATATACAAAGGGTGAAGTAGAGCCAAATGATTTCTATCTTTAATCTAACCTACTTCTAAATCGTCAAACCAATTTCCACTAACTGTTTTTTCACTTTCAGTGGTTATCTCTTGCATCTTATAATCTTCGTAATCTAAAAAGCGTTTCTGATTTAACCAAGTAGTGCAGAAGGGAATGAACTTCTTATCTTTCTTTTGAAACTCTATATCATTATTATAACTTTCTAGATAAGTAATCATCTGCTCATGACTAAACTTCTTCAATATAGCTTTATAAGATTCTTCTGCTTTAGCCTTATTGTCCTTTCTTGGATATAGAGACCAAAAGCTTTTAAAATCAGAATCATAGGCTTTAGTATTATCTTTAGTATTATCTTTTGTGTCTTCTTTAGTATTGGGGGGTGTGGAGACCAGTAGGCTAGGGGTTTGTGGACTAGGGGGGGTAGGGGTCTCTAGACCCATAGGGGGGGTGTCTGTAGACCTAAGGGTCAGGAAGTACCTATTAGATGTATTACCTCCATCATCTTTAAACCTTCTTTGTATTTTTAGAAGACCTAGACTCTCAAACTCTTTTACAATCTTAGCAATATGCTTTGGGTCTTTTAGACCTGCTAACTTTGCAATATGAGTATAACTAGGATAGCAACTATTCTGATCATCACAGTAGTTAGCTAGTAAGATTAAGATTAATCTCTTGGTTGGTGTTTGACCTTCAAATTGAATCTTCAGTGCTTTGTTCAGACATTCTATAGACATAGTTCTTTCCCTCGTTGTTTTTTATTTTGGTTTAACAAGATAATCCTAATTAATATTTAAGTCAATACAAATTGTACTATCAAAACTTTCTTTGATATGGACTTTCGTGTTCTGATACATCTCTCATCATCCAACCAATAGGTATATCTTGTTTATCAGGAAAAACCCAAAGATGATAAACATTATCAGTATCATGAACTCTACTTTCAGGTGGATATATTTCTACAGCACATCTGTTCCTACCAACAAGATCATTTTTAATTTCTTGGAAATCACGCCAATCGCATAAATGTTCTTTGCCTAAACTAATTCTAATGCTTAACCAAACTGAGCCATCAAATGAAGAATTGTGTATAAGGTTATTAGGGTCTCCTTCTTTGTAATACAAAGTCTTTTTAACAACTTTATATTTATCATCTTCTGAATACCAACATTCACTAGCTCTTAAATCATTAGCTACTTCTAGTGCTTGTTTTCTAGTAACCCCTTTAGCTTTACCTTCATCCATAATGAACTCTACAAGTTCTTTAAATTTCATATTATGTTGCTCAATTCCATTTCTTCTCATTTCCCAAGAACCAAACCTTTCTGATTTTATTAATTTGCACTTGCTCATGCTACCTCCAATGCTTCCGAATTCGTAATGGTTGTATTTCCACATATTGATAATCTTCGTGTTCATGTAGCTTTTGCTCAATCGCTTCAAGCAGACATTCTTCTATTTCTTTCCAAGATTCAAGTTCAACACCATATTCATGATCATTAATGTTGATCATCTTAAATCCGTAATACTCGTATTCAGCAATATCATAATAATCACCCCATTGCTCTAAAAGTTTTTGTACCCTTTGTTTGGGTGAAGTTCTTTTCTTTATGTATCTTTTAGGTTCAGGTATAGGAGTAGTGCATATAGACTGAAATGGTTTTAGTCTTCTACTTAATCTTTTATTACAAGTGGTTCTTTCAAAATCATAAAATTCAACATTAGCTTTATTCATACTTGCAACCAAATCTTTTATAGATGGTTGATCAGGATGCAGGTAATGTAAAAGCATACAGAACTCTGCAACAAATTTACGACCATGTAAATCGGCACTAAGATGATGAGCATATTCGTGTAGCAAGACTCCATAAGACCTACCCCATTCATTCCTAATAACAATCTCATAGCTATTAGCAAAACATTTGCCATGACCATTTTTAAATCTAAGGGTTATTTTACGTTTAAAGATTTTGTTTAATCTTTTGATTACTGCATGACATTGATCTTGTGAAAGATAACTTTGTTTAACCATCCATGACTGAGAATCTTCCCAGTCATAGACTTTTTGTTTTTGTTTATCCCTCATGCTACCTCCAATACTGTAAAGGTTTTGCATGTTTGAATTCTATCCCAAGTAGACCTTTTGATTTTCGTCCAATGGTTTTCTCTGTAAGTGCTAAGAACAGCAGGTCTAATCTTTACCCACTTCCAACCTATTTGACCAACTTGGAAATGATGATAGCCATGAGATAATCTATTAGCCCTTTGAGGGTCATTATAAAATCTTACAATGTCTCTCTTCTTTTTTGCTTCCTTATGTAATGGAAGCTCTTTGTATCTTTTTTTCATTTGATTCTCCTTTTTCAATTTATTAAAAATACTTCGCCTTAAAACTATTATAACACATCTTAAACCAAATTGGAATAGTTAATTTATATGATCATTTTACGTTTTGGATTAATTTGTGATAATATCCGATATGCAATGACTAAAAAAACGACTAGAACCAAATTAACAGAAGAACTGAAAACACAGTTAAGAACTGAATTTGTTCAGGGAATAGAGTTAAAATCAGGTGAGAGAAAACATTTTAGCATTGAAGATTTGATCAAAAAGTATAATGTAGCACCTGCTACCCTTTACAGAGCATCACAATCTGAAGGTTGGAAAGCACTCAGAGAACAATACAACATAGAACTTCAAGAAGAATTAAATAAACAAAGAGCAAAAAAACAAGCCAAAGAATCTATAAAGTTTGATGATAGGCTTTTGATCAAGGCTAATGATTTGATTGATCAGGTTACTTTTTATTTAAACATTAATGAAGATGCTATGAACATGGGTGGCAAACCACTTCAACCAACACAGTTTCTATCTTTGTGTAATGCACTATTGACTGCACAAAAACTAGGTAAGATTTCAATGGGAGAAATAACAGAGAATATCAATGTCAACTCAACCGTCAAAGAAGCAGAAGCCTTCAACTCAATTATGGAACTACTGGACACAGTTAAATCAGAACGCCTTAACAGCGACAGCGACCCATTACACTAATTGGCTTAAAACTGCTCGTACAAAACAATTAGCACCTGAGGGTGAATATCTAATATGGCTTGTGATGGCAGGAAGGGGTTTTGGTAAGACAAGATGTGGTGCAGAAGACATAGCTTTATATGCAATGAGAAATCCAAATGTTAATTGTGCTGTAGTTGCTCCTACTCATGGTGATCTTAGGCGTGTGTGTTTTGGGGGTGAAAGTGGTCTACTAAGTGTTATACCTAAAGAATGTCTTTTAAAGTCTAATGATCAAAAAGGGTATTCTTCCAGTGTGTCTGAAATTAGATTATGGAATGGGTCTAAGATTACAGGATATGCGGCTCAAGAACCTGAGAGACTTCGCGGACCGCAATATCATAGAGCATGGTGTGATGAAATAGCGTCTTGGAGATATCCTGAAGCTTTTGATCAGCTTATGTTTGGTCTAAGGTTAGGTGACAATCCACAGTGCGTGATAACAACAACACCAAAACCAAGCACACTTATTAAAGACTTAGTATCAAGAAATGATTGCTATGTAACAAGTGGCTCTACATTTGAAAACGAAGCAAACTTAGCAGAGTCTGCTTTAAAAATGCTTAGAGAAAGATATGAAGGCACAAATTTAGGTAGACAGGAGCTGTATGCAGAGATCATTGAAGACTTTGAAGGTGCTTTGTGGAGTTCTAATCTAATAGAAAAGGCAAGAGTACACGAGAAAAATGATCTTTCACAGATTATAGTTGCAATTGACCCTGCTGTTACAGCTAATGCAAATAGCGATGAAACAGGTATAGTAGTAGTAGGTAAGGACTATAATAATCATTATTATGTCTTAGAGGACTTATCAGGAAGACATCCACCTGAAAAATGGGGTAGAATAGCTATAAATGCTTTCTACGAATGGGAAGCAGATAGGATAGTAGCTGAAGTTAATAACGGTGGAGACTTGGTAGAAAGGCTTATAAGAAACATAGATAGTCAAATATCTTATAGAAGTGTAAGGGCAACTAGGGGTAAAATACTTAGAGCAGAACCAATCTCAGCTTTATATGAACAAGAGAGAGTTCACCATGTAGGTGCATTCTCAGAGTTAGAATCGCAAATGTGCAGTTATACAGGAGATACAAATAGTTCGCCTGATAGATTAGATGCTTTAGTATGGGGATTAACCGAACTTAGCAAGTCTAAAGGACAAGTAAACTGGAGAATAAGCTAATGGCACAACAAACATTTTTACAACGACTTTTTAATATTCAACAACAAGAAGTCAAACAATCAAACATGATGGGTTATTTTGGGGTTGGTACTGATCAACCTAAGAATTACAAATATGCAGATTTAGCCAAAGAGGGATATCTAAAAAACGCAATCGTTTATCGTTGTGTTAACGAAATATCCAAAGGTGCAAGTGCAGTACCCTTTGTAGTTAAAGCAGGAGATCAGATAATTGAACAACATCCACTCATTGACCTTCTTAATAGACCCAATCCTTTACAATCCTATTCAGAGTTCTTTAATAGCCTGTTTGGTTATGTGTTGCTTAGTGGCAATGCATATATACTTAAAGTAGGTGGAGAGACAGGTACGCCTAAAGAGCTACATCAATTAAGACCTGATCGTATTAATATTAAAGGTAGTGGTAACGCTATACCTGATAAATACGAATATTTAATAAATGGTAGGGTTCAAAATACCTATGATGTAGATCAAGACAATGGCTTTAGCGAAATTAAGCATGTAAAGCTATGGAATCCATTAGATGATTATTACGGATTATCTCCTATGAGTGCCGCGGCTATAGAGATAGATCAATTCAATATGTCTAGTAAACATAATGTAAATCTTCTAAATAATGGTGCAAGACCAAGTGGAGCTGTTATCTTTAAACCTAAAGATGATGCAGGTTTTGCTGTAAACCTTACAGAATCACAAAGACAACAATTACTTACAGACCTTAACAATAGATTTAGTGGTACTGCTAATGCAGGTAGACCTATGCTTTTAGAAGGAGACTTTGACTGGAAAGAGATGGGTTTAAGCCCTAAAGACATGGACTTCCATGCATTAAAGAATATGGCAACCACAGACATAGCCCTTTGCTTTGGAGTGCCTAGTCAGTTAGTAGGTGTTCCTGATGCTCAGACTTACTCAAATGTAGCAGAAGCAAGACTTGCTCTATATGAAGAAACTATAATTCCACATCTAAGAAAGATAGCTTCTGATCTTAATGAGTGGTTAGTGCCTTTATTTGACGATAGGCTTACCCTTGAATTTGATATAGATTCTATACCTGCACTTGCAGAAAGAAAAAAGAAGACTTACGAGAATGTTACTAGTGCTGTTCGTGAAGGTATTATGACCCGTAATGAAGCTAGGAAGATAATAGGTCTTGACCCTATAGATGGTGCAGATGATCTTTATATATCAGCTAATCTATTCCCACTTTCAGATAGTGATGTTCCTAAACCTGAGAATCCTATTAACGAAGAAGACTTAGAAGACTACGATGATGATGATGAGGTTGATAAAGAGATAGACTTCCTTTTACAAGAAGAGAAAGCTTTAGCAGATATAAATACAGTTCCTACCAGTGAAATGGCAGAAGAAGCTAAGAGAGGGCTTGAACTTAGAAAAAAGTTTAAAAGGGGTGGCACTTTAGTAGGTGTTGCTCGTGCAAATCAGCTAGTAGCAAGAGAAAGACTATCTATATCTACAGTCAAAAGAATGTATAGCTTTTTTAAAAGGCATGAAGTGGATAAACAAGCAGAGGGTTTTAGACAAGGTGAAGAAGGATATCCAAGTGCAGGAAAGGTTGCATGGTTGCTTTGGGGTGGAGATTCAGGCTTTGCTTGGGCTAAAAGAAAGCGTCAACAAATAATTACAGAAGAAGATAAAGAGTATGCACTACAGGAGCATGTAGAATCTAAAGAAGATGAAAAAGCTTTATCAGGTAAGGTAAAAGAAGCCTTAGAAGGTAAAGTAGAAGATCATAATGAGAAACATGGTAACACTAAGACTAAAAGGGCTACTTTAAGAATGCTAGAAGCTGTATTTAGACGTGGTGTAGGTGCTTATAGAACAAACCCTAGTTCTGTAAGACCAAGTGTTAGTTCACCTGATCAATGGGCTTACGCAAGGGTAAATAGCTTTCTAAGAGCATTATCTACAGGCAAGTTTAGAGGTGGAAGGCACGATACAGACTTATTTCCTAAAGGACATCCACTATCTAGCAAAACATGAAGGTAGAACGTAAAAAGTTCAATACCTTTAGACAAGGTAGGATAAACGTAAGGGCTGAAGCTAGAAAACAGCTAGTTTTAAGGAATAATTTAGAAAAAAGGTTTTATAGACAACTTTCTAGCCTATTTAAGAAGTTTCTAAATGTACAGATGTACTTATACAAGCAATATGGGTTATATGAGCCACAAATAGCAGAACAAACCCTTAACGAAGACTTATTTCCTATTATTCACGCACATTACAAGCGTGTTTTTAAAGTTATCTTTAGATATAACGAATCTAAATATAATATTGACAAAAAACAAGATGAAGCTTTTGTTTTTGGTAGATCAATAGACTTTGAAAGCTTAGTAGAACAGTATTTTAATACTAGACAGCTAGTTTTAGCAGGTATAAGTATGCGATTAGCTACTCGTATTAGTAGTGTTATAGAGCAAGGTAGAGCCGATGATCTTACATTAGCACAGATTACCAAATTAGTTTCTGATAAGTTTTTACCTATTAGTAGAAGTAGATCAGCCCTAATAGCCCGTACAGAAACACATAATGCCGCAAGTTTTGCTAATAATGCTTACTTTAAAAAAGTAGAAGAAGACTTAGGCACTAAGATGCTAAAGAAGTGGGTGGCTACTAACGATAAAAGAACTAGATCAGCACATGCATTAGCTAACGGTCAGATCGTAGATATGAATGAAGACTTTATAGTAGGTGGTGTTCCTATGGAATATGCAGGAGACCCTAAGGGTGGTGCATCAAACGTCATCAACTGTAGATGTGTGATTATCTACGCTGATGAAAGAGATATGGAATCTTAATCTATCTATTAACCATTTGAGAAACAAACTTAATATTAACAAATTCACTTTGTGAAATATTATTATCATCAAGCCATTTACCTAGTTCTTTATTGACATTGAATCTATCAACATCAATATAAGTACCTTTATATTCATATCTAAAAAACATTATGCTACCTCCTTTGTGTAGTCTCTTTTTTGTATCTTAAATGGTGCATGTTCTTCGTTAAGATCATCCTTGTTGTTAAATGTTACCTTCCATGATGTTCTGCTTTGCCACTTGTGTTCAAATATTCCTAAATTTTTTAATTCTGCAAATGCATCATAGAATTTATTGGTAGCTTTTCTACTTGAAGCTGTACCATATTCACAAAACATAAAAGCTAACTCTAAATCGTTTTGTGCTTTTATAAACTTTTTAACAAGATTAATATGTTGATTTTGAAAAGGTATTGCTTCGTTATAAGAACCCATTCCTTCTTTAGAGCAGTCACCTGATATTGCTACTAAGCAAAATTCTTGATCTAATTTTTTCATTATGCCATTACCTCTACATCAACAGCATTACCAAATAACGCAGGTTGATAAGTTGAATCAAAAAGATACTGTATTTCATATACTCTTTTCATACCATAAGGTGCATAATTAGAACTAGCAACAACACCTATTCTATTTTGATATGAATATTTTGCATTTCTATTCATATTAATAACTGTGCCTTGTTCTAGGTTTTCAATTTTTGTTTTGTTTTTTGAGTTTGTCATTTTATCTCCTTTTCAATTTATACAACTATTATAACCCCATATTGGAATACATTGCAACACTTATTTAGATTATTTTAAATATACCTATATATTGTGCTTATTTAAGCAATAAGATACTATATAAAGTAATATGCCTATACTAAAATCAACTAAGGTTGTGTTAAGGCAAGATTTTAAACTAGATGTATGGGAGATGACACTATGACGAGTGAATATACCAATTCAAACCAAAGATTAGATGTCTGTACTAGTGAGTACGATTCAAACAAAGAAGATTCTATTCAGAATGATGAGAAGCATGTAAGAGCAGTAGAAGAAACAGAGGACTCTTATATTATTGAGTTTGGTAAAAGTAAACCTGATGTAGAAGAAACTGTTGATGAGATGGAAGACTCTAAAGAAGTAGAAAAAGAGTCTATAGAAATTAAATCTAGCATTAAAGCCTACAACGATGATGAAGAAGACAAGAACTATGGAACATTTGAAGGATATGGTTCTGTTTTTGGAAATAAAGACTTAGGTAATGATGTTATAGAATCAGGTGCATTTACAAAATCCCTAAAAAGAAGAAAACCACAAAACGTAAAGCTTTTATATCAACACAAGTCTGATATGCCTATAGGCGTATTTGATGAGATAAGAGAAGACGATCATGGCTTAGTTGTTAAAGGCAGACTTGCTCTTAAAACACAGGCAGGTGCAGAAGCCTACGAATTATTAAAAATGGGTGCTTTAGATGGTCTATCAATAGGCTTTAGAGTGAACCCTAAAGAAGTTTCATATGATAAGCGTGGTAACAAACGTATTATCAAAGAAGTAGATTTGATGGAAGTATCGTTAGTAACCTTTCCTATGAACCCTCAGGCAACTGTTCGTTCAGTAAAAGGTGAAGATATCTCCATTAGAGAATGGGAGAAAGGACTGCGTGACGCTTTTCAGCTTTCTCGTTCAGAAGCAAAAATGTGTGCAAAAGCACTTGATGATTGTTTTGATCAGCGTGATGCTGATACAAATTCAGACTTGGTAGATGCCATAAAGAACTTAACTTTAACCTTAAAATCTTAATAGGAGATTATTATGTCGGAAGATATAAAAAATGCTATTTCTGATCTAGGTCAAACTTTTAATGAATTTAAAAAAGTAAACGACCAAAGACTAGAAAGCATAGAGAAAGGCGAAGGTACAGCATATGTAGACGAGAAATTATCTAAATTAGAAGCCAAACTGGATTCTTTTGAAGATGTAAATCAAAAACTTACAACTGCTGAAGCTAACGCTGAAAATATCAAAAGCCAAATAGAAAAACTAGAAACGGTTGTAAGAAGACCAAACTCAGGTTTTACTACTAAGCAAGTAGATGAATACATGGGTGCGTTTGATTCATATTGCAGAAAAGGTCTTGAAGGTCTTGATGTAATGGAAAAGAAAGCATTAACAGTCAGCAATGACTCAACTGGTGGATATTTAGCACCACCTGAATATGTGAGAGAATTAATCAAAACGATTACTGAAATGTCACCTATCAGAAGTCTTTCTAGAGTTAGAAGCACTAGTGCTAGAAGTATACAAGTGCCTAAAAGAGAAGCTACTTTTGCCGCTCAATGGGTTGCAGAAAGTGGTACTAGAAGCGAAAGCACACCTAGCTACAGAGTTGGTTTAGAAGAGCTACCTGCACACGAAATGTATGCATTAGTAGATATTTCTGAGCAAGACTTAGAAGACTCAGTATTTGATCTAGAAGCTGAAATGCAATCTGAATTTGCTACGCAATTTGCAGTAGCTGAAGGAAGTGCATTTGTTAATGGTGATTCAGTAGGTAAGCCTGAAGGCTTTTTGCAGAATGCATCTGTTGGCGAAGTAACTTCAGGTTCAAACACTGCTTATACTGCTGATGATTTAATTGGATTAGTACATAGTATTAAATCTGATTATTCTAAAAATGGTACATGGGTATTTAACAGAAATACACTAAGTAACATTAGAAAACTTAAAGATGGTGCAGGACAATATGTGTTTCAAGCAGGTATGTCATTACAAGGTGGTGTAACAAATACTATTCTTGGTCATCCTTATGTTGAAGCAACAGATATGCCTAATGCGGCACAAGATGCTTCTATGATCGCTTTTGGTGATTTTAGAAGAGGATATATGATTGTAGATAGAGTAGCTTTATCAGTATTAAGAGACCCATTCACACAAGCGACTACTGGAAATGTAAGATACATTGCTAGAAGAAGAGTTGGTGGACAGGTAATCTTACCTGAAGCTATTGTTAAACTAACCCAAAAAGCGTAAGCGAGGTATATTATGAGAGATTTAGGAAATAATCTTGTATCAGTACAAAGTCTTGCTTCTGCTGTGACAGCAGGAAATAATGCTACAGTGAATGGAACTGCAGTTGATTTAAAAGGCTTTGAAGGTGCATATGTAAACGTAAACACTGGTGTTGAAGGTGTAACTCTATCTAATAGCTTAAAAATTGAATTTAAGTTAATGCATGGAGATGCTACTAACGCATTAGTTGCTGTTGAACAGAAAGATGTAACGGATAGCTCAGTTACTTCAGGTGTTTTCTTAACACTTGATGACAATGCTGAAACACCACAAACATCAAGCATCGGTTATATTGGTGGAAAAAGGTATGTAAGCGTTGATGTTGTCTTCACAGGCAATCATTCAACAGGCACACCTATGTCTATTGATGTTATCAAAGGCTATGCACGTCATAGTGAAGGAGCAAGTACAGTAACAGTAGCTTAATTGCTATTTTGTACACTGGTGGGGTGAAATACCCCACCTCTATTTAAGGAATAAATTATGTCAAAAAAATATAAAATTCTAAGACCAAAACCATGTATTGTAGATGAAGATACTAGGAAACTAGAACTACAACCTGTTGATAAAATAATTGATGCAGATACTGATTTAATGAAAGCCAATATGGAAAGATTTGAAAGCATGGGTTGGGCTATGGAAATAAAAATGGACTCTGTAGAAGAAACTGTAGAAATTGAAGCAGAAGTAAAACCAAAAAGGGCAAGAAATAAAAAAGGTCAATTAAAAGCTGATGACCCATCTACTCCTGATGTTAATGAAGCATGGGAAGGTGGAGAAGCACCAAAGAAAACAGCTAAAAAAACCACAGCTAAGAAAACAACAAAAAAGAAAACTACTACTAAGAAAAAGTCTTAATATTTCTTTTTATTGTATGTAAAGAATTAATGGCTTAGAATAGATGAATGGCAGTCAAGATACCAAGCGATACTATAAGTAAGCTAGAAGCACATGAACGTGAATGTGCTATTAGATACGAGAATATAGATAGAAGGTTAGAAAGTGGTTCAAAGAGATTTGATAGACTTGAAAATCTTATTTATGGACTTTATGGCTTAATTATCGCTTCAATGTTTGGGCTAATAATAGAAAGGATATTTTTTTAGGAGAATAATATGTCAGAAGACTTAAACTACGAATCACTATATAACACAGCACAGCAAGAACTAGCTAATGCACAACATACTATTAGGGTATTAGTACAAAAGCTACAAGAAGCACAAGGTGATGATACTGTAGTAGGCGAACAACCAATAGTAGAAGAAGCAAAGGCTGATAAGAAAAAAGCTAATTAGGAGTGGTAAATGGCAGGTCTAGTTTTACATACAGCACCTGCATCAGAACCTATAACCCTTGCAGAAGCAAAGTCATATTTAAGAGTAGATAGTTCAGGTGATGATGCTTTAATAACATCATTGATCTCAACAGCAAGAAAGCTATGTGAAGAACACACGCAACGTGCTTTCATGATTCAAACATATGAACTGTTTCTAGATGCATTGGAAGATGTAGAAGATAGTCTATGGGAAGGTATGCGTACTGCACCATATATTAACTATTACAAAAACTATATAGAGTTACCTATGCCACCTGTTGTATCTATTAGTCATATAAAGACTTATGACGATAGTGACAATGCAACAACCTTTGCTAGTGCTAATTACTATGTAGACAATGCAAGACAACCTGCAAGGGTAGTTTTACGAACAGGGGAAACCTTTCCAACAGCATTACGAGTAGCAAACGCCATAGAAGTTAAATATGTTACAGGTTATTCATCAGCTAGTGCTGTACCTGAACCAATCAAATTCGCGATTTATCAAGTTCTTACATATTTGTACGAACACAGAGGTGATATGTATGAAGGTAAAACTTCACTACCTGCTACTGCAACTAAGCTTCTTGCTCCGTATGTAGTTTACAGTGGAATGGGTAGTTCAAAACTCATGTCATTAGGATAATGAGCCAAGTAGGTCAACTCCGACACCAAATTACCCTTCAAGGACAAGGCACTACTAGAGATAGTGGTGGGGGAATTAGTTCGGGGTGGTCTAGTATTGCTTCTGTGTATGCTGATATAAAGCCTAAAAGTGGGAAAGAGGTGTATGCACAAGGTAAACTGGTTGGAAGCGTGTCACACGAGATTACAGTGCGTTATAGGACTGATATTTCTAACGCTTCTAGGATTAGTTTTGATAATAAGTTATTTAATATTAGGGCTATTATCAATGTTGATGAAAGGGATAGATTCCTTAAACTTCTTTGTGAACAAGGAATAGCAACGTGAGTATTGATTTAAAGATAACTGATCTAAAAGCTTTTAATAAAAAACTAAATAAAAGACTTTCAGATAATAAAGTTAAAGAATATGTAACTCGTGGAACATTGATGGTTCATAATGATGCTAAAAAAAGTATTTTATCAGGTGGAACAGGTAGGACTTACGAAAAATACGAGCCTAGAAGAACACATACAGCATCTGCACCTAATCAACCACCTGCAAGTGATACAGGATTTTTAGCTAGTAATATAACTATGGAAGTAGATGTCAAGGCTAATGGAAGCGTAGTTGGTCAAATAATATCATCTGCACCATATTCAAAGCATTTAGAGTTTGGTACAACCAATATGACTGAAAGACCTTTTATGCAACCTGCATTAGAAAAAAATAAACGAAAGATAGAAGCATTATTTAAAAAAGGCATATTGAAATGAGTATTGGTCAATTTGCACTACAGACAACTATCTACAGCACTTTATCTAGTGATAATACATTGACATCAACTTTAAGTGCAGGTGTCTATGACGAGGTTACAGAGGGTGCTACATACCCTTTTGTGTCATTAGGTGAAGAAACAGCTATTGACTATGGTACAAAAGATACAAATGGTGGTGAAACTACTATCAATATACATATATGGTCACAATACAAAGGTGCTAAAGAAACAAAACAAATAATGGACAGAATTCACGATTTATTGCATGATAGTAACTTAACAGTCACTGGATTTAATCTAATAAACTTAAGATTTGAATTTAGTGATATACTAAGAGACCCAGACGGTGTTACTAGACATGGAGTCATGCGATTCCGAGCAATAATATTAGGAACAAACTAATTTTATAAATAGGAGATAAAAATGGCGGCACAAAAAGGTAAAGAGGTCTTAATAAAAATAGACAATGGTAGTGGTACACAAACTACTATTGGTGGCTTGAGATCATCTTCAATAACATTAAATGATGAATCAGTAGATATTACAAATAAAGACTCTTCAGGATATAGAACACTTTTAGCAGGTGGTGGTGTTAATAGCATCAGCATCAGTGGCTCAGGAGTTTTTACTGATAGCACTACTGAAGGTCTTTTAAAAGATGCATATATAAATCAATTACATTTTGCTGATAATGGTACAACAGCTAACGTACCTGAATTTGAAGATTTTGAATTTTTTATACCAAATTTCTTTAAATTTACAGGTAAGTTTCAAGTTACATCTTTAGAATATGCAGGTGAATATAATGGAGAAGCCACTTATTCTGTTAGCTTTGAATCAGCAGGAATTATAGTAGTAGCGACTTCATAAGATGTCTTGGAATAAAGTACAACTTGATCTAGGTAACGAAAAGATTAATGCTTTTTTAAAAAATGATGAATCCCAACTATGTTTAGAAAACCTAATAGAAGTTGGTGAAAAAGTAAAAGTTGATAAAAAGGAATTTTTAGTTTTATCATCATTTGTTGAAGAGAGAGATAATTTATTAACCATAAATCTTGCAAAGGCAAGTAAACCTAAAAAGGAGAAGAAGTCAGATGACAAACAAACTAAAGGGTGAAACCACACTTAACTTAGCTAATAAAGAATATAAAGCTAGATTAACAATTGATGCAATTATTCAAATTGAAGATGCATGTGATTGTGGAATTATAAAACTTGCTACAAAAATGGGTGAAGCTGATATAAGAATGTCAGAGGTAATCCATGTATTATTACCTGCCCTAAGAGGTGGTGGTAATGATTTTCAACGAAAAGATGTAGTAAAAATAGTACAAGATGCAGGAATAGTTAAAGCAACAGCCGCAGTTGCTAACTTGATTGCAACATCTCTAACTGATGATTCAGAGGAAGAAGCAGACGAGGGAAAGCAAGAACAGGGGGATTAACTAGTGATTCCCTACCCATCAAACGATACTTTTCTATTTGTGTTGGCATGATGGGTATGTCTTCTAAAGATTTTTGGGAATCTAGCCCTAAAGAAATCTATATGGCTATAGATGGATTTACCGAATTTAATGGTGGTTCAGAAGATAAAGATAAGCCTATGACCAGTGATCGTCTTAGCGAACTAATGGAGTTATATCCTGATGAGTAAACCTATAGATGAATTAGTAGTTCAAATTAAAGCTGATACTAAGCAATTACAAAAAGATTTAAAACAAGTACAAGGTAAATTAAAAACTACTGGAGTTGCAGGTGGTGCGGCTTTTGGTGGAATGGCAGGTGCTATGTCAAAAGCTAAGGTTGGTGCTATAGGAGTTACTGCCGCTCTAGTTGGTGTTGGTGTTGCTGTAACTAAAGTAGCACAAGTAGGTATGGGTTTTGAAGACTTAAAAGATTCACTTAATCAAGTTTTTGGCAGTATGGAAGCAGGTGATCAGGCTATGAAAAAGGTCTTTAAATTTGCTCAAACAACACCTTTTCAAATTGAAGATGCTACAAAAGCATTTATACAATTAAAATCAGCAGGTATTGAACCAAGTATGGATATGTTGCAAACTTTTGCAGATACAGCTTCAACATCAATAGACCAATTAGGAGCTTTTGAGTCATTAATAAGAATAGTGCAAAGATCAGCCGCAGGTGGTATGGGTCTTGAAGAAATTAATCAGCTTGATGATAGAGGAATACCTGCAACTAAAATTTTAACAGAAGCCTTAGGTAAAAGTAGAGATGAATTATCAGAATTTGGTAAAACTGCTGAAGGTGCGGCAGAAATGGTCAGATTGTTAATAGCAGGTTTAGAAACAAGATTTGGTGGAGCAATGGCAGACAAAATGGATAATTTGTCTACAAAAAGTTCTAATATGAGTATTGCTTTTAAACAATTAGCAGATGCTGTATTTACAGGTGGATTAGGTGAAAGACTTAAAAAACTTACAGACAGACTTACTGGATTTGCAGATGAAGCCGCTAGAGCAGTGCGTGTAAGTAGTGGTAAAGCATCATTAGGGGATTTACTTGGTGATACAACAGGTAAAGTTGATCAACTACCAATAGAATTAAGATTTGATGTGGCAAATATTGCTAAAAATGAAGCATTTGATAAATTAAATAAAGCAAAAAAACAATTCCAAGATGCAGAAGATGCAGGATTCACTGGATTGGATATTATTCAATTTCAAGCTAATTTACAATTTGCACAAAAAGAATTTGATGATTTTAAAAAAATAGTTGATGGCATTATTGCTGAAAAAGTTAGATTAGCTGAATCTAATAAAAAAGAAATTAAGGTAGAAACTTTTTCCGTTGGCGATATAGATGGCTTAGTTGATTTTCAATCACGATTTGCAAAAATAGCAGATGATATGATTCCTGAAACTCAAAAAATACAAGATGAAATAGATTATTTGAAAGATTTAATGACATTTGAAGGTGCTGATTTAGAAGGAATATTAAAATTCTTAAAAATTGACAATATTAATGATATACAAGAAGTTATAACCCATTTAGAAAATCTTAAAACAGAAATTAATGATTTGCCTGAAGCAAAACCATTTGAAAATCTTAAAGATTTAACTGGAATAAATAGTTTATTACATGACACTTTATCAGATGCTACTGAAGGTGCTGATTTGTTTGTTGATGAATTAAAAAATATGACTGATGAAGAAATTCTTGCAAAACTTGAAGAAATACCTAATTTATTAGAAAGATTTGGACTAACATCAGGTGAAGCATTAAGCCATGTCAAAGCTTTTAAAAATGAACTAAAAGATTTAGACACTGAAGTAAATTCTTTATTTGGAGATTTAGAAAATCTAGAAAATGTTAATGGTTTATTAAATGAACAATTAGCAAATGGTAATATTTCTTTAGAACAAGCAAACGCTTTATTTAGAGAATATCTTACTAGTTTAGGTCCGGTAGGAACAGCATTAGCTAATTTAGGTACAGAAATTGAAGGTTTAGCAGATAGTTTTGCTGATGACTTAACCACAGCATTACTTGAAGGAGAAGATGCATTAGATTCATTTAAAAACTTTGCTGAGCAAATAGTAAGTGCAATTATTTCAGAATTTATGAGATTGCTAGTAATTAGACCAATTGTTGACGGTGTTTTAGGTTATTTTAATATGTCAACAGGTACAGGCACAGGTACAGGTTCAAGTAGAGGTGGTGGGGGTCAGAACCTTGCAGGTGGTGGAACTATACAAGGTGGTACGCCTACTTTAGTTGGTGAAAGAGGTGCTGAAATATTTGTACCTAATACTGGTGGTACTATTATGAATAATATGAATACCAAAAATGCTATGGGTGGAGGTACACCAGTAAACATATATCAAACAGTTAATTTTGCTACAGGCATAGTACCTACTGTAAGGGCAGAGGTTACAAAGATGATGCCACAGATAGCAGATGTAACAAAAGCGGCAGTACAAGAATCAGCAATGCGTGGTGGTAACTTTAGAAGGAGTCTAGTCGGTGGGTAAATTAGTAACAATGCCAAACACTCCTAACTTTGTTAGAAGTAACTTTAAATTAGTAAGAACTATAGGAACTGTAGCTTCTCCATATACAGGTAAGATAAGAACACAAGAATATGACGGTGTATTTTGGGAAGCAGTCGTAAGCCTTCCACCTATGCGAAGAGATGTAGCTAAAAATTGGCAATCTTTTCTTCTAGAGTGTAATGGGATGGTAAATCAGTTCAAATTTGCAGACCCTGATGCCTTGCTTAATCAAGGCACATACAATGCAGATGATTTAAAAGCAAAAAACAGAATCAATCAAACAGCAAATATAGAATTAGATTTTTCATCAGCAAATACTATAACAGCACCTAGCAACACAACGCCTTTTGCAAATGCTTTAGTTGGTGATTTTATTTCTGTAACAGGTTCACAATATCCTGAAAATAATGGAACACATAAGATAATTGCTAAAGCAAATTCATATACCATTACAGTTCAACCTGAAAATACAATAAACCTTACTACTGATGCAGATAGACCTGCATGTACAATCAAATCTAATCAAAAGGGTTCTACAGGTTTAAATTTAGCGTCAAGTAGTAATAGTGCTACAGGTACTATTAAAAAGGGTGATTACTTACAAATTACAGCTAGTTCTACAACAGGTGCTAATCCTGTGCAGTATGTAATGGTTACAGAAGATGCGACACTTAATGTAATAAGTGGTGCAGACACTTATGGAGTTAAAATACAACCTAAATTAAGAACTGCTTTAACCCAAGATCATCTAGTAAGATTTGCTTCACCAAAAGGCATGTTTAGATTAACAACTAAAAATGTAGACTGGGACGC
>Ga0181421_1000029_pt1 | contig 36576 bp, 34 predicted proteins | sample 44SPOviralmetaG_FD_130146 | JGI IMG/M metagenome (GOLD analysis project Ga0181421, IMG submission 130146) | Marine viral communities from the oligotrophic San Pedro Time Series (SPOT) site, San Pedro Channel, CA, USA - 44 SPOT_SRF_2013-06-19 | ecosystem: Environmental > Aquatic > Marine > Strait...
AGCACCTTGAACATGTAATGCTTTTAAAGGTGAGGTGCTTCCTACTCCAACTCTATTGTTTGATGCATCGACATGAAGAGTGTTTGTATCTACTGTTAAATCACTACCGATAGCTAAGCTTCCGCTTGAATCCAACGTAAGTATATCGGTTCCGTTTGGATATTGTATCTTTTTTATTCCAAGTGTACTCGTCATCCGGCGATCTCCTGTAATATAATTTTAGTAACACCTTTAATAGTCAGAGTACCACCGATTTTTCTTGCATATTGCAATTTATAATTTACTGCTGAAGTTGTGCTTGGCGAGTCAAGATGTGTTAAACCTACTCTAAATACATTCCAATAAGTATTTGCAGATCTTTCATCTTTTATCGTATATCCATTAGAATCCTCAAATGCTTTTATGTCCGTGCTATCTCTTACAAATTTATAAGCCGCACCTACTTCAGTTGAAGCACTACTACCAAAAAAATAGTTACCAAACTCAAAATATATTAGAATTTTACTTGATGTTGAACTTGGTGTTATACTTAAATTAAATCCAGTATCGGCATATGATGTACTAGTACTCGAAACTGAAGATGTACTTTCACTATGTAAAGTTTGTAAAATTCCTCCAGCCGGCACGAATCCTGCAGGAGTATGTCCAGCCGCTAAACTTACTGTTGTGCCAGAGCTTCCTTGAAGTGTATCAGTTTTTACCGTATTTACTCTTATATCACCCATTATACCACCATCAATGTTCCATTAACTGTTATCGTTACACCCGAATCCACATTAAATGGACCTACTAATAATCCATTGCTGTTTGAATCGATGGTGTGACTTCTTGATAAATTCTTTGGATTAGTTCTCAAATCTGCTGCAATCTTTCCAGTAATTGTTGTCGTTGTTATAATTGTATTTATACTGGCTGAGTCTGCAGCATCTTGTCGTAAAGCAATATAAGCAGAATCAACCTGAAACCCAATTGCCGAATCTATCATGCCCTGTGTCGCAGCAGAGTCAGTGCCAGCTGTCTGTCTTGCCTGAATATAATCAGAGTCAATAAGTCCCTTAACGTGACTATCCACTGAAGTATGTAAATTAAATGGTCTTATCTTTGTTGACATTATGCCGGAGTCCTTATCGCTCTTAATTTAATACTGGTATTTGTTTTCGCTGGTGAAAACTTTAACCTAACGTTACCACTATTTATATCTGCATCAAACGTTCCTAAGTTAGAGTCAAGTAATACTTGTGCGTACGTAGTCATCGCAACATCAGAGTCATTATGAGTTAATAAAACTTCTTCAGCATGATAACTTGAACTTCCATCGTGTTCTATTTGTGCAGTAAATTTTAATGTTCTATGATTTGCCGCTGCGTAAGTATATATAATTTGATTGGCACTTGATGATGTTAGATCAGAGTCAATTGATAGTACACCATTTAATTCTGCGGTTGATGCTTTAGCATGACTTACGACTTCAATAACATTCCCAGATGAGAAAGCTGAGTCAAATACAATTGATGTACCATTTGTTGCAGTAAAGTCTTTTCCTGTTACTAATCTTGAACCGTTAGCAAACACGTCAACCTTACCTACATCGTATGCTAGGGCTGTTCCTGCCGAATCAGCACCACTTACTGAGTCAGTAGTTGTACTTAAAGTGTAGACATATGACTTATGATCTCTTAATACTAAGTTTGCAGATTGTAATAGGTGTGTTCTTGTCTCAATCTCACTTGCAGAATCTGGTGCAGAATCAAGTGTTAAATTAAGTCCTGATATGCTATAAGTATTAGTATGTTGTAATACTCCATTTACAAATACCAGTACATCATCAGAATCAGCAGGTGCATTTGATAACGCAAATGTCTTTGTGGTGGCATCACCTGTAAAAGTATTTGCTTTAACGTTATTGATTATACCGGTTGATCCACTACCACCAGTTATTGTAATAGTTTTAGTAGCGCCTGATCCAGTTGCAGTGACATTTGAACCTACAAAGTTTAGTGTTGTGCCAGCAGTTGATAATGAACTACCTTCTTCTTGAACTGTAATTCCTACAGCAGATTGTCTTGCTTGTACATAAGCTGAGTCAACTTGAAATCCTATAGAGGAATCAATCATCGCCTGTGTAGCTGCTGAATCTGTACCTGCAGCTGTTCGTGCCTGAACATAAGCCGAATCAACTAGTACTACCACGGCGGCAGAATCGATGTTTCCACTTAATGCTGTTACTGATGCAAATGATAAATTACCGCTACCATCTGTTCTAATGACATGATTAGCTAAACCATCTGACTTTGGAAATCTTAATCCGCCAATTACTGCAGAATCTGCAATAATCTCACCAGTTACGTTTACACCAGAATCAGTAGTTTGTAACTTTGTGCCATTGTTAAACTTTAACTGAACACCACCATCTTCGACGAAAACCGCCATATTCTCTGTTCCAGCTGCGTTCTGTATATAAACGTCATGTCCTTTAATAACTAAATCGCCAGTGCCAGCTTCTTCAATATAAGAAGTGTTATTTGACGAGTTGTGTCTAATAACTAAATCACCACCAGTACCAAAACTTGCTTTGTGATCATCACCAAATTCGAGAGCTTTATCAGATTTATCAAATAATATACCACCAGCAGAATCAAATGCAACGTCTCCAGAAAATATAACACTATTAGCAAAGTTTGAATCAATCATTGCCTGAGTAGTAGCAGAATCTGTGCTTGCTGGAGTTCTTGCAATTATGTAAGCTGAGTCAACGAGACTTGTTACTCTTGCATCTGTATAATAAAGATTTGTTTGTTCCGGAACGTCTGCAGTACTAACTTGATTTGTACCTGTTCCAAAGTCAATATGAGTGTCATCAATACCATCAGCTTTCAGCGTAACTGCACCTGATGAGACATCAAAGTGATCACTACTAAAAGATGCTATACCTTTATTAGATGTTGTTGCATCTTCACCTGAGATAGTACCACCTGAAACATCGATACCTTCACCAGCCGCAAGATAACTTGCCACTCTTGCATCAGTATAATATAAGTTACTACCACCTTCAGTTAAATTGTTAGTTGTAAACCCTGTTAAGTTACGTGTTCCAATTACGAGAGCATGACCCATATAACCATGAGCTGAACACTGATAATGTAATACTGGTGGTGTGGCTTCAGTTATTAAGATTCTTGCAAATGTTGCTGCAGTAGTAACGTTAGTAGTATACTGCGTAGTTTTTGCTGCATCATAATAAAATCTAAATGGGTGACTTGACATGTCACTTGAACCTAGATTAAACTGATAAGTCCTTCCAATTTGTAATTGAATAACTGGTGATTGAGTTCCATCAATTACATAACCACTTGAACTACCAGACCCTTCATAAACATGGTCAGATGTTTTTGTTGCAACTGTTACTGTGAACTCAGCTGAGTCAATATGTTTGTTTCTTTCAATGGCCGTATTAGCAGAATCTTTTGCTAAGATGTAGTCACTATCAAAGTTATCAGCAGTGTAGACAGTTTCAACGTCTAAACTAAATGCGCCAGTACCCGAATTATATGATATGTCTCCACTCCCTGAAAACATTCCACGAATATTTGCAGAGTCAATATTAATCTCACCTGATGTAATACTTACACCTTTGTTTGCGGTAATATGAGCACGAACTTCAGAAGCACTTGGTCCTGTGTATGTCATTACACCTGAAGCTGAATCATATGTAAATGATCCGTCTCCACCAGCATCTATTGCAAGTAATGAAGCTTTAGCATCACTATCAGCACGAGCTGTTGTATAATAAAGATTAGTAGTACCTTCTGAAAGTTTGTCAGTCGAGGCCGAGTCTAAGTTCTTATCGAAATCAGAATCGCTTCTTGCAACAGTGTAATATAAGTTTGTTTGTTCTGGAATATCAGCAGTACTTACTTGATTTGTCCCAGTACCAAAATCGATATGCGTATCATCTATTCCGTCTGCTTTAATGCTTACGGCACCAGATGTTACAGAAAAATGTTCGGTATTGAATGATGCAATACCTTTATTTGAAGTCGTAGCATCTTCTCCTGATATAGCGCCTGAAGATATATCAATACCTTCTCCGGCTGAGAAGTGTGCCCTTACTTCACTTGCACTCGGACCTGTATAAGTCATTACTCCTGATGAAGAGTCATAAGTAAAAGAACCATCTCCTCCCGCATCAATTGCCAGTAATGATGCTTTAGCATCGCTATCGGCACGTGCAGTAGTATAATATAAGTTATTTCCTTCACTTAAGTTACTTGTTGACTTAGTTCCTAATGCAGAGTCAAAGTCTGAGTCAAAGCCAAGATACTGACCTTGAAACGGTTTATTAAATACGAATTTGTCGCCTGATGCAGCATAGGTTAATGAAGCACTTGCACCATTAATTGTAATACCAGCTCCATCGGCAGCTGCAGCGTTTGCAGCAGAATCTGCTAGTACTATATTCTTATCATTTATACTTACGGTAGTAGAATTAATGACTGTTTGTGTGCCTTCAACTTGTAAATTACCAAGTATCTGAACAGTACCAGTGTTGTCTCCTACGGCCGCAGGATCAATAACAAAGTTTGCGGGCCCTCTTACGGAATTGAATGTTACGTTATCTCCTGTTCCAACAGGCTGACCAATTGATATAACACCTGAACTTGAATCATATGTTACACCAGTTCCACCAAGTAAGGCAGCTTTTGCATCGCTATCAGCTCTTGCTGTAGTATAATATAAATTGTTAGAACCTTCACTTAAATCGTTTGTAGTGCCAGAATCCATAGCAACATTAAAGTCACTATCAAAGTTTGCTTTAGTATAAACATCTTCAACATCAAAGCTAAAGACACCTGTTGTGGCATTATAACTTAAATCACCTGAAGCTGAAACATAACCTCTTATAGTTTGTCTATATAAGCTAGCAAGTTCAGATGAGTCTATTCTGATAACACCTGAAGATAATCCTATACCATCACCACCAGTAAAATGAGCTCGTGTTTCTGCTGGACTTGGCCCAGTGTAAGTCATGACTCCAGTAGCAGAATCATAAGTGAATGAACCATCACCTCCGGCATCAACTCCTAATAGAGCTCGCTTTGCATCAGAGTCCGCTCTTGCTGTTGTATAATAAAGATTATTACCTTCAGCTAATCCTGTAGTTGTTATTGTTGTAAATGCGCCACCTACATCTAAGTCTCCAATTATTGTTGCTGAATCACCGCGTATACTACCTGTGACAGTTATTCCTGAATCAGTAGTATTAAATTTTTGAGAACCTTTATGATATAATCTAACTTCTTTAGAATTACCATGAGCAACAATATAATTAGTTACTTGCTGATTTGTTCCATTGTCAGTTTTAATTATAACATCACCACCATTAGAGCGGTTTTGAATAGTTATGTCTCTATTATCATCATTATCATCATCTGTATTTTCTATATTCAAAGCGCCATCTGTGTTTCGAATATATGAAATAACATTACTAGTAAATAATTGTAACTTACCTGGATTATCGTTACCAATTGCTAGCCTACCACCTTGTGTAAGAGTATAAGGAACTCTTAGATCTTTTATATTTGCACTATCTGCAGTAACTATACCGAATGTAGGATTATCAGTTGTACCTAGAGCTTGAGGTAGACTAAAATCTCCAGTAGAACTATTATAATTTAAAGTATTACTTGCTGATAGATAGCCTCGTATATCTTGTTTGAAGTTTGCTTCTAATTCTGAAGAGTCAATGCTTAATGTATTCGTGGCATTATTGTAAGTTAAACCTACACCTTCGAGAACAGCACTGTCGAGCGTTACGTTAAAATCAGAATCAAAGTTTGCTTTTGTATAAACTTGTTCTACGTCAAACTGAAATACACCAGTACTGGCATTATATGAAAGATCACCGCCACTAGCAAACATATTTCTAATTTGTTGTATAGAACCTTGTAAGTCAATATTTACTGGAGAACCGGTGCTGTCTTTAATACTAAAATCACCACCAGAATCTTTGAGGTTTATATTACCTAAGTGTATTGTTGTACCACTTAAAAATAAATCTTTCCATTTTTTATCACTATCACCTAAATTGTATGCACTATCTGCACCAGGCAATAAACTTCCATGTGATGTAAGACCTGTTATAACTGGAGTTGAACTTGAGTCAATTTGAATTAAGAGCTTATCATTACCAGGTGTATAGAATTTTTCTAATCCATTAGCAACATTAAAATCAAAGTTTTTAAATGCTTGCTCATTCGAATCATATACTAGTATTTGACCATCAGATTTGGTTGAAACTTTAAAATCAGTAAATTGATCGATTGATAAACCACTAACTGCTGTAGATATTGGAGTACCAACAACAATCTTTTTAACAAAAGTGTTTTGGCCTGTTGTGACTTTAATTGCCATTAATACCTCACTTAGTTACTGAAGGAGTGACTTGAATTCGACCTTCAAGTACTCGTTCGACGATTGTATCAGAAGTTGCACTATCAACATGAGATAATTCTATATCGTACACGTGCCGTCCTGCTTTTAATGCATTAGTTTGTACATTGGTGAGAGATAATGTAGCTATTCCAGCAGAAGCATTAGTAATCTGCGTAGCGAATGATGTAGTTTCTGAACTGTCGCTATTGAATGTTTTTTTAATTTTAGATGTTATTGTATGGCCCAACAGGTTTTTTGCTGCGCCGTTAGCATCTACTAAATGAAGTTCTATAGAGGTATTAGTACCTTGATCAAAGGTAAATTCTTGATATTGGGCCATGAAATACTCCAGTTGATTTCTTTGTCGGACGGTTACCGCCCCTGCCATTTAAACTATTTATACAAAAAAGGTTTTATAGAGTAATATAAATACATTTATGTTAAAACCAAAATGCCACACAGGTAAAGGAATCGCGTATGTTTCTTCAGGCCATTTATTACCATGCTGTTGGTGTGATAGTCTGCACCCAAAACCAAAAGAAGAATTTGTTAAACTCGGTTTTTTCTTTGAAGATTTAAAACTTGAAAATAACGACACCATCGAAGATATATTATTATCTGATGTGTGGATTGATTTTCATAAAAAACTTATAGAAACACCAGAAGAAGCAACGTGGGTTTGCAAGAAAAACTGTAGTGATGATTAATTTTAATAAATTCTATAAATCATATATAAAAATTCAAAGAAAAGCTTACTTTAATATAGAAACTACATCTAGATGTAGATTACAATGTCCTTTTTGCCAAAGACAAAGAAAAGGCGGTAAAGAGAAAGTTAAACAAGCCGGTGAAATGTCATATCAAGATATGAGAAAAATTTATAATTTTACTGATAATATAAATTTTTGCGGTCAAATTAGTGATCCAATCTATCATACAGATTTTTTAAAAATACTAGAAATAAAGAAAAACGAATATCCAAATAAAAAAATGGATATAAGAACAAATGGATCAGGCAAAAAATTAGATTGGTGGAATAAAGCGTATGATCTTTCTGATGAAACAACTAATTGGATATTCGGTCTTGACGGAGCAAGTCAAGAGACCGCAAACCTATATCGCATAGGCACAAATTTTAATCAAATTTTTAAAGTTATGCAAATTGGAGCAAAAAGAAACATACCTATACAATGGCAATTTATTTTATTTGAGCACAACGAACATGAACTTAACCTAGCTAAAAAACTTTGTAATGAAAACGGAATAATTTTAAATATTATTTACTCTAATAGATGGCCAAAAGAAAAAATGCATCTTGGAATAAATAAGTCATATGTTCAAATAGAAGAACAAACTAAAAACCAGAAAGTACCAGTACAAAAATATGCAAAAAGATATTTTAACAAATAGAAAATATACAAGATGGTTTGATCAGGACAACATTCCTGAAAAAAAAGTTATAAAATCTTTAATTGAAACAACTTTTGAATTAGTACCTTCTAAACAAAATCTGATACCATATCTTATAACTGTGTTTGGCCCTGAACATAAAAAAGAAAAAGAAGAAATAATTAAATTAAGTACAAGAAAAAAGATGATGACTGACTGGGGAAAAAATCTAAATACACAATTAGCAGCACCTTATCTTGTTATTTTTTCTACTAGATTTATAACTAATCCAAATAAAAAAGTTAAAGATATGATGAAAAGAGGAATTGAATTTAAGACTTGCCGTAAAGAAAAATTTAATCACTCAGCAGTTAAAATAGCTGCATCGCTAGAAATTGGTATGTTTTGTATGATATTGACTAAACTAGCTTTAGAGCACCAAATAGATACTGCGTATACTAGTTGCCATTTTAATGATCCAAAAGGACAAACTATGGTAGAAAATGAAGTTCTTTTTGTAATGAGCTTAGGCTATTATGATCCTACAAAAAGTTATAAAGATTTTAAAGATATGAAAATTAAATCTGGGGAAGTAAAACCTAATATGAAGGATGTTATAATTTGGAAATAGTATGTTTAAAGTGGGGTAACAAATTCAGCCATGAACATGTAAATCGTCTTTATGAAATGGTAAAGAAAAACTTTTATGATGATTTTACATTTGTGTGTTATACAGAAAATTCATCTCAAATTGATAAAAGAATTAAAATACGACCACTAAATATGGATTATGATTTAGAAAAATGGTGGTGGAAACTCACATTATTTGAGAAGCCAACTGATAAACCTACAATGTTTCTAGATTTAGATATTGTAATTCAACATAATATAACTCATTATATAGATTATTGTAAAGATAATAAGATATGCACAATTAAAGCTTATTGGAAGCCACATGCTCATAATTTAGAACCAGTTGCGCCTGGATATAATATGGATTTAAATTCTTCTGTTATAATTTGGAAAGGCGATTGCACACATGTATGGAATGAATTCTACGACCAGTCTGATTACTTAATGTGTAAATATCAAGGAATAGATTCGTATTTGTATTTTCACCATAAAAATATACTTGAATTTTTTCCTAGAAATGAAATATATTCTAGATTACATGGAATGGATGAAAACAACTTTTGGTGGACTGGTCCTAAAGTTGCTTTATTTTATGATCCATTATATAATATTTGTATTTTTAATAAATGGAAGATGGATAAAAAATGGGGTGGTCCTGGAATTGATGATGACGCATATGACGGATTTGAAAAATATTGGAGCTAATAATGAAAGAACATGAATTTGATAAATCAACATTTATAGGTGGTTGGTATATACCTGATGAAGTTTGTGATAATTTAGTTGAAACATATTATAATAATATTACTGATACTGTAAAAGGACAAGTCGGTAATAACGCTGTAATTCCATCTACTAAAATAAGCACTGAATTTATTATAAACAAAAATAAGAAGAAAGAACTTATTTCAGAATACGAAAGCCACTTAGGAAAAGTATTAAGCAAATACAAAGAAAAATATCCGTATTCTAATAAAGTAAGTAAATACTCTTTACATAAGTATATTAAAATACAACATTATAAGCCTAATGAAGGATTTTTTAAATGGCATGCAGAAAACACAGGCACTCATCAACAAAGACACTTAGTTTTTATGACATACCTAAATACTCTTGATAATGCTGGAACAGAATTTTATCATCAAAACTTAACAACACCATGTATAAAAGGTTTAACATTAATATGGCCTTCAGCATGGACACATACACACAGAGGTGTTATCAATAATGATGCACACAAATTTATAATAACAGGGTGGTTTAATTTCGATGTTAATTAATTATAGTGAATGTTTGGGGTGGTTTTATAGAAGATATCCTGAAAAGATTAAAGATTATATACAGAGCGTATCATTAAAACAAATACAATGTAAGCAATGGTTAGTAAAAGAATTAAGACAAATTCCAAGTGAATTTAATAATGTACATTTATATGGTGGTTGGTTTGGATATCCATTAATAGATATACTAGATAGGGCTTATAACATAGAAAGTTTAACTAATATAGATTGTGATCATGATGCAATATTAGTAAATAAAAGATTTTCAAAAGAATATTTTAATCATCATTTTGTAAATTATAGTAAACTCTCAGTAGAGCAATATGCTGGAAATTTTAAGAATATAGATTTAGTTATTAATACATCATCTGAACATATGCCACATTTGCCTGATCTTATAAAAAATAAAAAATATAGAAAGTCTTGTGTATTTGCTTTGCAAAGTAACAATATGTTTCACTTAGATGAACATACTAATTGTGTAAACTCTCATGAAGAACTGGCTGAAAAAAGTGGACTCAATAATATATTATATTCTGGTAAATTAGATTTAGATAATTATGAAAGATATATGGTTATAGGTTTATTCTGATTCTATATCTTCTATCATCATTTCCCAAAAGTTTTTATTTGGTATAACAAATCCTAGTGTAAGTCTATCTTCATAAGCACGTGCACAATGCCAATATAGTTTATCTTTTTCTTTTAAAGATCCATAATATCCAACTTTACCTGTCCACCCTGGACTATCATGCATAGTTACAGTTTCTAAAGTTATAGGATCTTTGTATCTAAAATATCCATTTCCATTTTTTGTGTAAGAAAAAAGTATATTATAGCCACTTGCATTGTGATTATTATGCCAACCCATGTATCCGTCTTTAGGATAATACATTTTAACAGCACAATGTTTAGCACTTAAAATATTGTTAAACTCTTCATCTATTTTTCTTATTCTATCTCGTAAATCAATTGATGTAGATTCTGACTTAGCTAAATCAACGCCATGCGCAATTTCTGGAAATCCTATATGATTTTTCTGGTTTATAGTTTTAAAATATTCTTCTCTTGTATAATAATCTTTTTTGTCTTGTTTGCCTGAAATTTTAATTTTAGATTTATCTAAAATTTCAAACCAACTTGAAAAATTGTTTAAAAGATTAATTATATCTTTATTTTTAATATCGATTTTTTGCATTAAAAGATCATGTATTTGGTAATGGTTGGTGCGAAATTACAACATTATGTCCTAAAAGTTCTTCTTTTCTATATACGTATACAAAATTCCATTTAACGTCAGGATCAGGAAAATAAGAACGTTTTATTTTATATTTAGTTTTATTTTGTAACCACCAATATGTCCACATATCCCATGGTCTTAAATATTCTGGATAAATGTCAGTATCCCATTTCCATTCACCTGAATGTTGTTTACAATATAATAGCCACCATTGCTTCATAAATTCTAAAGTATGAGGTTTATTATTATATAAAAATAAACCGCAATGATCGTTTAACTCTCCACCTTTAAATGTAGGATCTATAGATGCAGCGTAATGCCGAGATTTAGTAATAGTAATATCAGATTTAAAATCGTATTGTTCAAATATATTTTGAATTTCTTCGCTTTCAATCCATGTATCACAATCAATATAACATGTTAAGTCATAAGGAGTTTTATTTAAAGCCCAAAGTTTTGCTCTTATATGATCTGGCACATCTTGAGTAATTATATTATTAAAGAGTGCTTTATCTTCGTTACGCACCCATTTTTCATGTGTGAATAAAGTAATATTGCTATCTGGCCAAAAATCTTTTAAACTAGTTGCAGAATACCTTGCTGCTTTAATAAATTTTTTATGTTTACTAGCAACGTAAATAAATCCGTTATTTTTCATTTTCTAATATTATCAATGCTGATGTGTAAGCCATTACTTCTACTAAAGTTTTTGCTTTTCGTATACTAGACTTATAATCTCTATTCTTTGAATTTTTTATAACTTCTATTTCAAACGCATCTAACTTTGCATCAAATAAAATATCGTTTTTCGCTCTTGCTTTTTCATCTTTTTCAAAAGATTTTCTTAATTCATGATTCTCTAATCTTTCTTTTAATGTATTTTCAGTAAGATCATCTACTTCTTTTACTGTAAATGTTTCAAAGATTTCTTTCCAATCAGGATTGCCATTTTCAGTATCTGTAACAGCAGCTTCAACAATTGGTCCGCCTTCATAACTAAATTTGCATATGACTTGTGTTTTTTCTTTATTTCCCCAATAAGGTTCTAATATTTTTCGTGGAAGATGTGTGTATTCCATAATAAACTCCAATAATGTATTAAGCGGTTCTCACCCATAAGTAATAAGTTGAAATAGTTTCTTGTGTATTTTGTACAGTTAATTTAGCTGTAGTTCCTACGTAATTTCCTGTAAAACTGCCAGTAAAAAATCCTGTAAATGTATTCGCATAATTTCCATTAAAAGTTCCTAAAGATTGACCAGTAAACGCTTGAAATCTTTGGCGTGAGCCAGCAAAAAATCCTGTAAACGTATTTGAAAACGTATTCGTATAAGTTCCTGTGTAAGTTCTTGCATAATCTTGATTAGCTAACGCAAAGCGAGTGTCTAAAAAAGCAGTTCCTGCTATAGCCCATGTTCCGCCTGAAGTTGGAGCAGTAGATGAAACTTTATATTGGCCAACACCTGCTTTTATCTTATTTTTTAATCGAGCAGTAAATTGTTTAATTTCAGTATCGGTTAATTCTTGAATTGTACCACTGCTAAACTTGACTGGTCTTACAGCTGTAGGCGCTGAAGCTGCAGCTGATTTTCTCCATAATTTATACGTAGTATCAGTACCAGTTTGAAGTTCATTTGTGATAGTACCTTTAGCAACCCACGTACCGTCAGTTGGTGCTGAAGATTGTAATTTATACATTCCTATTCCAGAATTAACTAAATTGCTTTGAGTAGATGCAAGAAAATCTGCATCAACTTTAGCTGCACCCATTCTTTGTAAATTAGTTGTACTATCAACCATCAATGGACGTGTTGCAGCAGTAACACTTTCAGAAACAGTTTGTAAATCTTGATAAAAAACATAAGTTACTGTTGTTATAGTGGTTCCACCTGGAACGGGTGTTCCTGGCGCATCGCCCACTTTAGTATCAACAATAGAGCCAATATTTGTTAAGCCTGTTGTATCTGCAGGATTTATACTTACTGTGCCAGTGCCAGTATCTCCAGCTGCATAAAAATCTGATAATAAAACGTGTTCAATATAATTTTTGTCAGTAGCAGACATTTCTTGTATTGTGCTACCAGAATCTGTTTGCTTAACAACAATGTCAGCCATAATTTAAGCTCCAGCTCCATGGATAGTTTTTAATGTATTACCAGCGACGTCTTTGATTAATAATGTAGATAAAGTTTTCATTTGTACTGAACCAATTGCGTCATCTGCCATTAAAGCTTCTGTAATTTGGTCATTAGCAATGTGTTGAGTGTCGATTGAACCGTCAACATAATGTTCTGAGTTTATTGCATCATCTGCTATTTTAGTTCCGTCAATTGCATCTGCAGCTATTCTAGGAGTTGTAACTGCAAGATTCTCTAACATATCTGAATTAATAGTGCCAGTTGGAACAAAGAATCTTCCTCCCGAAGAATCAAATCCTATGCCATTTGCACTGTCTTTTTGTAATCCAGATTTAGCTGTAAGTATAATTCCAGCAGAATCTTGTATGCTTCCGTTTAAATAGTTTATAGCTTGTACTAAGTCAGAATCATTTGCTCCACCGACTGTAAGCTGTGTAATATCACCAATGTGATCCGATATAGTATTAGTTTTACTAACAAGAACTGATACTGGATCTGATAAATTTATAATAGTTTTAGCCATTTAATTTCTCTACTAATTTGGTTAACATGTTTTTAATATCATGAACTTCATTTTTTAAATCAATAATTTCTTTTTCTTTACTTAGCCGCTCGGCTTTACGTTTCCTAGCTGCTTCAATTTCTTCTTTATTAGTATTCAATATTGCACCAGAACTTTTATCTCTAACTAAACCTTTGTGGCCTTCAACATTAATATATTTCATAATAATTATATACTCTTAAACACTTAATGCAATAATTCTTAAATCTCTTATTCTAGGAACTTTTGCAGAATTGGTACTTCTAAACACTATTTTAATTTGAAATTTAGTAAAAGCAGGTAGCACTCCATTTTGTCCACCTATCAAATATTTATATTCTCTAAAAACTGCAATTTCTTCATCTGCAGGCATTGCTGTTTCAGGACTTTGTAAAACAAAAGACTTATCAGTAATCACTTCATCTGATGTTCCTGTTCTATAATAGACTTGGAAATCAGTATCATTAGGTCTATTTGCTGTAATTAATACTTTTAATCCAACTGCATCATCATCTAATGTTACGATTTTAGTTAAATGTTTTGCTGCAGCAGAACCATCAGTTGGTGATGTTTCATCAACGTAATTTAGTGGAACATTAAATCCGTTTGTTGCAGCTGGATCTTGTTTATCTACTATATTATCAATCAAAGAAATAGAAGTTCTTTGTAAATCAATCATTGGTGATATATCAGAATCCTCAGTATTCATCAATATTCTCATATCAAATGATTTTGTTTCGCTTGAAGGCGTTAATTCGTTTGCTTCAGCACTATCAAATGCAATTATATATGGTTCTAATGCTTGATTATTTTCATTAAATTTTATAGTTTGAAACTCTTGCTGTTTTTGATATGCAGTTTCTCCACCAGCAAAGGATTTACCAGTTGTGGCTTTAATTGCACCAGCAACAAATGTATTTCTTGGAGTTAACATCTGAGTGCTTGGATATATAAGGCTAAAAGGTATATTTTTTGAAGCTATCATATTTGCTCCACCGGCTATAGCATCAGAATCAGCATTAGAATCAGCTTCAAATGTATAATCTGTCCAATCAACTTTTGTAATTGTTCTTCTGCCATTTACACTTGAATCAAATTCAAAAGGTATTGGAGCTCCTACTCCAGAAATATTAATAACGTCATTTACGTTTAATCCATGCCCAATATGACGCACTTTAACAGTCGCATCACCACTAACTAAAGTAAGAGGATTATTTATTAATTTTTTATTTGGTAAAGTAGCATTGTGTAATATTGCTGTAGCAGCTTTGTATTTAAATTTAGCTTGGTGAATTGCAAAAGCTAAATCTTGGTTTTGTGATGGAGTCCATGTTACGCCGTTTTGAGAATAAAATAAACTACCTAAGTCTGGCTGTTTATTGGCACGTCTTTCAGTAGATCCAAATTGAAATTCATTTATTTCAGCTATGTAAATTTCATAATCTTTTGAATCAGCTGTTACTACTAATGCATAATCTTCTTGACCTTTTAAAAAAACTGGTTCATCAAATTGAAAAGATGTTGCTGTAAGCGCTGGACCACTTGTATCAACATTTACACTTCCAGCTGGTAGCATTTTAATTGTTCCAGGTATAATTTTACTTGATGAAGGAAACCCATTAACCATTGGTCTTATTTGTATTTGTATGGGTAAGCTTGCATCTTTCTTAGAAAAATATAAATCAACTTTGGTGCAATATATTCCAGTAGACGCGCTTATAAAAAACGACTGCGCTATTGGTTGCTTATTTAATTGATACCCTAATGAGGTTACTGCCATTTTCTTTTATCCTTTAATTCAATTTTGTTCTTTAGTACTTTATATGTTCCTATTATCATGGATAGTGGTGTAATAACAACTTCTGCATATAATGAACCAATTGAGGTTTTTCCATAGATCTTATTATTATAAAAATCTCTAACTCTATCAGATTGCCATTTAGATTTTGCAACTAAGTTATCTGCTATAATTTTACCCCAAACATCATATCCTTCTTGCCAAATAATTGACTGTTTTCTGTGCCATGCTCTTAATTTTTTAACTTCAGTAAAATTCATATCACCACGTTTTTGTGCTGCTGTACAACAGTGAGTACCATCACTAGATCCTCCATTATCACCCGGTGCTTCGTCGATTCCTGCATTTGCCGGACTAGAATTTGAAGCTGAATTTGCATCACCTAAACCACCTGTCGCAGAGTTAGAGTGTCCGTTACTAAAACCACCACCGCCTGTAGCATTATCTTCAGATATTGAAGTTCCTCCACCAGTCGTGCTTTCATTATCTCCTGAATTGTATTGAGCTTCGTCTCTTAATCTTATACCTTGAACATTAAGAACTCTAGTTGAAGCATAAGTTCTATCAATATTGTCGATATATCCAGTAGCAGTGTATATTGCTTTTGCTATAACTGATGCACCAGCTTCATTATCTGCACTTACGTCAAGAATTTTAAATTCTATTGGCCCAGTTCTAATTTTTAAACTATCGTTGTTAGGTATGATAAAAGAACCTTGAATTGTACCATTTGCATCTGTTTGTAATGTAGCAGCTCCATCTGGATGAGCAGTCAGTCCTTTTAATGTATTACCATAATCTACAGCATTATCAGAATAAAATTGAAATGTTTCGGGTTTAGTGTAGTCTGAAATTAAATTACCACCAAGTATAGGAAAGACTTTAGTATTTGGTCGCAATCCTTCTGATTTAAAAAATACTTTTCTAGATCTCATATAAGGTATTAAAGCAGATTGTACAACTCTATCTTCTACAACTTCTAGTATAGTTTCTTCACTTACAACTCTATTAACTGTTCCTTCTTGAGTATTAGTTTGTGAGCCAATTCCTAAATTTTCTGCAGGAATTCCTCCCCAATTCCAAGACCAGTTATTCCAATTATAAGCTTGAGTAGAACTCAATCTAGTTCCACCTTGTATAGTTCTTTCTGCAATAACATTTGTATCTCTCCATTCATCAGATGCAGGAGATACTACAGTAACACCTTCATATATAACAACAGAAAATGGATTTATACTAATTGCTTTAGTGGCTAAGTCTTGATTTATATACGGTGTTTCGTCATACATAATATAAACATTATCGCCTTTTCTTATAGTTTTTTGTGTACCACCATTAGCAGTTATAGATCCAGCTGAATCATAAATTAACCTTACGTTGTCCTCAGTAAATGCTGGTCTTATTATATTGTCTATAGGATCTAATGCAGCTCTGTAATTAGTTCCACTTAATTGTGATTGTGAGTGATCTAAAAAGTTATCGACAAAAAATCCAGACTTTGTTCTATTATTACCTGCTGAATCTAGAACTTGAAAATGTTTAGTATCAATTTCTAATGCACTTAGCGTTGCAACTTCTTCTAATTTATCAACTCTTTTTTCTAACAGACCTATGTCTTTCATTGTAAAACGTTTATGTTCGATCTTTTTAACACTAACGTCAGAATCATTTAATGTATTTGCATTAAGTCTAATATCATATAACCCGAGTGTTCCATCAGGTTTATTAGGTGTTATCGGAGTAAATCCTGCTGCACCTACATTAAATCTTATAATACCATCTTTGTCAATAACTAATTTACCAGCTTTGGCTAAGTGGTAAGTGATATCTGCAGTTACAACTGATGTTGGTTGAGGTAGCTCATGAACAATTGCACCAAGACTAGCATTACTAAACTCACCAGCTGAATCCATAACAGATCTAAAATCAAGTACATCATGCAGTTTTATACGTGTGCCATTACTAAATCTATATGTAGGAATTTGATCATACGGCACTTGAGCGTTATATGAATTAACAGCAAAAAAGTCTCCGTCATTTGCATGATTAAAGTGTCTATATCTAATAAATATTCCACCTGCAGGTGCAGATTGCCCGCCTTTAAGGAGTAACCTGCCTAGTGCATAGTGATTATCTCTTTGACCATCATCTACAGTAAATCTGTTTAAATAACTTATACCGCTATCACCACTTTTTACAACCTGTTCTACATCAAAAATATCAGCTTTGTTAAGAGGAAGAAACTTTTGGCCGAATCCATCAGAATCTATAGAAACTGTAATTGAATTTGTTGCAAGAAGTTTTTGTCTAGGTGTTGCTGCACTTTTATTGACATAAGCTAATACTTCAATAGCCTGACTTGCAGGTAAACCACTTAGTGTTGATGATTGAGTTCCTGCAGAACTTATACTTGCACCAAGATAGATATCACTATCAGTACCAATTATCCAATCTCCAGTATTTACAAATGTTTCAGTTGCATCTGTTAAAGACAACGCCGCCACGCCTGAACCATTAGAAGTAGTAGCAAACCTTCTTTGAACTGCAAAACTAATATCAGTTAATCCTTGAGGTCTTCTTCGTGGTAAAGGAAAAATAGAAGTATTATTTGATGTTTCTTTTAATACAGCTTTACTACTTTCAAGTATTGGCTCAAAATAATTTGTTACACTTGTTCCTACACTTTTTACATTTCTAAAAGCTGATCCACTATTCATTTTTACATCAAATAAATGGTATCTTAGCTTAGTGCCATCTTCGTTGATCGCTTTAACTCGTGCGGTACCTATAACATTTCCTGTATAATCAGTATTATCTTTTAATTCTAATTTTTCAAATACGTTGATATTTGGTATACCAAATGAGACCTCATCAAGACTAGTTGCATTGTTAACAAGTACATAATTTCCAAAATCAATTCCTACTACATCATTGTTTATTGTAGTAGTTTCTATTGATTTTTTAACTCTTATAGTTGTAGGATAATCACGAGATGCTCTATAACCATCAACAACTGCGGTGCCTGGACTCACATTTAGTCGTAAATGTGTTGAAGCTGAATCTAATTCAAAATTTATAGTAAAAGGTTTTACAAAATAATCACCAGAATTTTCAAATATTCTTTTTGCAACAACTTTATTAGGAACATTATACGCGTCGTTTGCGTCAATTGCACTATATATAACGCCGTCTCTAACAGTTGCAACATGAATAAAATTCTCATCAGCTGTAAGTTCACTTTTCTCTGCAATGGTCAACTCAATTTTATATCTATCACCGCCTGGCGCAGTTAAGTTTGGAACAGCTCCTTGATTATCAAATAATGCATCTGTATCTATAGCTGTAACTATAGATTCAACTGATTTAAATCCTACTTCAGTATTAACAACATCAGAATATTTTGATATAATTTTAGTTTGATTATCAGTAAATACAAAATGACCTCTTGCGTAATATATACCAGATAATAGTGTAATTAATATTCCAACACCCACTGCTGGGTCAGCAGCTGAATTAATTGTTTGAACAGTTAATGTCTTAGATCCACTAACAATATCTTCTCCTGGAGTCATTCGTATTGTTGAAGAGCCTCCAGTAACACTACTAGTATTAGTATATTGAACATATAATGTTGCAGGATCACTTCCTACAGCTGCTACATATTGTAATAACTTTACTTGAACAGAAGAATTTTGACCCACCCAAGTTTCTCCTACAAACGATTCAATATCAGCAGGAATTCCGTTAGTATCTGTATTTAATTTTATAAATTCGTACTTTTGATTAATCGTGGCGCCACCTGGTTTTACTACAGCGCCTTCTTTAAATATATTACTACCAAATCTTGATATTTGTTCTTGAAGTATAGTTTGCAGCTGTGTTAATTCTCTCGCCTGTAGTGCCTTACCAGAATTAAATAGTATTTTATGATAACCAGCGCTATCAGCAAAATCGTCTTTATACAACGTTGGAAAAGTGGTTTCAGTTAAATTAGTGGCCATAGTTTATTCCTTAAAGTGTAATTACTACTTTTAAATCTTCTTGTTGATTTATAGATCTTGTTACTGGTGCTCTATTTTCTATATATAATATTTCTCCAGATAGTTTATCAACATCATCTCTCTCAAAGGCCTCAGCGTCTGCGTCAGCACCAGCTGAATCTAAAGTGGCACTTATACCACCACCTATAATTACTTCAGCTTCTTGAAATGTTCCAAATCCAGTAGCTGTAGTCTGATGAAAATATATTCTATCTTCATCTACCTCATCAACAAACGCTTTTGCGCCTGAGGCTTGTCCTACTATAGTAGTATTTAAAAGATTTGCGTTAGCAGTTGCATTTAACTTTAGAGATCTTAAAACCTTACCACTAGATGTTGCAAAGGGTGGTCCATCTGCAGCACTGTCAGAAGTGTGGTTAGGATCTTTTATTAAAGCAACTTGTCTAAAACTTTGACCTACTATAAAATTGCTATCTTCTATACCATTAGGTTTTGTATTAAACATTAATGAACTTGAAAATAAATCATCTCTTGAATCTGCACCTAAACCATTGCTTGGTCCTATTATTGCTCTGGCAGAAGCTCCAGTGCCGCCACCAGCATTTGTAAATGAAATACTAGCAAAATTATAACCTTGCCCCATAGCTATAGCACTATCTGTACTTGAATCAAGTTCAATCTTTGTTATTACTTGATTTACTACTGTTGCAGTTGCTGCTGCTCTAACACCATCACCAGTGATTACTACGTTAGGTGTAGATGTAAACCCAGAACCTCCAGATGTTAGTGCAATTCCTATAATTTGACCAGGAACTGCTGAATCTTGTACAAGTGCTTGCTGAATAGTTAAAGGCGGTAATGCTGCGCTTGGATCAACCAAATTATTGTGGTCTGAAGAGTCTAGTACCTTTTCACATGGTAAAAAATTTGCTGATAAAAATGCACTTGCTCGACTTGCAGTTAATGTATATAAAAATTTCCACACGTATCCATCGGATGTTTTAAATGGTTTAGTGGACACTCCATCAGGTTTAATAGTAGATGTTGTTGCTACTCCGTTAGAATTTTTAGCTTGTTGAAGACACATGTAAACTTGATTATCTTCGGTTAATACCGCATAAGGATTAATATCAGGTATGCCAGTAAAAGTATCATCATATCCTTGGTATAAAGATCCAGATGACCAATTATATCTTGGTACAACATATGATATGTCTGTAGCAGATTTTATTGATTGTAAACTATTTCTTACACTTCTAATAGTTCCATCATTAATTATTGGTGTTGGTACTGTTTCAGCTGAATCCCATTGCTCAGATCTTCCTATTCCAATATAATACCTATTAGTAGTATTAACCACTTCATTAAATACAGTTTGTGCTAACTGCTTTTTAAATGGGCGAGTTATTATTGCTGACATATTCTATTCCTTTATGCTACTGTTACTTCACCTTGATTGCCTACAAGAGACCAGTTTGTTCCATCCCATATACAAGTACATCCATCATGTTGTGCAAGTGTAAATTTTGCGCCTTGTGAAAAGTTTGTTGGAGTTACTTGAAGCGGTCCAGCTCCTTTATTTGTAAATATTTTATATTCACCTACTACTGTTCCATCAGCCATAGTTGCAACTAAAGTGCTTCCTTTATTTCCTATGATATATGTTGCTGTAGCTGATACCGCGCCATCTCCTGTCATAGTAACTGCTGCAAAAGCTGCTTTAGCTATGCTAACTGCACCTGTTCCTTTACCTGCAAGTATAACATCTAAATTTGCTCCACCACCAGTTGCAGACAATGTAGGACCAGTCGTAGAAGCACCATTTGCAATTGTTAATTCATTTACCGCACTCGATGTGGCAGTAAATTTAATAACTTCATTTCCGTTAGTGTCATTTAACGATGTTCCAAATTTACCAGTATTTATTATAGGTGATGTTAGTGTTTTATTAGTAAAAGTTTCTGTTCCAGCTTTTGTTGCTATTATTCCGCCACCAGTAGGAACTGTTAGAGTTCCACTATTTGTTATAGATGCTATAACTGGTGTTGTAAGTGTTTTATTAGTAAGTGTTTCAGTATTATCTATTAAAGATACTGTACCTGTTGCATTTGGTAATGTAACTGTTCTATCTGCAGTAGGATCAGTTACTTTTAGAGATGTTTCATTACCATCAGGTGTACTACCTTCAAATATTACACCATCAGTACCTAATGTAACTTGAGTGCTTAACGTGTTAGCATTACCACCAAGAAGAGTATATAATTCTGTAAAATTTGCATTAATTTTTGTACCAGCACTACGAAGCGTATCGCCTGTTCCGTCATTTGCTGAAGATCCTGTGCTAATATTTTCTCTTGTCATTTTTTATTCCTAATTATAGTGTTATTTATACTAGAAAGACGAGTCACTTGTACGTCTTGTAAATATTTGATTATCCATAGTTTCTAGTGTTATTGAAAAGTCTGGAGTTGCGTTTTCATCACTATCTCTAATACTACTGTCATCAAAAGTAAATGAATTTGGTGTTATAACTTGTTTGACTGAATGGTAGGTTGTATCTAATTGTTGTAAAGTAAACCCTTGGTAATCGCTTACTAACTCATTAAGAGCAGTTCTTACATCTGTTCCACTTGAATCTATTAACACTGTTGCTTGTAGGAATGGCGTAGAAAATGTTGCAATAGCTTCAGATACCAGTGTTGGACCAGGAGAAGAATCTACTAAAGATATAGGTGCAGTTATATTTAATGATGCTACTGTGTCAGATACAACTTCACCTTTATAATAGAATCCTGCAGGATGAACAAACTTTTTATATAATTCTTCCCATTGCGAAGTATCAATACCAGTTTTTACTAATAATCCAAACGTTTGAAACAATTCATTGTTTTGTATATACTTTAAAGAGTCAACACCTATTTGACTCTTTGAATCACCGATATTAAATATTGATTCTTTTCCATATTCTACTTCAGCAACTTGTTGAAAAAATAATCTAAAAAATTCTTGAAAATTAAACTTAGTTCCTTTATTTCTAGATAGTTCAGCTAATCGAGTTAAAGCATATCTAGTATCTGTAAAATTGTCACCAGTTTCTAATCCTCCAGCAACCTCACCTACTAAGTTATTAAGTAAATTCTCAGGAGTTTCATGTATATCTTTGGTGCCGAATAGCTGTCTAATGTTATCGCCAAATGCGTGCGTTCCATTGTCAGAATCTATAAAATCATAATATTTTTCTAAAAATGAAACTAACTTAGGATAGTCTGAAGTATAATATTCAGGAAGCGCTTCACGAACTTTTCTAACTTGTAAATTCTTAAATCTTCTTTTACTATGATAATGAACTGACATTAAATAGATACCTTAGTGTTTTGAAAATCAAGTAATGCTCTAGAAGTTGATACAGATTGATCTAATTCTAATACGTAATTACGTAAAGGCCTAATTGTATTCTGATTAGCTGGTGTTATAGATATACTTATAAAAGAACCTTCTATAGATGAAGGCTTAAACCCAACTAAATTAACAGTGCCTAAATCTGCATTGTATGTTCCAACATTGTCAACCTCAATTGATCCAGTAGAAGATACAACTTGTATTTTGCTAGATCCTATTTCATTTTGTAAAAAACAAGATTTAGAATTAAAAACAAATCCAGATGATTTCAGTGTGGCTATTGTTGTATCTGGCGCAGCTAATTTAACAGGGTACGTTATAGTGTAAGACAAAGATATGTTATTAGTTGGAACAAAGGTTTGTAAGAGCTTTACATCCATTCTAGAGTTAAGTATTGCGGGGTCTAACGCATCGATAATAGTTAACAAATTAGATCTTCTAAATACTTTATTAAATTTTCCTAAATTTACAGAAAAATATTCTGTAATTGCATTTTGTACTAAATTTTGCATAGCTTGAAGAGTTGAACTAGTTAAATCTGGATCTAAATTAAAATTTGTAGATAATTGTACAAGTGTTGTTATCGGATCTACGTATTCACTTGTAATAGACATAACTGACATATTATCAGTTAACTCTGTTTTTATTTGATCTTTAACTGATAGTTGTGTGCTAGCTGTTATTCCGTCTTTAAATTTTAATCCAAGATATACAACTCCATATGTAGCTGGAACATTATCGTGGCCTCCATAAGACGTTACATCATCTAAATAAGCGTTATAATTTGAAAGAATTTGTCCTTTATAATCTTCAGCTGTTACAAGTCTGCGCTGAGACGTGAATGCTATAGGAGCATTTTGCCTTATTGATTCAATATTTTCTTTAAACGCTCCTCCTGCCGAATTTGCAGTAGTAACTACAATCATATTATAATCTACATCGTTTATTCTTATACTTGATTTTGGCGTAAAAGTAACACCACCATTTCCGGCTGAGCCTAGTGTTGATAAATAATCTACTACAATTTTATTACCTGCTTTAGGCGCTTTGCCAGTAGTTAATCCATCACCAAAAATTAACTCATAATAACCATTAGGAACTTCTTTAATTTGATAGTATGTTGAGTCATTTTCTATTTTAACAGCTTTTTTAATATCAGTATATGTGTCAAAAAGTGTTGAACCTGCAGTTGGAAATACGCGTATTCTTAATGTAGTAGTATCTAATGTGACATCGGGTATCACATATATTTGAGTATCAGATGTATCTCCTACAAAAAATGTTTTAGTTTTTTCTGTTCCTTCAAATACAGGTATTCCAGTTCCATTAGTAGAGTTTAAAAATTGATATATTCCGTTTCCATTGTCATTAGCAGAAAACGACTCTCTTGTCTGAAAAGTATACGAAACATCATCAACGCTAGTTGTAAACTGAGTATTTCTTGGAAGTATTATAGCTGCAGGCCGCGGTGTTGTAGTGATACTAAGTGATAAATCTAAACTTGCTTCAGATGAAACATAAGACCTTGGAGTATAACCTAATCCTTCTGCTAGAGACGCAACTGAACTTCTTAATTGCGCAGTATTAATAAAAGATTCGTTTAACGCAAAGTTAGCGTTTAATCCAGTAAAATGCGTGTTATATGCTAAAACATCTAATATATTACTTAAGCCAGAAGCCTCAAAATCATAATCTTGAAATTCAGCTTGTTGTTTTAAATATTCTTTTAATTTACTTTTTATAGTGTCAAAGTCTAATTGAGTTGATTTAATTGTTGTTGCCATTATCTTAACCTTGTTAAATCTATATTAGTAGTAACAGTTTCATTTGTATTAATTACTTTAAAGGTGACTGAAACTTTTATTTCGTGTGAATCTTCGTTTAAATTAGTAGCTATATTTAGAACTTTAGCTCTAGGTTCAAATATCTCAATTGCTTGAATTATTTGTTCTTCTAAATCTTCATCATCAATATCAGTATTTAAAGCAAATAATAATGAATTTAGATTTCCACCAAATCTAGGTTGAAATGGCTTTTCACTAAAATTAGTAAGTAATAAATTTCTTACTGCTTGTTTTACAGCTGCAGCATGTTGTTTCTTAAATATATCACCTGACGCTTTTTTAGTAAAAGACAAATCAATATCTAAAGATGACCTTGTTTGAGAAGTAAGAATAGTTTTACTTCCTATGTTTCCATCTTCTACTGCAAAAGCTCTAATTGGCATATTATTTCCTTTTGTTCTATTTATACAATTATGTAGTAGGTAATGCTTCCATTAACTCATTAGTTACTTGAGAAAAGTTATTATATCTAGTTTCAATTTTATTAGTGTAAATTACTTCCCATGGCGGTGTTATTTCTGGCATTATTATAATAATTTGAGCATTTAACGAATCATCTGGATTATAATTATCATAATCTAATATCATTTTTTCAAATTGTATATTATCTTTAAAATATACAGCCAAATCAAATGTTTTTTCTATAGCTATTTCACCTTTTTCATTTATTAATTCATAAACAACGGCTCTACCTCTAGACATTAAATAATTAATTCCATCACTAACATCTAAGTCTTCACCTATTTCAGGTCTATATAGACCTTCTACTACTTGCAGTCTAAAATCTTTAAATTCACGAACAGCTTTATGAGAGTTTACCGCTTTTAAAATACGTGTGTGCAATGTATATTGTTTAGCTAGGTTTAGTCTTTCGCCATCATCAAGAATATGAGTTAAAGTTACAGGATCGCCTACTCCACCTAAAAATGTAGCCATGGTAATTCCTTCGGCCAATCGTGTTCTACTTGATATAGATCCTTCTTGAAACACTGGATTAAATTTAGCATCTGGTAAAGCATCAGTTTTATTTACGCTATTAGGAGTACCTATAAATCTTTCCATAGGATTAGCTGGATTTCCCATAATTGTACTTGGAATTCTAAGACTTTTTTCATTTGAAACTATTCTGTCAACTGTTAGTATTGCTTCTCGAGAAAAAAATGGTGATAATATGCCTTCAGCAATACAAGCTCCTGTAAAAGTTTCGTTATTAATATTATTTGGATCTCTTAACTTTGATCTTACTTGACGTGTAGTTAAATCTGTTTTTGATACTCCACCATAATGATCTAATCTATTTAACCTGTTAAATAAACCTTTTGATGTATCGATATCTACTCTTTTTATTCCTATTGAAGAGTTTTCTAACGCGTCGTTTAATAAAGAAGTTGTTGGCTCTGCTGTAACTTTATTTGTTGCAGTTGTAACTGTTGGTGTTCCGCCCGTGCCAGCAGGTCCTGGAACTGCAGTTCCAGCTTTATTTGCTTCATTTGCTTTTTCAGCTACACCATTTAAATCTCCGTGAAATGTTGTAGCATGGATTGAAGTTGAATTAATTCTTGGAATGTGCGCAGTTTTTCCATAATATACCATATCAGTACCTCCAATAGTTCCACTATCACCTAGCATTGCTAAAGATGATGCAGCAATATTCACACTTTTTGATGAGAGTGTAATTTCTTTTTCAGCTGTCATAACTAGTGTACCACCAATATTTTGTGCTTGATCTTCTCCTACAAATAATCCATTTGATTTTTTTATAATACTTGTATTATTTCCATGTATAAATGTTGTTGCATCTATCCCTATTGTTTCTGATTTACTTTCAATTATTTGAACTTCTTTACTTCCACCAATATCTTGTTTATAACCTCTTTTTATTGTTTGATCAACATCGCCTTCTACTTTTACATTAAAATCTCCTCCGACTTCTAAATCAAAATCTCCAGAAACTTTTAATTTTAAATTTCCATTATAATGAAGTTCACCATCGCCATCAACAATAACTTTTTCGTCATGAGCTGTTACTCTTATTGTGTTAGCCACTGAACCATATACTACAGTTCCATCTGCTCTCATTTCTACGCCTGAACCAGTTCTATGCCTAATCATAACACGCTCACCACCAGGTGTATCATCAGTTTCTATAATGTGTCCAGAAGCAGTTTCTTTAACTTGAGAATTAGGATATATTGATGCTGGTTCTTCTTTTATTTCTAGATCTATATCTGCAGATGCTCCGCCTAATTCAACGTTTACTCTAGTTGTTCCTCTTGCTTTATCATTCACTGAAGGCGAATTAATAGAACCTTGTTTAGGATAACTTCCTGTTCTATCAGCAAAACCATTTCGATTATTATTAATCGAAGCTTTGCTAAAATCTTTATTTTCCATTGGCATAATATTGTCTCTTTATTTTATGAAGTTAAATTTATCTGTTAATTGACTTAAATTATCAAAATTTAATTTTTTAATGTTTTCATCAAAGCCAGCTGACAATCCATCAGTTGCTCCAAACAAAGCTTTTGCATTTTTATCACCTAATATCTTACTAGCATCTCCTCTAGCTTTTGTTATATTAGCTTCCATCTCAGCTTTAATATCCCCTTTGTTTTGTTGAATCTCTGTTAATGCAGTTTTCATTTCAGCTTGAGCTTCTTCTAAGGTTACTACCTTTTTGTTACCTGTAGCAGGATCAATGTTTTCATAGTCTTTAGTGATTTTAGTAGGGCTAAATGATTCTTCTGTTTTAAGCTTAGTAGTTGTAGGCTTTGCTACTTCTGGTGGTTTAATTAGCGCTTGTTGTGCTCTAGATATTTCTGCAGATCTTGAATCAGCTGGATCTATTGTTAAAACTTTACCGTATTTTTTTCTTATTGCTTCAATATCTAAGCCTGGCGCAATATAATCTGAATCAATTTCATATACGCCTATTAATTGAATTTGATACATATACGCTAATATTCCAGCGCAAACAGTATCTAGTGTGGCTGCTTGTTGAGTTGTAGGAGGATTAGTTTTACCTGCTATAATAAGAATGTATATACCTTTATTGGCATAATTGTCAAATACAGGGTCAAGTGTTTCTCCTAAAGGTCTTCCTTTTTTACATGTGCCATCTCTTTCAATTACAAAATGTGCTTGTAATCCATATAATCTAGAATTTAAACCTTCTAACTCTTTACGCGCTTCAGTTGATGCTTCTGTTGGAGTTTTACCAGCTGATGTAAGAGTAGATATTTCGTCATCTAAATCAATTTTTTTCATTTCTTCATGAAGACCTGGCGTATCAAAATCAACTAAGTCATCAGTTGTCCAGTCAACAATTGCAAAAGTAAAAGCATTTATACCTTTACCAGTAACTCGAGGATGCCCATCTAAATAATTACATAATTTATCTAAAGACCCTAGTGTTTCAAAGTTATAATCGCTGGAATTAGTAAGATAACCTTTCCAATTTGATTCAGCTTCTGCACTAGATACTTCATCTTTTCCAACAACTGGTTGCATGTTAGGTGTTAATTTACCTTTACCCATTGCTTTACTCATATTAGTATTATAATCAATTTTTCCTGTAACTGAATTAGTTCCGGGCATTAACTCTTTTATAACTGCCGGGTTTGCAATTTCTTCTGCAGATAATTTAAGACCTGATGAAATATTTGATATTGGTAAATTTATATCACCTGGAATACCTGGTGGTGTTAAACCTTTTGCTGCAGCTAATATATTTGGTTGTACATTTACATTAGATCTAGCACCAGCTGGGCACATATCTAATATGTTTCCGAAAAGATCTTTAAGGCCTAAACCACTTCCTGCATTATTACTTAATTGTGCTCTTGCTTTTATAACTTCTTTTTGTTTTGTAACAATATTTTTAATTGGATCTGTGCCTGCTTCTTTATCATCTGAAGCTTCTTCAGCTGTTTTTAAAATTTTGTCTGATAGTCCTGAAGGAATAAAGAATTTCATTTGCTCTTTAAGATTATTTTTATTTATTCCTGGCATATGTTTTTTAAATGTATTTTGTATTTCGTTTCTAGTTCCATTTACAAAAACTGCTTTATTTAAATTAGTATCTTTCATACTCGAAGATTTTAAAAGATTTCCTAGCACAGTTGTATTTGTAGATTGTTTATTAGCAGATCCATCGCCAGCACTTTCTAATAATTTTGTTACTCTAGGTCTATCAACAAAATTAGCCGTAGGTTTAGCTCCACCTACTAAACCCATAAATCCAGATACAACTTTACCAGGATCATTAACTATAGCTGTATTGCTTATTTTAAATTTAGCTTTTTCATTTTCAGCTGTAGCTTTTTCTGCACCTCCGACATTTGCTAGTAAATTAGCTCTTATATCTCTAAGAAAGGGTGCATTTTCAGTGGCTTGTTGAAACTCATCTTCAGAAACATTTCGAATAAATTCAATTCTAATATACGTATAATTATTATTTAAAGTCACAGAAGATTTATTATGGGTATAGTCTACACCTTTATATAACAAGCTCGAGCTTAAAGATCCAGTTCCAGCTCTAATCTCAATAATTTCTGCAATGTCGTCTTTAGGTCCAAAATTAAAAGTTCTTCCATCAAACTTTCTATGTTTTCCTAAAGGCCCTTTACCGAAAGCAATTGATTTTCCTTTTAGTTCTATTGTTTCTGATTCACTCATAAAATTACTACCTCAGCTCCAACTCCAAGTTTTTTTATAGTTTCTTGCGCAAATGCTATTCGTTGATTAGTATGAGCTAAAGCTTTATTTGGCCTTTCATACTTATCTTGAAATACAATAGTTGCTTCTTTAACTGTTTCAGCTTTTCTAAGTTTTCCAATTCCTAAATACGGTAAAGTTTCTAGCTCATACTTTACAAATCTAATTTGTGTTTCAATAAGTCTATGAGATTGACCAATGCTTGCAGCAAACTTCATTAATTCTCCAAACCTATCTCCTGCTTTTTTGGCAGGATTCCATTGCGCAATTCCAAACGATCCTTCATTTTGAAATCCAGAAACAGCAGCTGGATTAATATCTCCACGATTAGTAGTAGCTCCTGATTCTACACAAAAATTACCTATCATACCTGCAGCCTGTTGCGGCGTAAATTGACCACCAGCTGGTGATATAAAAAAATTAAATGCTTTTTCAATATTTGTATTTCCATTTAATTCTATAGTTACGTCATTAACAACTTCTTGTACAGTATTTCTTTTAGTTTCTATTTTTGGAATAGATCCTAATACTAATGGCAATTGTGAATTTCGACCATCTAAAAATATTCCGAACACTTGAGCTCTAACTTTTAATTGTGAATTACTTCCTTGACCTGAACTGCCATCTTCAGTTACAGGTATGTTAACTTGAGCCCATGGCAAATCGTCATCAGGTATGTCATTAACATCTGCAGAATGTAATCCCTGTATTCTTACTTTAACTCGATCTAATTTTAAAGGATCTATATTATTAACAACAAATCCTATAAACCATCTTGCATTATCACCGTAAAATTCTTGCATTATATATCAGCCTCTACACCTAATGATGCAACTCTTCCACATATTAACTCAGAAGTTATTTTTTGGCCATTAAATACGTGCTTAGCACTCATAACTATATAATCTCCAGATTTTTTTAAATCAAGTTTAGCTACTTTATTTTCAATTACTGTATTTGTATCTAAGAATCTAATACGAATAGTTTTACCAATTGTGTAGTTTGCATCACCTGTTAAAAATTCTCGTCCTCTTACAGTAATTGTTATAGGTGATTTAGTAATAAATTCTTTTAATGAATTTCTATTTATGGTTTTTGTTTGACCTCCGCCTGTAGGTTCATCATTATAACTTTGAAAATTAGTCCCAACTGTCTCATATGCGCCAGATGACGATATTTGAGAAAATACTTTTGAGTCATAACTTCCAATTTTTTTATCTTTAACTTTAAATTCAGGTGAATGATTATATCTTGAATTTTCTCCGCCTAACAATTCTTTTGTAATAAGACCTTGAAATACTTTATCGACGTCATAAGAGATCTCACTAGGAACGCCTCTAAATGTGTCGTAAAAAACGTATTTAGCTCCAACGTTACCGTTTCTCATTATTTTAAGTAAATTTTCTGTTTTACTGTATTCATATTCTTCTATTAAATAATGTTTTATTTTGTTACTAGTGGATGCACTTGGTGCATAAGTATATGGCGTTTCAGTGTTTATAGCTTGTTGAGTTAACATTTTTTCTAAGTCTTTTAATACTAAATTGTCAGTGCCTAATGTAGAAAACAAATAAAAAGGAAGACCTTCTTTTGTACTTGCTCGTTGTGTTAACCACAATGCTGCTTCTATAGGATGCAAATTAGGAATTATAACTTTCATATTTTGTATGTCGTCACTGCCATCAACCATAACTTCTTTTGTTATATGATTTTCAATAACTTTTTTAATCATTTCTGAAGGTGATCCGTTATATGATTTATTAACATTTTGTGCTGAAGATTCAAATACATGAAATTCAATACAATGTAAAAAAGCAATTTCAGTTCTTTCGTCAACACGTACTACTTTTTCAATTTCATCTACTAGAAACTCTTTTGTAATATCATGACCAGTTATAGTTTCTTCTAACTGCTGTATTGTAATTGTTAATTTTTCTCCACCTTGGAAATCAATCTGTTGCAACAGATTTTGTTCTTCTTTGAATGAAAGTCTCATTGTTAAATATGGCTTTTCTATATGCTCATATATAATCATTTCTGCTACAGCAGCCGTTATTTCAATTTCAGTGTCAGTTCTAGTTGAACTGATTACTGCTTGTTTTATAAGATAATCGGTACCTGATTCAATACTGTTTTCCATTTAGCCTCTTATCGATTTTTTAAAACTTGAAACAATACTATTAATTAATTCTGGTTTAATTACTTTTATTTGTCTTAAATTTGAATTTACATTAAAATATATTTCTTCGAATGTTTGACCAGTTAAAAGCGCGCCTGGACCAACTGTTGGATCTATATCAACTATTTCTCCATCACCATTTATATAATGACTTTCTGATAAATATTCTTTTTCACTTGAAACAGAAACTAAATTTTCTTCAGTTCCTTCTGAATTAATAGATATATAGTTTTCTCCTGAAGTTGTAAAAGTAATATCACCTTCTATGAATATTTGCCCTAAGTTTATATTTCTTCTAATAATTTTTCCTGATTTACCAGAAGTGTTACCAGTTATAGTTTGACCAATTTTAAATTTATTAGCTAAATCACTATCTCTAGTAGTTATTGTAGTATTAGGAAAAGATTTACGTATATAATTTGTAAGCTCATGGTTGTTTAAAGGCCAACCTTGTTCTCTTAAATTATCATTAAGTAAGTAAAAAGTCCAATAATGAAGTGGCGTATCATATAATTGAATTGAAACTTGATCTGGTCTAAAACCTTCTTGTATAGTATGGCCATTAGCAAATGTAACATTATCTTTAACTTGATCAATAACATCACCGTATAGAGATATATTTTGAAATACAACTTTATCGGTTTCGTTTCCAAAATTATAATTTATATTATCAAATTCATTAAAATATAACATTAGAATCCTTTCTTTATATCCGCTGATGTGAGTGTTTTATGTTCTACAAAGGCCATCGTAATATCTATTTCGTTCGGCTGGCCATCTTTACGTAGTCCTCCTCCAGTAGAATTAGTGGTTGCTGAAAAAGTTCTTAAATAACACTCTTTAATTTTAGGAAACTTTTTATTAATTCTTCCATTAAACTTAAATGCAATCTTAAATGCATTTGGAAAATGATAACCTAAATCAACACTTGATGTGCCAAAACTTACTGGAAACCCTTCAGGATATAATTCTGTTCTAAAATGTTTTATTATTTTTTGTATGACATCTGCTTCTTCAGGCGATGTAGGTATTAATTTAAATTGAAAAGAAAATTCACGTATGTTTACTCCTTGAAACACAGCTCTTACATTAGGATTTACTGTAAATCTATTTACTAAAGCTACAGCATTTCTTAGACTTGGTACTGGATTAAATCTAGAGTTAACTTTTGCGATTGATTGCTTCATTGCGTTTATAGCAGCTGGTGTTGTTTTTTCTTTTCCAGTAATTGTATCAAGTAAAGCTTTACCTTCTTCTTTCAATGCACCCATTGCTGCTTCCATGCCACTCATTCCTCCTTCGAGTCCAGCCATTACTGAAGCTCCTGCTTGCCCTAAAGATGCATTTTCATAACCAACACCGTCTAGAAAAGCCATACTTGGCGGAAAATATAATGTTATTGCTGGTGCGCCTTTTTTAGGAAAAAATACAGCTCCAGAATTTGCAGATTTGCTTTCACCTTTAACAGCAGCTGCTTCAGTTGCAGTGTCTTTTCTAGCCATAAAATTTAATGCAGCCGCATCATCACCACCAGAAATTCTATTAGCTGCAGCTCCGTCATCACTAAACGTTATTGGTTGATTTGTTGCGCCTAAAAATGCGGCATTAGCGTCGTTTGCTTGCTGAAATCCTGTATTCATTCCTCCGAAATCATCCACTTTACCTAATCCAGCAGCTTGATTACGTGCGTCATCTGCGCTTTTAAGCCTAGCTTGTTTTAAATTATCGTCTTGTTGCTTTGCATGTAATTTATCTGTAATACCTGCAAATGGAGATTTATATTCCATAGTAGTAAATGTAACAGTAGATGCATAAGCTGGATTACCACCAACGTCAAGAGGATATTCTAATTTTGAACCTCCACCGCCAAAAGCGCTAAATAAAGAACCAAGTAAATTTTGCCCTGCTTGAGCAAAATCATCAAGATCAGCTTCAATATTAGACATACTACTAATAGGATTTTTTAATCCAGTGCTTTTTATTTTTTCACCAAGTGGTCCTACTTTATCGAATATTTCCATATTTAATCCTTATAGATATTATTAAGATCTTATTTTTATATTTATAACGGATTTCATGGGATATTCAGGAAGATATCAAGTCAAAAATAAATCAAAATACAAAGGAGATTCATCTTCGGTTGTATACAGATCGTTATGGGAGAAAGCTGCATTTAATTGGTGCGATAGTAACGATAAAGTAAAAGGATGGAGTTCAGAAGAAGTTATCATTCCATATTACTATGACGTTGATAAAAAGTATCACAAATACTATGTTGATTTAAAAATAGTGTTTGAAGAAAAAACGATCTTAGTTGAAATAAAACCAGAAAAAGAAACTGTTCCACCAGTAAGTGCAAAAAAAACTAAAAGATATATTGCCGAAGGTCTTACTTATGTAAAAAATATGAATAAGTGGGAAGCTGCAAATGAATATGCACAAGATCGTGGTTGGGAGTTTCATGTATGGACTGAAAAAACATTACAAGAAATGAAACTATTGCATAAGCCAGTTCCTGGAAAACTTAAGAAGTATACTCCAATGAAACCATTTCGAAAAAAGCGTAAGAAAAAGATATAAATAGATTCATGAGTAACTTATTTCAAAAACTAGAACTCGAAGCTTTTCGAAAAGGTATCACACCTCGTACGCAAGAATCGCGTGATTGGTTTCGTAAACGTGTACAAAGATTAACGAGAGTTAACCGTCAGTCTTTGATGAGAGAAGATGGAATAAACAAAGTAAGTACACCATTACTTGGTAGTATGCTTATGTTTTTCTATGATCCTAAATTAAAAGACAAACTTCCATATTACGATACATTTCCATTAGTAATACCAGTTGAAAAAGCAGAAGGTGGATTTAGAGGTTTAAATCTGCATTATATTCCTCCTGTTTTACGAGCAAAGTTTTTAGATAGTTTACTTGATGTTGTTAATAATAAAAAGTATGACGAATCAACTCGTTTTACTTTAACATACAGATTACTTAAAGGTGCTGCTAAATTTAGATACTTTCAGCCATGTTTTAAACATTACTTATTGGATCATGTTAAATCTAGATTTGCTCAGGTGCCAGCGCCAGAATGGGAAATAGTAACTTTTATGCCAACCGCAAGCTGGAAAAAAACTTCAGCTGGTAGAGTATACTCAGATTCAAGAAAGATAGCAAATGGCCAATAGTATAGATGAAATAAAAGCACTTGCAAATACTAAATTAGGTTTTGCAAGACCTAATAGATTTTTAGTTACAATGCCGACTAATTTTGGTGGAGGTGGTGGTCTTTTAGGTGGAATATTGGGGTTTTTAAATTTAGGCGGTGGTGGCGCATCAGGTCGAGAATTAAATATATTATGCTCAAATGCAACATTACCAGCTAAAACAACATTAACAAACGATAGAAGAATAGGTATGGAGTTTCAAAAAGTAGCTTATGGCTATGCTGTTGATGACGTATCTATGACATTTTATTTAATGAACGACTACGGAGTTAAAGAATACTTTGACGCTTGGCGCAATACAATAATACCAGAGCAAGGTGCCAATGCATTTACAACAAGCTATAAAAGTGAATATGCTAGAACTATTAGTATACACCAATTAAGACAACCGTTAGCAGGATTTAGCAAACAAATAGGGCCAATAAGATTTAATGCAGGTATTGGAGGAGGTTCAGTATATTCAGTAGATTTACTAGAAGCCTTTCCTGTATCAACCAGCGCAATAGAATTAAATAACGAACTCGATGGATTAGTGCAATTAAATGTATCATTTGCATATACAAATTGGGTTAAATCACAAAGTGGACAAGGATTCATAAATATGGATATAGATACACCACTTGGTGGATTAGATATACTTTAAGGAGTGAAATGAATGAGTTTACCAAAACTTAATAATGTACCAAAATATAAAACAATAATACCTTCAACAAATCAAGAAATAGATTTTAGACCGTTTCTTGTTAGAGAAGAAAAAATATTACTTATTGGATTAGAATCACAAGATCCAGTACAAATAGCAACTTCAATATTAGATACTGTTGTATCATGCTTATACGGTGAAATTGATAGTAATAAATTAACATCATATGATATTGAGTATTTGTTTTTAAAAATACGATCTAAATCAGTAGGAGAAACTTCAAATCTTGTATTGAAGTGCAGTTCGTGCGAGGCTGAAAATGAAGTGTCTGTTAATCTAGAAGACATAACAATGGAAGTAAAAATAACAAATAACACAGTAGAAATAGCAGATGATATTTCATTAGAAATGACGCATCCTACATTTAAACAAATTTCAAATAGTGATGCTGCTATTGAAACATCGCCTACAAATCAAGTATTTGCTTTAATCAAAGAATCAGTTGTAGCAGTTTTAACTAATGATGAAAGAATTGTTGTAAAAGATATTGATAAAAAAGAATTTCAAGATTTTATTGAATCTATGACTCAAGATCAATTTAGTAAAATACGAGCTTACATTGAATCAATTCCAAAATTATCTCATGAAGTAAAATTTGATTGTGTAAAATGTAATGAAAATAATAATTTAACAGTGGAGGGTCTGCAAAGTTTTTTATAATTTGTCTATCTCATAATTCATTAGCTAATTATTATCAAACCAATTTTAGTCTAATGCAACATCATAAGTATTCACTAGATGAGATAGACCATTTGATACCCTGGGAAAAAGACGTTTATATTAATATGTTAGTTGATCATATAAAACAAGAAGAAACTAAGCACACGAAAGAGTAGAATAATGGCAAGATCATATAGTACACTTGGAGATGTAATAGAGCAACTTAAAGTAAATAATAGTTCTACTATCGATACAGCTCACGCTGTTGATAGTTTAAATAATACGTTATCTAGGCAGTTTGTAAAACAAGCTCGAGCTGATTTAGAAGCTTCAAGAGAAAAACAAACAAAATCTGGTTTAAAAAATAATACTTCTCCAGTATCATCTCCAAAAGCTTCAAAG
>Ga0181421_1000030_pt1 | contig 35565 bp, 38 predicted proteins | sample 44SPOviralmetaG_FD_130146 | JGI IMG/M metagenome (GOLD analysis project Ga0181421, IMG submission 130146) | Marine viral communities from the oligotrophic San Pedro Time Series (SPOT) site, San Pedro Channel, CA, USA - 44 SPOT_SRF_2013-06-19 | ecosystem: Environmental > Aquatic > Marine > Strait...
AAGAGGTAGTATGTGCGAACTTGACGTCCTTTGGGCGGAGTTTGATGCTTTTGAAGCTTCAGAAAAACCCAAACAAGAAATAAAACAAACACTGAATCATCATTTGTGTTCAGAATGTAATTCTATAAAATTATTCTCACCTGAAGGATTGCCAACATGTTCTGGTTGTGGACTTGTTGACAGTCAATACGTAAATGACTCTCCCGAATGGATATCAGGAGTCACAGAAGACGGTCAGGTGAAAGATATGGCCCGCTGTGGTATGCCACAGGATCTAGATCTGTTCTCAGTACAGTGGGGTACGGGTAGCATAATTAATACACGTGGCGCCTCTTACAAGCAAAAGAGGCTTGCTATGATAAACTTTCATGGTTCTATGAATCACAAGGACCGTGCTCTCTTTCATGCTTATAAGGACTTTGACCTTGCATGTGTCCAGATACTTAGTTTAACTGAGTCGGTTGTAAGGGACGCTAAGATCATGTACCGCAAGTTTGGACAAGAAAAGCTTACTCGTGGAGCTGTTCGTACTGGTATCAAAGCAAACTGTGTTTTGTACGCTTGTAAGATGAACAAAGTATCCAGGACAACAAAGGAGATTGCGGATGCTTTCAAGATTCCTTCTAAGGACATCAGTAGAACCAGTCAAATTTTCAAAGAGACTATCGTTGGTAATCAACCAGAAAAACAAAAAGAAGCCCCTATTTGCACCACGCCCCATGATATCCTTCATCGTCTCCTCAATGAGTTTGAAATCCCAGATAAGCGCGCTTGGCGGGTCAAGTGTCTTCGTATGGCTGATGAACTTACAAATTGCATCCCACTTATGGGGAAAACTCCGACAAGTGTTGCCTCTGTTATAATCTTGAAGGTTCTCAAAGACTTTGTTACAAAACAATCTGTCTGTGAAAAGTGCGGTATCTCTGTACCAACCTTGAACAAGATTGAAGCTATTGTAAACAAACACTTAGAGGTTAAGAACAATTAATAAAAAATGAAGTTGTACCTAAGCACACCATGTTACGGCGGTCTCTGTCTAGAGCAATATGCACAGAGCATCATAAATCTTCAGATTGAACTCATGAGAGAAGGTATCCAATTGTTTTTGGATACCACAGAAAATGAGAGTCTTGTTCACAGGGCCCGAAATGTATCTGTAGGTCGCTTTATGCAAAAACATGATGCAGAATATTTCATGTTTATTGACGCTGATATTCACTTTGATCCTAAATCAGTTGTTCATCTTTTGCGAAGTGGGTATGATATCTCAGTTGCTTGTTACCCAAAGAAATTTGTTGATTGGAATCAGGCTGTACGCGGAGTAAAGGCGGGTGAAGAAAAACCAATGGCCATGTTGTCTTCTAATCTAGTTGTTAACTTTGGTGCAAAAAATCTTGCTGTTGAGAATGACTTTATTCAGGTTTTAGACGGTCCCACTGGTTTTATGCTCATCAAGAGGGAAGTTTTCAAAAAGATGGAGGAGCATTACAAAGAACTATATTGTGTTAACGATCATCAGAACCGAGACTTTGATAACTACACAGCTCTTTTTGATTGTATGATTGACCCGGTTTCAAAGCGATACCTCTCCGAGGATTACGCATTTTGTCGTAGATGGCAGCAGATGGGTGGAAAGATTCACGCACATATCAATACAACACTTGGACACGTTGGAAATCTTCCTTTCTCTGGCAGTCTTAAGGAGAGACTTAAAGATGTAAAGCATAAAAAAAGTAATGCAGTTGACAACCATAATAGTCACGAGAAACCAGTCAGTGTCAGTGAAGACCCTCCACACGATTTTGAAATTGAACCTAGTCTGTCTAACACAGAAACACAATAATAACATTGTATTCGTTAATGACACACCATCCGAAAAACACTCAATTATAAACAAACACATCAAAAATTGTGACCGAATCCTATTTATTGATTATAGTATTGCTATAGATGAAGATTCACTTAATAGTATTGTAAGTGATTGGAATTCTCAATGTGTAATATATCCATGTGTTAAGCCTGGTATTGATTGGGATCTTTTTAAGAAAAAAGTTCATGAAGATTGTGATGAACACGTAGAACAATATGGACTCAGTTTTGATACAGAGGTTGGTAAAAAATGCCAAGGAGATTATTATTGGGTTACTAAGACAGATTCTCCAAAGGTATGGGCAGCACAATCCAAGAATCTTCTAAAGGTATACAAAGGATCAAAGTCAATTGATTTTGATTCATACATGAAAGCAGGACTTCGTGTGTCTGCATATACACCCGCAAGGTTAATTGTCACCTATCCTCATGAGTGTATCGGTAATATCTTGGGTGCAGCGGGAGTCAAAAGGAATTAAAGATTAGAGTCTATGTACAATAAATAATGAAGGAGGTTCCAAAAGGTTCACCTCTAGAAAAAGGAATCCTCACGTTTTTCTATGGGTGTTGGGGACGGCAGGCTCCGGTGTTTCCAGGACCCCTGCCAGTTTCCATTGAACGACAACATTTCTCTCAATTGAGAAACAATAAATATCTTGTATGCGAAAAGACTGATGGTACGCGTAATGTAATCGTGTGCTTCATGTTTGAAGGAAAGAAGCATACCGCTATCTTAGATAGAGCCCTCAATATATGGACACTCAATATACAATTTCCTAAAAAAGCGCATCTGGGTACTCTCTTAGATGGAGAGATGCTTCCGGGTGGAACTCTTTTGGTGTATGATGCCGTGTGGGTCAACGGTGAGAATGTTTCACAGTTGAACTTTCTTGAAAGATACGAAAAAATGGAACATATGTGTAAGGGTATTATGAGACTTGCCAAGGATCCAATTACTGTCAAAGTAAAAAAGTTTGAAGTTCTTGAAAAATTTCAATATTATCTAGAAGAGGTTGTACCAAAGTTGGAACACGCCACAGATGGATTTATATTCACACCTGTTAATGAACCAATACGTTTGGGTACACACGAAACTATGTTCAAGTGGAAACCTTTGGAAAAGAATACCATAGATTTTCAAGCAAAGTGGCATCCTTTCATTAACAAATGGGGACTCTATATTCAAGACAAAGGAAAACTCATATTTGAAACTGAATATTATGGACCGTTTGATGTTCACGAGGATGACATACTAGAATGTGAATACAAAGGTCCGGGAATATGGATACCACTCGCGAAAAGAACCGACAAGAATTACCCTAATAATCGTAGAACATTTTATAGAACCTTGGTAAATATCAAAGAGGATATCAAAGTGAAAGAATTCTATTCATTTAAATTGTAATTGACACTTTTTGATCTAGTAAAGAGTTTAAAAGTCTTTCTACATGGTCTCTTTCTTTATCAGATTTGAATTTTATATTATTTATTATATCATCTACTGTAACACCTTCTTCAGAAGGTAATCTTTCTAGAAAGGATTTTATTATTTCTATGTCAACATCTTCAAAATGTTTTCGTAGTTCAAGAGTTCTTATATCATTTCTAAAAAGTCTATTTCTGCGTCCTCTTGAAATTTTTTGACCATTTGTTATATAACTTTCTTTGTTGTTATGTACAAATATTAGATATAAGCTAATCAGAACAATTGCAATTAATTTTAATGTATTCATATATTAGTATATTACAAAAAAATAATAGGGACACAGCAGATAGGAGGGGGTTATTCTCTTTTGCAGATGGTACAAGAAACAAAAGAAATGAATTCTAAAATTATCAAATGCATATACCATGACGAAGGTGTTGAAGAAGTTCTCTCTGACCCTTATTTTATGTACTATTTCATATGGTACAGGAGTGATTGACACAGAAACTTTTGAATATGTTTCAATGATATTGTCAAGTGGATTAACATAAGATATAAGGCTCTGTACGATTCAACTATGACGGTACAAAACACAGAGATGCAAATAAAGAAATATTCAAAAAATTCAGATCCCTCGGTTGTCCATTTGTTTTAAACCTGATGGTAGACCCAAAGGCCTGTGGCTTATTGATGACAAAGAAGAGAAAACACCTCTTTATGAGTTTTTCAAAACAAGTCTCTTAGAAAATTCATGATCACTGGGGTAATGTAATCCCGCAGCTATCCTGGCTTGTCCACATTGTTCAGCAATGTTGAAAAGTTTTTCACGTAGATGGGGATATTTCTTAGAATATTCTCTTGCCACCACAAAGGCTTGGTATGTGTGCCCTGATGGATATGCTGGTGTGTCAGCCGTAACTGAGTGTCTAACTTTGATATCCTTATTCACTTGTGCAGGTCTGGGTCTATTTATAAGATACTTATATAATGATATTCTAGGATTTTCTGAAAGTGCAACATTGTTTATATCACTGACAGGTTCTGGTATAACATCCATAAACGCATGCACTACAGATAGATCTGTCCACACAAAAAGATTTGAAAGATATGATTCGTCATCATGTTCATCTCTTATCTTCTTGACAATCTTAGATTCCTCCACACTGTTTGGGTACAAGAATGACAGTGTCGGATACCACCAAATATAAGATTTTTGAAAAGTTACAAATATTATATATATTATAAAGAACAACTTCAATTTATTTTTTGAAAAAAAACTTTTCATAGCACTTGCATATATTAATATAGTATTTGTTAATTTCTTGAAAACTTTTTTGTAGTATCAATACTCTGAGATCTCTACAACTCCATACGGTATGTTGAGGTGTTGAAATAACCATGTTAATAATATATAAATATAAGAATTATCAGTGTTTGAAAATGCATCACATATCAAACTAATTTATAAAATAACAAATAATAATAATCCTTGGGAGGAACTCCAGAAACTTTTTTTGTAATACAATCATTCTTGTAGTACCATTGTTTGTTGTGACAGGTGTATGATACATAGTGACCTCCACCAGTTGACCCTTGATGTTTACAGGCTCCATAGAGTGTATATTTGTTACGATTTCTGTATGATGAGTTGGGATGAATACATTCTGAGATATCCAACTCTTGTTCTATTGATACACGGTATTTACCTGTGTACATTTTGTATCCAATAATCAATATACATGGCGGAAACCAAAAAGTGTTTCTTGTGGTTGCAACGTTTTGTTTGGTTCCATTGGTGTCTTCAAAATCTTCAAGAACGTTCCATTTAGTATAATCTTTGAGAGAAGTCAATACATCCGTATCCTTTTCTGTGAATACCATAATGTTATTAGTTTCTTGATTAGACCTAGTAGTTTCTGTGGGACAAACAGTTTCTTGGAGAAGTTGACTATAAAATATCTCTTTGACAAGGGTGTGAGGTGATCCAATCGTACACGATTGTCTGATAACTGGAAACTTGAGAGGTTCAAATGGTATGGCCTTTTCAAGGATTTCTAGGACACATAGGATCATCTCTTGAGTATCATGTTGATCAGTGTTGTCAAATTGAGAGTATCTTTTCTTGAACAAGTGTAAAAGTTTTTGGGGGCTTTCTTGCAACATCCCCTTATTGATCCACATCTTCTTGACAACTTTTTGATATTCTTGGGTAAATTCACATTGACCTGTGTACTTGCGAAAGATAAGATAGTTTGAAAGTTGAGGGGTCTGCAAAAGACATTGAAGACCACTATTGAAATAACATGTATTGCCGAGATTCTCAAGACCTTTCATCACTTAAAAACTAAGCGCACTATATTTTTAAATGGAGACACTGTTCAACAAGGTTAAGCCTCACTTCAATGCCCACAAGGAAAACAACCATGTGGAGTTTGAATTAAGGTTGGGACGTATGAATGGAAAGATGTTTGATACTGATGTCGGCAAGGATACTTTTGACAAGATCTTTCGGGCTTTGAAGAAATATGAGGGTTGGGAAGATGTTAAGGAATCATCTCTGTCTGTTTACTACAAAGATAAGTTGCGTGTGACTGTAGATGAAGATAGTGACAATACTGACATTGTGAACAAAATCCCACTTGTCAAAGAAACTCTTAAACTGAAGGGACGACCCTTAGATGTAAGATTTGCAGCGAGCCGTGAGGAACCTACCGAGCAATCTGATGAGGTTATGGACTTCATGAGGAGCAAGAAACGAACATCTTTTGTTCGCAAGAATCTTAGTATTGATATGACAGTGGTGTCTGGACAACCCGAAGATATGGATTGTGAAGAGCCTCAGTCATATCAAGTGGAACTTGAGATTATTGATCCAAAGAAAGTTTCTAATGACAATGATTTATTTAATATAATTCACAAGGTTCAAAATGTCTTGGAAGTATTATGTTGATTCCTCAATAACAATATACATAGTATTATCATCATTAATGTATATTTCAAATTCATAATATTTTTTTTTGTTTTCCTTAATAATTTCAAACTCGCTTAGAGATATATTTTCTTTTTGTACAAAAAATTTATAGTCCATACCATTATATTTTATGTCATCACCGCATATTTCATCATCTTCTATATTTTTACACACTTCTGGCTTTACGAGGATTTCCAAACTAATTTTATCATTTTCAACATCAATAGTATGATTTATACTTTTTCCTAATATCATTACACTCCTATTAGCATCTAAGCCACTTGATGGTGTTATATATATCTGTCTAATTTTAAAATCATTTTCATTTAAAGGTTGAGGTATATCATCTGCAAGACGAGTTACAATTCTTGTTTTAACAGATGCAGTATCATCACCGAAATCAATACCTCTAATTGTGTTTAGTCTTAAAAAAAACCAATAACCTAAAAATCCTACAGTTGCGATTATTAGTAATAATATTAAAATACCTACTACTGCACTCATACTGTTATTATAATCTCTAGAAGTTTTTCAATTATAGTTGAATGTTTCGGGGAATCCATGTACTTTTGTTCGTTTATTACTTTCATAATAAGTTCATTATCATCTTCATCTGCCCAATCACTTGTCAAGTTCTTCTCTTTGATATAATCTGCAACTGTGTAAATAATACCATCTAAAAACTCTTCCCGAGCCATCTCAAGCCAAGAGTTCTTAGGTGTTCCCCATGTTGTGGTGTCCATATCAACTCGGACACCGTGACCATACTTTTTCATACCAAGAGTCAAACGTTCGCGGAGCAACTGTTGTGTAGACATTTTATGTAAAAGAGTTTTTATTTTTTAACACAAAGTGTTGGACATTCCATAGTATAATTAAGATTACCATAATCTCTATCTGCTATTGATGGATTCGTTATAACGTGTCCATTTGCATCAACATTTGTAGGGTAACCTTCTGCGCCCATCTTATGTGTCCAGCTACCATTTTGTTCTTGACGGTAAAAATGAAACTCATAGTGATCCTGTGAAGGATCAATAAATGGTGCAACTTTGTAGTAATCAGAGGGACAGTGTGAACTTGGATATACATTTTTTTCAGGATAATCTTCTTGAATGCTCTGAATCATATCATTGCATGTGTTATCATAATTACCTGTTCCACCGGGTATTTTTTTTGTTGATCTAGTAGGATCTAGATCTCGCATTGCATATGTGTAACATGTATCCATATATCTTTCAACTGATTGACCCCTTGTGATATAATAAAAAATAAGAAATGCAACTAGTACAGTTATCATAGTACTGCTTTATTTAACATATTATTGACAAATTTGTTTTGTCTTTTTCTTTTTATGAGTGTGCATATTTGTTCTTTTGTCATGTCTTTATTTACCATAATACCTAGTTCACGAGCATACTTGGTAAGTGTTGACTTCTTGTAACTGTCACAGAAACGGTTACCAAACTTGAGGCGACCATTTACTGTGTGTACATTTCTGGTATTTGTTATGTTCCTCCCAAGTTCACGAGATCTCTTATGAATGAGCTCGCACAACTTGGGTTTGCTTATGAATTTAGGGAGAGGTCCTATGTTCATTCTCATTGCTAAGTCAATAAGACCTACTTTGGTAAAACGCGTGCACTGTCTTGTACCAATCTTAATACCTCTCTTTTTGTTAATATATGTAACAAATTCAGGGTCAACCTTTGAAACATTTGTGGGTTTGTTTTGACTAGCAGGTATACCAAATAACTTCTGAACATTTTCAGGTACCTTTACACCAGCCATTTGGTATCTCTTTGCCACCTTTGCCCTAATATAATCAATCCTCTTTGGTATCTTGTAACAACAAGGCTGACCTTGGGGATTAGGACGAACATAATATCCTGCACCCTGTGGACACTTACCCTGAAAACTGTAAGGAACAGGTCTGCTTGCCTTTGGACAGGTGGTTCCTCTACGCGTGATATCAGGTGCAGGCATCATATTAAGACGAGCTGGTCTGTTTGTGGGCCCCTTATTTACAGAATTCTGTTGAGGACGTCTGTTGTATGATGGAACCCTGAGAAGATCAGAATCCTTTAGAACCTTGAAAAATCTCTTGGCAACCCCATAAGAATCACGCACATTAAGAGTCCCCTGGATTTGTATAACACCACCCGGTGCACACAAAAACGAAAAGTTTTGTGGACCCTTGAACTTTATATAAAGAAAAGGTGACTTCTTTTTGTTTTTATTGCTTCTTTCAGGTTCGTATTCCGCAGTAATTTCATAGTCGCCAAACGAAGCAAGGTTTTTTGTAAGGGCCTTGTCAAGAATTGTAAACACATCAACAACCTTGACGCTTAAGCCAATCTTAAATTGAGTTGTATTGTTATTTATTGTAAGTTCTCCACCAGATGCATCAAAATAGTGTTTCTTCATAAAATTTATAATTTGTGTGGCATCTCTTTGTGTACCAGTTGTGTAACCACCTGAAAAACGTACACGTCCAGTTTTGAAAACAGTAAAACTCGCACCCTGTGTTCTGTTTGCTCTGTTACTCAGAATAAATTCAATAGATGAAATTTTTGATGGTGGTATCTTTGCATATACCTTCTCGCCATATTCTTGTGTTACTTCAAAAGCTTTCTTGAATTTTCCATAAACCGTAGATACCTTGATAACCTTTATATTATCTTCGGATACAAGCCCCTTCTGTAAAACCGTTTTCAAAATGTCCACGATATTTACCATATCACCAGTATCAATAACACCATTGAACATACCCATGCGTAATTCAGATATGTCCAAATCAAAATCTTTTAGAAAATTCACACGTGGATCAAAAACATCTTTTTTGTATTGTTTCGCAAGCGCATCTGCTTGCTGTCTTGACGCACCAAGCATATCAGCAAGGGTTTTTACGTAAACCATACGAGGTAATTTGAGTCCTGTTATACAGGACCCTTTCAATAATGCTTCTCTTTCATTCATCTTATTCTAAACTAATATTTTTTAGTAGTCACCAGCAATCTCTACTGCATCAGTAACAACATCCAATCCAAATATCACCGGTTGTGGCGGGAACATCCTTCCTTCGTAGTTGCAAGCCTCTGTGCGAACCTCCACATTCTTTGAACTGAAAGGGCCTGCATAGAAGTCTGGATTGAAACGGAAACGCCCAAGATTGTTCTCTGTACAGTGTTGATTGAATATCTGCACAAAGATCTTTTGAGGACAGAACAATTCCTTTCCATAACGAACCTTCTCGGATGCCAAGAAGTTCTGCAGGCTGTTTGTTACCATTGCAACTTGCGTCTGGATGTTTTTGAAGTATACTGGTACAACATTCCAAATATCTTGATCGCTGTATTTTTGTGCATAATCAAGATACGCCCTAATACATTTTTGAAGTATAATTGGAATCTCTGCATCCAACTTATCATCCAGATGAGGGTCTGCATTCATCACTTGTTTGCTAAAATTCCATGGCAAAATACGCCTCAGTACGCTACCCGAGTTGTCTTTCCAGTTAGGAACCTCATTACCACCAAGAATGCCAGGTGTCTTCCACTCCATAGACTTAGCTTTCTCGTATTTGCGAGCCACAGACACATCCTCACCAGATACTAAACTCTGAAACTCTGCTTGTTCCAAACACAAGTCACCTTTCACCTCTGGTGCGATGAACATGAAACCATCACAGATACTTGAAAGACCAAACTTTCTCTCAATGTTGTTTGAGAGAGTCCTTACATCATCCGAATCATAAAACTTTTTGAAAACTTTTGTAATAATTGTTGACTTTCCAGAACGTGCAATACCCTTCAAGAAGGGGATAATTTGCCAACCATCAATTTCTCCAACATCAAAACACATCTTTCCACCCATGACAAACATCCAGTTACAAACCTCTTCTTCAAACTTTTGATAAGTCATGATAGAGTCAAAGTGTGGGGTTGGGATGTCCCTCCAGTTTTCAATATGTGTATAGTCCTCAAAGTTCTTATCAAAATACTTTGAACTCACAATAGTCGGATCAAGATATCCATATTCTTCAGAATCATACTTGTAAAACCTAGAAATCCAACTTCCCTCCTTTGGATTCCATTCCTTCCCAATGTACAAACCATTGTTGAATGACCAAACATGACGATCCTTTTTAATCTCAGGAAATTGCATGTCCTTACATTCGGACAGGTGCTTGATAGCATCCCTTGCATTTGATGCCTTTGCGGTAAGATTCTTCCAAACCTCAAAACGGGTCTCTTTTTGAGCCACACTATGGACAAACTCACCAATAGTCATCACAGGTTTCCATGCACGAGTGGAATATCCCTGCGTGGTAACAATTTGTTTCACACATTGATCCTTATATCTACGAATATTGTGTATATAAGTTTCATTCAGGAAAGCAAGCAAAAGTTGTTGGTAGGAACTAATATCATCTAGTTCCATGGTTGTACAACGAAATAGCGATTGAGCTGTATCCTTCTCAATAGGCGCCCATGTAGGATTATTTATCCTATCATATTGTCGGGCATACCTAAAAATAGTTTCAAAAGCATCATCTGCCATATCAATAAGACGATTCACCCTTTGTGATATCTTAAAACTTGCCCCATTTATATCTTCTGTTTCATCATCAAAAATTCCCAATGCAACTGACCTGTGGTATAGCTCCCCCAGGACACGCTGCTTGCGACGATTCTGCTCCGAAATACGTTCAATATCAATATCACGGGGTAATCCAGATTCATCTAGGTCTGTGTCTTGGTAAAACTGCTTGAACCCATTTGTCAGTGGTACCCAAGGATCTCCCTTTTGATCCAGACGCCATGATTTTTCAAGTTGTCCTATGAAGGTAATCAATTGAGTGCCGTCAAGATCCTGAACTTGATTCTTCAAAATCTCCAGCCGAGCTTCATTTTCATTACCTTCTTGTTCAATGAAATGCACCATTTATTCTATTTACTAAGAGAATTATTTTTCTAAGCCTTTTTTGTAGAGACTGCTGATAAGATCTTAACTAGGATTTTGTTCTGTGTTTCCATAGCGTTTGCAATCTTTATTAGTGCGGTGCACACCGTATCACCCTCTGGTGTTGCTAGAACCTGTGCTAACATCCCACCCATATCCATATATTCTTCTTCATCCGAAGATTCGTCTTCTTCCATATCAACATCTTCCACATCTTCCTCATCAATATCAGGTTCCTCGTGCTTTGGCATTGCTATATTATGGTCACAGAAATTTATGACCTTGATATAGCGCAGTTATATTTGCGTCAGGGTACTGCGTATCTTTATATTCAAATTTTTTTTCTTAGTGTATATTATAAAACGAACAATGGCTGGCGGTCTCATGCAACTAGTAGCTTATGGTGCACAGGATGTGTACCTTACCGGTAATCCCAAGGTGACTTTCTTCCAGGCTGTGTACAAGCGTCACACCAACTTTGCAACCGAGAATATTGAGCAGACTGTGAACGGTACCATCGCCAACGATGGTCGTCTCTCCGTTACCATCGCCCGCAACGGTGATCTCATTGGTGAGATGTATGTTGAGCTCAAGACAGCGTCTGTGTCTGCAGGTGTGACTTACACCTCTCGTGCAGGTGACAACGGAGCAGGCTCATCCACTTGCTGGGTGGCAGAGCGTGCTATTAAGGATGTTGAGCTCACCATTGGTGGTCAGCGTATTGACAAGCACTACCAGCGCTGGTGGCGTCTATACTCCGAGCTCTATCTCAACGAGGACTGCAAGAACAAGTGGGCCAAGATGACCACCGCTTCAGCTGGCACAGACCAGACTGTGTACCTACCCCTCATTTTCTTCTTTAACCGCAATGCCGGTCTTTATCTCCCACTTATTGCACTTCAGTATCACGAGGTTCGTATTGATTTTGATCTTGCATCAACTTTTGACAAGTACCTCAGCACCTCCGTCTTCAAGGTGTGGGGCAACTACATTTATCTTGATACCGAGGAGCGCCGCCGTTTCGCACAGAAGGGGCACGAATATCTTATTGAGCAGGTGCAGCACACCGGCACTGACACAGCAACCAGTGCCAACACCAAGCAGATCCGTCTTTCTTACAACCACCCAGTTAAGGAGCTCGTGTGGTGCCTCTCTGGCACTGACTCATCCAACGCTCAGCTATGGAACTTCACCTCCAATGCAACCACATCTAACGCCGTTGTGCTTGAGTCCAATGCCGCTGCAATCTCTGACTTCACAGGCAGCAACTGTGTGACTCTTTCATCCCTATCAACTGCATCTGGTGTGCCACAGCTCTTAACTGGTACTGGTCACGCAGATCTAGAAACTTCAAGCCATCAGTGGCTTGAGGAGGCTACTCCTTCCGCTAGCGTGTCTGCAGGCCCTCTCAGCAGCTTCAAGCTCATCCTCAACGGCCAGGATCGCTTCAAGGCTCAGTCCGGTAAGTACTTCAACCAGATGCAGCCCTACTGGCACCACACTGGCAACCCCATGCCAGGTGTGTACTGCTACTCATTCGCTCTCAAGCCCGAGGAGCACCAGCCAACTGGTACCTGCAATTTCTCCCGCATTGACAACGCACAGGTGGAGGTCACCATGAAGGATGCTGCTAACAACACGACCCTCAACATGTTCGCCACCAACTACAACGTGCTCCGTATCCAGTCCGGTATGGGTGGTCTTGCTTTCTCCAACTAAATTTAATCTTTTTTCTTTTAAAAATATCCTATGTGTGGCAACCCCACGATTAAGATATCTTACTGAACCTAGTAACATAATCATCCCACCCCTTCTTTGCAATTGTTTCCATGTGACGCATCAGGAATCCCAAACTGGCCCCACTATGATTTCCAGACTCTTTGTCAATCTTTACCATAATGGTCATTATTTGAGGCGTAGCATGCCACATGAAACTCTGTCCATTGAAATTCTTCAGCATGTCCCACCCTCTAGGGGTTTCATTGATAACCTTGATAGCGATAGGTCCCTCATCACGCATGAAAGGATCAGGATGCCAACTAAAATCGTCAGACACTTGCATTGCGTTTTTTTCCTACAATTATATTGTCTGCTAACTTTAAGCATCCATAGCTCAGTTGGTAGAGCGCACGCTTAGTATCTAAGTTCACAAGAACTTGTATTCGTTAGCGTGAGGTCTTGGGTTCAAACCCCAATGGATGCATTATAAAAATATTTTGTTTATTAATTATAATAATAAACAAAATATGGCCGTATTAAAAAATAATAAAGGAAGGGTCCTTGAACCATTAAAAAAGCCAGTAAGAACAAGAAAATCTGGTACTATAGCTAGAAGTCTATTGTTTACTCTTGGTACAACTCTTGCTATAAGGTCTGCAGGGGCCGAACGTACTGCAACTTTTAAAGCAGTAACTCCAATAGGTAAAAATGCTTCTAATCTTGGACGTACACTAAACTCAGTAAATGCCCAAGTAAATCAAGCAACAAATGGTAATGCACTTGCAAATGCTATCGCCCACGGGGCAGGTCTTGTTGCTAATAATGCCGCTGTCGCTGCGTTTGATGGTGCTTTACGTTTGGTACCAGGTTTTAGTAATGAAAATCTAGCTAAAGAATGTTTAATGTTTAATCAGGCCTTTCGTGTAAAACAAAAAGTTGAACCCGGTTATGGTATTGTTGGGATTCCTATAAAAAAAAATAAAATTGTAGAAGAAATTGAAGCTCGTGGTCAACCAGGATCAAGAGAAAGAGCACAAATTTGCCGCAGAGAAGCACTTGAAGCACAAAAACTTGCGCAAGAATTTGCTTTAGAAGCTTTGAAACAAGAAGCAGAATTTGCTGAAAATATTGCTGCTTTAAATGCTCAAAATCAAAGAGAAGCAGTAAACGCAAGAATTGAACAATATGGTTTGGATGAAAAAGCCGCAAAAGCTTATGCTGCGGCTATTATGGGTGAGGCAAATGCAGCTTTAAATCTTGGACGAGCAGCTAATAAAAGGGCACAAGCAGCACAACAAATCGCAGGGGCTAAATTTAGGCAAGAAGCAGCAGAAGAAGCAATGAAAGGAGGTGTAGTGAAAGGTGTTCAGAAAGGAATGGCTGCAGCAGGTCTGATGTTAAGGGCTCCTTTCAATGCGGGGGCGGATGCTGCAAGAGGAGTTGTAAGAAATGCAGCTGGAGTTGCCGAAGAAGCAATTGGAGCAGCTGGTAATCTCGGAGAGGCTGTGATAGACGCTGCAGAGCCTTTTCTTATTAAAGGCGCCAAAGCTATTATGAGTGTTATCGGAAGTTTTAAATATCTTATTGTTGCTGCTGCAATTATAGCACTATTCCAAGTTATTTATGGTGTACGAATGGCAGGTAATGTACTGTTGTCTCCATTTAAATTGGCTTTGATTTTAGCAAAGGCAAGTGCACGTGGTGGAGTATCAGCATTTAGATCTGTTAGAAGTGCTTTAGCCCAATCTACTACAGCCATTAATGAGGAAGAATTGACTCTTCGCCGAAGTGATATAAGTCACGTTAATAGGCAAACCTTTGCTAATGCTACTGCAGCGGATCAAAACGCTGCTAGAACAATGATGTTACTTATGAATGCGGCAAATGCCCAATAAATAATATTCAATTAATAATATATGTTATCAATTCGTTGTTCCACTACTCGCCCTACACATCTTGAAAGACGTGTTCGTTCCATCCAAAGGAAGCAACAGAAGGCTTTCAAGATATTTGTTCGCGATGTTTCTACTATTATCATCAGAGAAATTGAAAAGGCACGTGATAAGATTATTGAAGATTAGAATCATACTACTCATCAAAAAGTTAGTTTATCCACCATTAAAGTAGTTTGCACATTAGTGGTTGTTCCATCAGGACTTAAACCAGATAGAAATCCCGAAGTTGATTCTATTAATTCAGTACCAGACATCTCGCACACTGACAATAGATTTGAAGCCTGAGCGTTTGTTAAAGTAGTTCCTATTAAACCTTCTAGATAACCTTTGCATTTAGTACAAGTGGATAAATCAGTTCCAGATGGAATGACATTTGACACTAGTTGATCAGCGTTCATTGCCATGATAGTGACATCTAAAGCCTTTAAACTCGTTGTGTCTAATAAAGTAGCATTTGTCAATGAATTGTTATATATTTCAAGATACGTAACCTCATCGTAATCATTCGTATCTGAAGGGTCAAGAAGTAAATCAGTATTTGTGAACGTCTGTGGCCTTCTGTAGCCTGCTGCTGGACAGTCTGTCGCCAGGTCCTGAGTTGGGCATTCTACTATACCATCACAGTTAGTTGCGTTAATTACACCTGCCTCTTTGCATATGTCAAGGTTCACCGCGTCTGGTTGAAAAATATTCCATGCCCACTTCTCTGTAAAATTATCGCTAAAATCCCCTGGACCCAATATGACACGTAGGATATATACTACAAGATAAAACAAAATACATCCTAGAAAAATTCCAATGAGAACTTGTTGCATTTTTTATATTATTATATAATATTATATTTTTTTTGATGAGTAATAACAAGTGTCTTGGATCTGGTAAAGTATTTTTATTTATATGTCTACTATCTGTGGTATGTAGTGCCGTTCAAACCCCTATAAGTATTGCGATGAAGTGTTACAAGAAGGACCCTAACAATCCTGACAAATCATCTCTCCCATGTGTTACCATGAATTCTGTGTTTTCAATCGCATCTTGTATAATATGTGTTATGATTATGCTCAAGAGTTGTTAAAAAATGTTATAATATTATAAATGCCAAGGAGTCGTGCCTACACCAATGCGTATAAAAATCTAACTAAGTCTGTAAGACGCAGAAAACCTCTTAGAGCACCTAATGGTAGATTCGCAACACCAGCCCAAATTATTCGTTGGTTTGGAATTGGTAAAAATCAGAAAACATGAACCTTTTATCTAGGGCATTAGAGGTTACGGTAATTTAAGAAAGTCTCCTTCACCTATAATGATGCAATTTCCACCAAGTCTTATGTCACAAACAAATTTCAATATAAAGACCCCCTCACCAAAAAGAATCGTTACAAGATCAGGGCGTGCTTATGGTGTAAACTATTCCTCAAAGCATAAATAAAATATTTGTAATAATATAAATGAAAAGACAAGCTAACAACATACTTTTTTTAAATGAGGGTCCTATAAGCAAAAGAAGAAGAGGGCAATCAGAATTTGTTACATCACCTGTAGTAGTTCCTACTCCTTCTGGAAATGGTTACATGCAAGTGTATCCAACTAATGCATTAATAGTTTCACCAACTGGTGGTGCTAATTATGTGATACCAAATGGCGGTACGAGAGGAATTCTACCAACTGGTGTTATTACTACTCCACAATTATCATTTGCTAACAGAATGAAGCCATACACTCCAAGAGAGCTTATTGGTTCATATACTAAACAAAAAAGAACTGCAGGGGTTAAAAAAAAATCTGCTAAAAGAGCTAAAAGACTACGTGAACAAACAGTTTCAATAAAAACTGCAAGTCAATACAAGTCCCCTGAAGCATATTCTCTCAGAGAAATGTCAAAAGCCAACGGTTTAACTCCTCTACAAAGAAATGCTTTGATAGCAGGTGCAAAAGCAGTTGCGAGCAATCATGCTAAAACTGTAAATGCCAGAAGGAATGGAAATGGTAAGAACGTGAAGAAACCTAGCCTATTTTCTTTCTTAACTGGAAGTAAATGAAGCTGATAGCAGATTTTATATGGTACCTTCATGTTATTGTTGTTTTTCTTATAGCAGGGGTTCCGTTTTTAGGCACCCCTCGGATGTTGTCAACATATAAACTTGTTATACCATTTTTGTTTTTTCATTGGGCTACAAACAATGATACATGTGCTCTCACGAAATTGGAACAATATTTTAGAGGTTGTGGGAAGAAAGAAGCATTTCTTCAAAAATTCTTAGAACCAATCTATATTCTTCCAATGGATTCATTTGGACATATTACAAAACTTATCGTTCTCCTATTGTTCTATTATGTTATGTTTAAGACAAGGGCCTTTTAGTAATAAATAATGAAGGTATACACCGACGGAAGTTGTTTGGGGAATGGTGACAAGTCACTAGGATCAAGACCTGGGGGATGGGCATGTGTTCATGAAACCTTCAAGATATGTGGGGGTGAAACTGACACCACAAACAATCGTATGGAACTAACTGCAGTTATACGAGCTCTTGAAAGGAATCCTAATGTAACTATAGTTACAGATAGTAAATATGTCAAGGATGGTATTGAGAAGTGGATTCATGGGTGGAAACAGAAAGACTGGAAAACATCATCTGGCGGTGATGTCAAGAATCAAGATTTGTGGAAAAAACTTGACAAACTTGTAACTTCTGTCACTCAATGGGAATGGGTCAAGGCTCACAATGGAGACAGACTAAATGAATGTGCAGATTCTTTGGCAAGAAAATGTGCGATGCTTATAAATGAAACTTCTTCAACAAAGCAATATTCATAGGTTTGCGAAACAAAATACAAGTGAAGGCACTACTTATGATAATTGATATGTTTCCACCAACAAAGATAGTAGTAAAACAATACTTAAAGAAATACACCCATGTATGAAAAAAGGTCCTATAGCTCAGTTGGTTAGAGCGTGGTGCTTATAAGACAAGAGATTATGTCTCTTAGATTGTACTCTGTAGGGTTACACCTAACAAGGCACGCCGAGGTCACGGGTTCAAGCCCCGTTGGGACCAGTTATAACTCACCACAAAGAAAGGCGTTTCGTCGCAAGTGGGGAGCTATACCTAAATATGTTCAGGATCATCATGTGATCCCAAAACAGTGGAGGAGACACCCCACTGTTTTGAGATTTGGTCTAGATATAAACAGTAGTGAGAACCTTATTATGATGCCCACACAACTCGGTATGTTTGTATGGAATCTACGACAATGTAGATATAAACATGACGGTGGGCATCATTATTACAATATATATGTGAAGGAGATTCTTGATTCAATGGAAGGAATAGCATGTGAAAAATGTTTTCGTGTTGAATTCTTATTATTTTTGGTATTTCTTAAAAATACATTAAGACGCGGAGATGAACATATACCATGGACTTAGAGTCCGAGATTATTTTTGTATAGAAGTTTTTCATACAGTCGGGCACCTTTTCCTTTTTTAAATCTTAACTTATCTGATAGAACGGGAGCTATACATGAGATTGGTTGATCAATAATCTTAGCAAAATGTGTCGGTTTTTTGTCATTTTTCAATTCTTTATGAAAGTTTTTCAATTCTGGATGATTTTCCATGTCATTACGATGAACTAACTTCATCTGTATTCTTGTGTTATTTATGTTTTCATTAAACGCTCCAGCATGGACAAGATTTGAATCAAATATAATCATTTGCCCCGGTGAGCATTTGATGTTTTCGGGTGGTTTTGTTATGTAAAATTTGTCTTGTTTTTTGTGAGAACCCTCAATAACCTTGAGACAATTTTCCATTGGCTTTAAAAATATTATTAAAGTGTAACTTGGATATTGTGAATTAGTATTTATCATAGTGCCATTGTCATCTCTGTGACACGAACTTAATTGTGATTTTTTTATAACGAAACTATAATTTGGAAATACATAATCAACACCTAGTCTTTTTAAAATAATCTCGTTTATTCTTGCAGATTTTTTTACAAAATCTGCAGCTTTCATATTCTCGTCATTTTCCGCGTATTCTCTTATAAGATTAACCTCATTTTCTGTAAAGACATCTATAAGTTCAAACCCATTTGTATTCAGTGTAGCGTGTTCAATTGGTTTGTACATGTATAAACGGTATACTATTATAAACACTAAGATCATAAACAAAAGCTTCCACATATAACTTAATATATTATATTATTATAATAATGTCTGAATCACTTGTAGTGCTTTTAGTGTTTATCATGTTGACTACTGCCATAATAATAACTTTTGGATATCTGACAGACTGGACTTTTGTACCTTCTGAGTTAGCTAAATCAAGCGACTTGGGGTGCAATGATCCATCAGACGATCTTAAGGCAGAATATCCAAATACTCTATTCTTTAAAGCTAATTACGAGAGAACAGGTTGTACCCCTTCGGTTTGTGAATCTGGTTTTGTCATTGATACAGATACAAATCAATGTGTTATAGATCCTATAAAATACAAAGGTTGTTATTCACATTTGAACTTAGAACATATGTCTCAAGACGATGTTACTAAAATAGTATTTATAAGTTCAGAAAATGATTTATTCTATGAAGCAAACGGAATAGACAGAATATCTGGAGGTGTTGATAAGACAAAATATGATAAATTGTTTGGTACATTATCAGAAGTTAGTGATATTATAAGTTCTGAAGAATTGGGATACATAAACAATAATACAATCACAGGAAGAAAACCTATAGAATATAAATATATAGGATATACTGCTTCTAATTTGATATTGTTGTTTAATCAGTTACCTTATGGTGAAAGGATTACAGATGATTATGCAGATTATGTATACTGTGGATCTGTTGATGGAATTACTAAACCTACAAAGGATGTCTATTTCTCTATCTATGAAATACCATCTTTCTCAGGTTACAGAGATCTATTTGGTATAATGGAACGTAATAAACAATTCCAAGATAAGGAAATTGATGGATATGTATTGGAGTCTTCCACGGAAGAAGAATATCCTAGACAAGACTTTATGTGTACAGGTTCTAAGATGGATGTTTCATCGGGACTTGTTGAGCCAAGTGAATGCAAGAGAATATGTGATGCTAATACAAATTGTAAAGGTTTTACTTTTAATCACCTTGGGTATTACTACCCAACGCAATGGGATGAAGAGAAACCTCCAAACTTAGAAACAGATTGGTATATGTATTATGATGTATATGAACAACCCTATTATATTAACAAGAACAGTTGTATATTTTATAACAACATTGATCATAGAGAATCATCACATTATTCTAATTGTTATATAAAAGAGTAAAATGTGGCTTCCCTTATCAGTAGTCATAGGATCTTATATTATCAGAAGACCCCTTGTAAAAATTCAAAAACATCTTGATAACTTGGAGAAATTTGTAGGCTTAAAGAAGTGACACTATTACAAAGTGGTGAGGTGCCCGAGTTGGTCTAAGGGGACAGACTTAAGCTCTGTTGTGCATTCGCACGCGTGGGTTCAAACCCCACCCTCACTACAAGCCCCAGTAGCTCAGTTGGATAGAGCGATGGATTTCTACTCCGTCGGTCGCGGGTTCAAATCCCGTCTGGGGTGCTTTGCTCCTATAGCTCAATTGGTTAGAGCGTTCGGCTGTTAATCCCAGTCACAAAGTGACTGTTCCAATCACATAGTGATTGATCCTGGGACCGAAAGGTTTGTGGTTCAAGTCCACATGGGAGCGCGTTTGTCCTTATAGCTCAATTGGTTAGAGCGTTCGGCTGTTAACCGAAAGGTTTGTGGTTCAAGTCCACATGGGGACGTACAACATTTATATTAAATTTCTCAATTTAATATAAATGTTTTAAATCTGAAAAATACGCATATGAACTTGAAGCACCTTTTCTTGAATGAAGATTTATATTATTTAAAACATGAACCCCACAGGGTGTTATTACCATTTTTTGGAAAATTAATACCGTAAAATATGGCGGATGGTCTACTTCTATGTTTTCTTATGTAGCCAAATTTAAAATTGTGACACCTAGACATGGTTAATAAAATCTAAGTAATACTATAATAATGAATAAAGGCACTACAGCTATAGGCATAGGACTTATTGTTATTTTACTATTAGCAGGATTTTTGGTTTATTGGTTCCTGTTACGAGATGATAAAACACCAAGTGTAAGTGATCCTGATATTACTCTCCTTCCAGCCGCTAGTTATACAGAAGACAAATTGGATGATGTTAAATTTCAACTATCATTGACGTATACTGCTACTGACATTGCAACTTTAACTGATAGTAATAAAGTTCAGTATATAATAATCAATTTTTCTGACAGTACATCATCTATTAACAAAGATTTTAATGTATATCTATTTGAAGATGAAAGTAGGGGGGATGATTCGTTTTTGGGAACAACAAATGGAAATGACATCTCTATAACTTTAAGTCTTAATGACTTATTGGGTACTGAAATTACTGGAGGAGGTACCTTCCAACCGGTAGAATATATAATAAGTGTTTCACATATGTTTGTAGATTCACCCATGGCTACACCTTCTTCAACAAAATTAGACCTTAATGAACCAGGAGACACAGTAGATGCAGGTTCATGGCAAGAATTAATGCAACTAGTTGAAAATGGAGAACCCGACTTACTTGCCAATTGGAATCCCACAGGTACAATCGCTACAACTATAAGTGATCCAACATCAACAGAATATAGTATAACTGGCCAGGATATACTTAACGAATCTCAAGAATATACAATTGTTAGTAATGGGGACTCAGATTTATATTTTGTGTTTACAGTAAGAATGACAGAAAACGATGAAATTACATTTATTTTATCAGACATTGACAGTTCCGTATATGCATTAATTGGTAATAAACCTTTACATATATTACTAACAGAAGATCCAACCAAAAAAACAGTAGTAATAAAAGACGCTTCCGATGGTGCTGATAATAATATGTATTATAATATTACGACCAAACTGTTTGAACAAATAAACAATCAACTTTTGCTTACTGATGAACATAAAATGCAAATTAAACTTGGAAACGGCAATACTGAAGGTGATTCACTGGCTTTTATTAGTTCTTAAAATAAATAATTATCTATAATAATATGAATAAGAATTTCATTATTTTCGGAGGAGTAGCTTTATTGGTAATAGTGGGAATTTTGTTGTTTATATTTTTAAGACCAAAAGGAAATTCAGAAGATGTAAGTCTATCACCGGCTAGTGGTTCGGTTGGTGTAGGTTCACAGGCTGGTTATACACATGAAAGGTATACGGGTTGGACTGACAGTCAGCTTGAAAACGTTTTTTTGTCAATAAGTTTAGATTTTTCGGCTTTGTCAGACCAAGAAAAACAACTTATTGATTCTGGTAATTTAGGAAAAATATATTTCAAATTGGTTGAACCAAGCAGCGATGTTTCACTTTTTAATACAAATGATGGATTTGAACTAGGCACTTCATTTAATGATTTTACATCTGGTAACAGCTATACAAAAAATGATATTAAAGTGCAATTAAATAATGTTAATACTCTTTCTGGTACACATCAACTCAAAGTATATTATACAATTATGAACGGTTCTACAGAACTTATAAGTGATAAAAGAGAATTAGGGACTGTGTTTGAACTAAATACACAGGAATGGAGTGAACTTTTATCCGCATTAAATGCAGGACCAAATGCAGGTGATTCCGACATAACAGACATAGTTGATAAAATTGGTATTATAACTGTATTTGAACCAAATTTGACTACTGATAGTGATGACATTATAATACCATCAGCTCCGAGTGTGACTCCTAGTACAGAACTTAAAATACACCCAGTGTCAATAATTGATAATGGGATTGGTAGTGCTATTGATACAATTGTAACTTTACAAGGAAATATATTTATAATTAACGGACAGCAATATATTCCTATACTTGAAAAAACGAATCAAACATTTGTGAAATTTAGAAATTCAACAAACGTATCACAATTTTATGAAAATTCTTCAATTGACACATTTATTTTAAAAACTATTGACGGTGTTCTCATTCTTCCAATGCCTGTCCTTAAACAGCCTAGTAATATGATCCCAAATCAAATAACAGAAAATCATAGTGTAGATTTCACTTTAAATGATAATAATACCATTTTTACTAATCATTCAATACGTGGTCAAACTATAGACACGACTAAAAGCCGATCAGAAACTAATGGATATTATTATTTAGAAACCGCAGATCATAAATACCTGGTAGTTCCTAATGATGTGACTATAAATTCAACAACTGCGCGTATTGATGATGATAGTGAATCAATCATAAATATAATTAAAATTGAAGAAGTAATTGATGATACAGTACCGTCTGCACCAGTTTATAAATTAATAGGTAATTCATCAGATAAGCAAATATATTATTCAGAGACTAAGGTAAATTTGTGTAACACATATGCAAATTATGATGGTAACGTACCAGACGATATGTCTGAAACTGCAACATTAGAACAGTGGAAAAATTATTTGGCTGTTCTGGGTTTTTATCCTAATGGTGACGATGATCTTATCCCAACACAAGAGGATGCAACAACATATTCTTGGAGGATGAATTCTAGTAATAAAAATTTTATATATTTAAGATCAGGTTCTATTTGTAGTAATGATTCGTTTTCAAGAATAGCACATAGAAGTAAGAATTCACATGATATACGATTAAAAAGAATAACCGATTAATTATATATATGAAATATATAATACAACCAGTTGTGAATCACACGAATGAAAAAATATTAAATTATATTTGCAGTCAGATAAAATTAGATCAAGTAATACTATCTGACTATAACATATGGAACAAGAAGGTATGTACGTTGCCCTTACCTGGGGAGTACGTCGTTGATAATACCAAGATTGTTATATCTGATATTGATACTTTTGGAACTTCACAGCAAGGTCCATATAGAAAACTTAACATGACACTAGAAACTGATAACATTGATGAATTTTTAAATAATGTTGAAGAATATAATTATACTTTTGAATTTGTAAAAAATAAAACACTGATTTTGGAAAGAGCAAATCATAGTAATGATTGGAAGGTTTGTAACACAATAAAAAAGAGGAGTATGGAAAATATACATCTTCCAATAAATATTGTTGAGCCTTTTTTGAAAGATTTAAAAAATTTTTTTAGTCAAGAAAACAAAGATAAATATGATTTTTTGGATATCCCGAAAACACGTATATACATGTTTTATGGTCCTCCAGGGACAGGTAAAACAACATTAATACATTCAATTGCATCAAAACTTAATAAACACCTGGCCCTGCTTGATTTTGATCAAGAGATGGATGATCATGATTTAAATGAGTATGTAAATTGTATTCCTAAAGATACACTAGTTGCTATGGAAGATATAGATTCATTATTTGTTGAAAGAAAAGTTAATGATACTGTAAGGTGTCCTATAACTTTTAGCGGCCTTATTAACATGTTGGATGGAATTAGACAGCATGACAATCTCGTGTTTTTTTTAACTACAAATTTTATAAATCAGCTTGATCCAGCACTAAAAAGGAGGGTTGATTATTTCATAAAATTTGATTATTGTAAAAAATCTGAGATGTTATCAATGTTTAAAAAATTTTTTCCAGATGAAACTGAAGATATTTTTGAAAATATTTATGATAAAGTATTGAAAAACAAAAATATTACACCAAACATTCTTCAAAAATACTTTTTAAAATACGGTGCAACATATGATAGTATTGATCCAGAGTTTTTTACAGAAAAAATAAATTGTGAAAATATATACTTATGAGTTATAATATAAATAATTTTGATATAAGCACAACCGTTTCTGCTAAAGGTTCAGATGGGACTGTACAACTTTCAGATGGTCAGGGAGAACTCAAGGCTGCTAATAGTGTTACTATATCAACATTTGGAGATATTACAGCCAATGCGTTTATAGGTGATGGTTCACAACTTACAGGAATAATAGGTGGTGGGGGTGGTTCTGTAGGGACACTTCAACAAGTCACAAATAACGGTAACACCACGACAAATACTGTTGAGTTTCAAAATCCAACAACTTCATTAACTGCTTCTTCAAATATAATTGTTACAGGTAATGTGACGGCTAGTAAATTCCTGGGAGATGGTGGTACTCTTTCAAATCTAGCAAGTGTAGCAAAGACTGGGGCTTATTCAGACCTATCAGGGACCCCAGCCCTAGCGGCTGTTGCAACGTCTGGGGCTTATTCAGACCTATCAGGTAAGCCAGGTCTTCAAACAATCACAGAGACTGGAGCAACTACAAACAGAGAAGTAACAATATCAAATAATTTGGTAGTGACTGGGAATTTAAGTGTCACAGGTAATATTGTACAAGCAAATGTAGAGAATTTGGTTGTTGAAGATCCTATAATTCAACTAGCTAACAATTCTGTGAGTGATTCAGCTGACACAGGGCTTCTCTTTGTCCGACCCACTTCTAACCTGGCGATAGGTTATAGAGGTGATGAGGGTGAGGTCATGATAGGGTTTTCAACTAGCTCTGCACTTGGGACAGATCTAGTTCCCCTTGACGATGACCTATGCAATGTAAAGGTTTATGGCAACGTTGAAGCTACTAACTATGTATTGGGAAATGCAAATTTGTTATCAAACATAGTAAACAGTGATATCACCCCAGGTACATATGGAGATGCTACAAATGTAGCACAAATCGTAATTGATGCGAATCGCAGAATATCATCTATATCAGAAGTTGAGGTGTCTGTCGGTACACTTCAACAAGTTACTGATACTGGAAACACAACTTCAAACACTGTACAGTTTACAAACACAGATACATCGTTAGTAACGTCAGGTAATGTTCTTATAAATGGAGCTGCAGAGGCAACACCTTTATCCGTCAAGGGCGATTCAAGTGCCATAATCGGTGTTGAAAGTACAGATACATTGGCTGGTATAGTATTTAGGACTTCAACAACCACATCAGGTCCCCTAGCTCCGGCTATGGGCGTTACAGGTGATGACATAGTATTTTACCCCGGAGCACCTGCTGCTTTAGCTGTTACAATTGATTCTGACAAAGATATGACCGTGGTTGGTAATGTAACGGCTACGAATTTTTCAGGTGACGGTGGCCTCTTATCAAACATCAAACTTCAAGATGTTACAGACATGGGAAATACAACTTCAAACACTGTACAATTCACAAATACACATACTGCATTTACAACAGATCTCGTGTCAAATGTTGTTGTGAAACTTGATCAGTTGTCAAATGTTGATTTTACAGGTCAGACACTAGCAGCAGATCATACTTTGATATACGATGGTAATGATTGGATAAATGATTATAATATCCACAACTTTGTAAAAGTTTACAATGATACAGGTTCACAATTGAATAAGGGACAGTGTGTATATGTTTATGATTCTCATAATAACAATGTTGCAAATGTTGCCCTAGCAGATGCAACTGATTCTACAAAAATGCCTGCTATCGGTCTTATATATGAAAATGTAACGAATGGAAGCGAAGGTGTTGCTGTTGGATACGGGAAAGTTCAAGGAGTAAATACGGTAGGATTTTCAGAAGGTGAAATAGTCTATGTCAGTAATGTAACTCCAGGTAGTATTACAAACACGAAACCAACATTAAATAGTGATTTTATTCAAAATGTTGGTGTTGTTATTAAAGCAGATTCCAGTAATGGTGTGATATTTGTGACCGGTGTTGGGAGAACAAATGACATCCCGAATGCCTCAAGTGTAACCGACAAAAGTATTATATCAAACATTTATGCACAAACGACTACAGATAGATTTGTTAAGATTACACCGGATAATCTAAGAAGCAACTTTCAAGAAATTTCAGACACTGGAAATGTCACTTCAAACACCGTACAATTTACAAACACAGAAACTTCCCTTGTCACATCTGGGAACATAACGGTCTCAGGTAATGTGACGGCCACAGAGTTCTTAGGGGATGGAGGACTCCTCTCAAACATCAAACTTCAAGATGTCACCGATATGGGTAACACCACTTCAAACACCGTACAATTTACAAACACAGAAACTTCCCTTGTCACATCTGGGAACATAACAGTCTCTGGAAATGTGACGGCTTCTAACATAGCTATATCAAACCCAAGTGGTAGCTCACCTACAGTGAGTGCTAGTAATATAATAACTATTGATCAAGAAGGACTTTCTTATAAATTTTTCAAAATAGAGAGTTATACACCAAGTGAATTAGCTGGTATACAGGTAGATAACACCATCACAGGAGGACAGAGTGTCATAGATATATATCCACAATCTTCATCTATTGACATACATCAAAATTTCTCAAATGGTGGTGCAGGTCCTTCTGTTTTTACCCCATACTTTTCAAATCTTGTTATAAACTCTGGAAGTCATTGTGTTATATCGTGTGTCACATACGAATCAAATTGTTTTGTAACATTTTCAGAATTTACATAAAAAAATAAACCCCATTATATTAAAATATATGTACGCGCCTGTGAAGGGTGTAGGATGGTGCATGGGAACCCCCTATCGCAAAAGTACCAATGTATTTGGAAAAAAACAGATTGGTATTTTCAAGGATCCAAAATCTAGTGAAATATTCTTGTTGGATGACGTGTGCCCACATCGTGGAGCACTCTTCTCACAAGGAAAAGTTTTTGAGAATAAAAAAGTTCAGTGTCCATACCATGGATGGATCTATAATGAGAATGGTTTGCTAGAAAGCGTTCCAAGTTGCGTGAATAAATCCATTCCTACTGGCGCAGACATTTCCAAATATGAGGTTAACCAGCAATATGATTTCTTGTGGACAAGTTTTGACAATACCTGTGCCCTACCCCCAGAAGTTAAGGATTTTAGTGATCCCCATTGGAACTATGTTACTGGAGATATTGAACTAGAAGGCAATTGGATGAAATGGATTGATAATGCTTGTGATGTGAGTCACATAAATTTCGTACATGACTTTGCCGATGAAAACAGGGGCAAGGTTTCAGAGTTTAGGGTTAGTAAGACGGACCGGGGGTACTACGAATGTACAGCAAATGTAAGGCCCAAGGCGGCGAGTCTTTTCACACACCACATGCAAGTCAAAAAATCTCCCATATCAATGAGGTTCTACTTTCCAAATACCACAGTCATTAGGGTGAAGCTAAAAGATCCTTATGAGTTTGTGACTTACACGACTGTCACCCCACTTGGTAAGGACCGCACACTTATGACTTGGTGTTTTGGATACAATCTTCCTTTCAATAATGACATAATTATGCATAATTTTGTTGAGCAGATGTACAAGACTATCAAGGAGGATCAAGCTATAATACAAAACATTCCCCGGGATTTTAATAATACAATTAATGTACAAAGTGATACATTTCAGTCTGCGGTGTCGCAAGAACTTGAATATCTAATTTCTATTGATCCAATGGCGGTGAAGTTGACGTAACATTATTATACACTCCTGACCAATCCTTTTCGGACCATTCACCCCATTCACACCATGGATACAAAGGATCTCCTATGAAATGTATAGGATGAACCCCATTATCTAAACAATCCATACATGTAGTATAACTGTCATCCACGATTATACTACATCCAAGCTTTAGACAAACTTGGGACTTTTTTATCTCGTAGTCAGTAAAACTGTCAGTTAGAATTACATCCCTAAAAACATTAGGGTAATATTTCTGTAACCATTCCTCTGTAACTTCCGTTGCAAGCCTCTGCCTACCTGTCACTGCATAAAGCTCATATCCTTGACCCATCATATGTCTAAGATGCACCTGTGATTCCGGAAAAGGTTTCATCTTGGCAAAATCATGTGTAAAATAAAAATGATCCACCATCTTTTTTGATTCTTTTTTTGAAATACCAAACAATTTTCCATAATGATACGGATGTTTCTTGGGGGCGCGAAATTTCGGATATTTCCATCTCGTCATTGTGTCCAAAAAGGGACACAAAACTTCATCTATGTCAATGGCAATCCGAGTTGGGGACATTTGTTATATTATATAGTCATATTTTTAAGATAGTTTTCCCAATCTCTCTTTGTTCCTCCATCATATGAAAATGCATAACCCTTTTCAATCAGCCACTGGGAAATGTTCAAACCTTGGGTGGTTTCAATGTCAACTAGAAGACGGCCATATTTGTCAAATTTTCCACAGTAGACCTTCACTACTTCATCCAATAGAACCTCACGAACTTTGTCCCTAACCATATAACCCCATGACTTTTCCATCACGTTTCGGGTACGGAGCTCTGGTGTATCAATACCCTGGATACGACAGTTCCACTTGTACACAGTGTCATGCCAGAGAAAGCAAATCTTGCATGTATCGCCATCATAGACGTCAACAACCTTTCCAGGTGTAACTACACCATTGAGTGTAAACTCTGAGGTATCCTTTGTGATATGCAACCACTCATTCTTGTCGTACGACATATTTCTAATATTATATTGTTCCTTTACTCTAATTATGTTATGTTATTCCGTATTTATGTTTCTATGTAAAAAAACACTTGAGATAATGTATGTTGTCGGAACTTATGGACCATACTTAATTAAAAAAATAATAGACAAGAAGAGTAATGCACTGGAAAGCACCGCAGGTCAAAATAACCCCGAGGATGAAAATGGCATACAACATACTAAATTATCTTGAAAAGCGTTGTTCAACGCATATTCAACAGAATGGAAAGCATGTATATGTACCGGATGTACGTATTGAAAGTCAGATTCAAAAACAAGCCAATATCATTTCACAAGAATTACAGGCATCCCAGCAGCTTTGCTCGCCCGTTGAGCCGCTCTGGTCAGATTCGGATGACTCCACAGAAACCAACGAGACCAAAATCCAGCAGTATTTACTCCCTGACGAGACCAATCCTCCTTAGAACTTCTGTTCACCTTAGACAATCTTTCGGTTAGACCTTCAATTCTATTGGACATACTCTTAGGTATGATAGCTCCATGCCTACGAATATATCTCATCATACGATGTGGGTCTTTATGCAGAGTAAAATCACTGTAACCCCTTAAACCAAAACGAACAACTTTACCGTTGGGTAACGTAGCTCTGTATTTTTTTGGTGAACCCGGAGGTTCTTTTCTTAGATATATCTTATTCATTTAATAAATCTAAAGATTAAAAAGAGCAATAACGGCAAATGCACACATAGCAACACGACCATTTAGAAGCTCCGCCTCTGGAGTCCACGCAAAGTAAGACTCCTCCTCATTCTGTGTGACCGAAGTTCCCAGAGCTACCAGAGCTGTTACCGCCGCGGCGGTCATAAGGTTGTGAGGGTCCTGAACCTGATCCTGTACACCACCCTCGTTGAGCATAAACTGATTGATGGTACCCCATGTGAGTCCCTGCATGGCTAGACGACCGTTGAGCTTTTCCGCAACATCCAAAATAGCCTTCTTAGACGTAATAGAAGGCTTTCGGAGAACCTTCTTATTAGTCTTAGGTGAAACAGTGGGCTTAATAGTCTGGAGACGTGCAACGCAAAGAGCCATTTCTAATATTAATATGTTCCCTACTTTTAAGTATGGAATCTGTTGCATCCAAAAGTCCAAAACAATGGCACCCTGAACAAGAAAAGATTCTCAAACGATGGGGAGAAAATAGCGCGTGTTATCGTTTTCTTCATTACAAGTCATATCAAAAATTTAGAAGATCTGTCATGAGATACACCTTGCCTATAATTATAATAAGTACAATAACCGGAACTGCAAATTTTGCGCATGAATCATTTCCGGAAAGTTGGAAAGAGTATGTTCCTCTCTTTATAGGTGCTTTCAATCTTTTTGGTGGTATTCTTTCAACCGTCCAACAGTTTCTCAAGGTCAATGAGCTGATGGAGAGTCACCGAGTTAGCTCTATTCATTATGGAAAGTTGTCCAGAACTATTCGTTTGGAACTTTCACTTCCTCTAAGTGAAAGGAGTTATAATGGGGTTGATATGATTGAGTTTTGCAAAATTGAGTATGACAGGCTTATTGAACAATCACCTCCTATCACAGGTGATATCATGTCAGTATTTGAAGAAAAATATCCAGATAAGAATGATGACTTGATAAAAGAATTTTCCAGACCAGAGATTCTTTCAATACATCCTATAAATACATATGAAAACTTCTACAAAACAGACGCAGAAATACAGAGCGACTTAGAAGAAATAAAAATCCACCAGTAATATAATATGGATGCACAAAAAGGTATAACTATATTTATTCTTATATTATTGATAGCATATTTTGGTGCTATAGGATACAAAATATTTTCAAATCTAGATACTTTCAAAGAAAATTCAAAACAGATTTTAAAAAATCCTAAGTTTTGGAATCCTTTCGGAAATTACGATATAAAAGATCTTATTGATATAAGCGATGACAATCAGACAGGTGATGGTGATGGTGATGGTGATGATGTTGTGGATGATGGTTCTGATGGGAATCAAGCGGGTTTAACATGTATACCAGATACAACTGATCCATTTGCACTGTATTATCAGTATAATCAAGAGGGTACGTGTAGACCATATTGTGATTATGGTTATATGTATGATTCATATCTAAATCAATGCATGTTGGATGTTAGTCAGCCATCGTTAGAAGATGGTGAAGTATGTCCAGTAGGTGTTGACTGTACACCAACGTTATCTTATAATGTTGAAGTCTCTCAAATTGTTGAAAACGATGGAGGTATATGTTCTTGTAAAATAATAAGTTGTACTCCGGGAAATACAATACAGATAAATTCAAATTTTGAAGAATATTGCGATCTTTTACCTGTTGGTAGTGGTTGTAGTGCGTCTACAGTTGGTGTAACACCTGTTGGTTTTGATGCTGATAATGTATCTTCTATTCCTAATGGTGTTATAAAAGAGAAAAATGGGACAAGATACTGTTTTCCTACAAGTTGCGATGGAAGCTATGTTGCTGATTGGAATGATGATAATGGTGATGGTGTATGGGACTTTGAATGCGTCTTATTACCAGATCTTATGCAAAATTTTAAAGACACAGTTCTTGATGCAAATTTTATATTGAAAATGAATGAATTGAATGACACTCTAGATAAGATTTCTGAATATAAGACGTCAATTGTTCAATTCAAAACTTTTTGTACTGACAAAATTTATGAAAATTATGCTAATGGTAAATTTTTTCTAGCAAATGAGAATTACACTCTTTTTAATCAGTTTTTTAAAGATAATGTAGCATCAGGATTAGGTGAACTTATTGAAGATCTTGATGAAATAATAAATGCTGTACATACTATTGTTGAAGAACGTATTACTTCTTCTGCAATTACCCATCAAACATTTTTTGACAATTTATTCTCAATTGTACAAGACACAGATGTATGGGGAGGTCAAGATTTTACTGCACTCCGAGATAAAGGCAACAATTACATAGTTATAGCAGAATGTTATACGGGATGTGGTATTCCAGTAAATGATAACAAATTTTTGTTTGTAAGTAGCAGTATTAATGCAACTTATACTACGTTAATAAATCACAATTCGCTAGCTTCATATATGTCAACCACTTGGGGAGATTTTACTGCAATACAAAACGTTGGTGTATATAAAGGATGTAGAGATTGGGCAGTTATGTTAATGCAACTTGATGATTGCTGGGATAACTGTGCTATTCCTTATGATTATAATTTGGGAGGTTCCATTGAACGTGATAACCATGCATTACTTATAGTTCAACCTAGTCTGGATGAACAAAAGTCAAAAACTGTCTCAGATATACTACCAGTTTTATATTATTATGAGGGAAGTCTAAATCATAAAGATTACTATTTGGTCAAAGAACCGCTTGGTTCTTCATTGGAAGAAATAAGATCAGCTAGGTATTCATCATATAGTAACTATTTTGAAAAGATGGCTGATCCTCCTTTCTGGTCGGGGACACTTGTAAATGCAGACGACAACTATTCTTGTATAAAAAGTACTTTTATAAACAATGGTGCATTTGTAAAAAATAAACTTGTTGCGGCTGGAGGTCCATTTAATGAAACAGGGGAATTCTTATATTCTATGAATGGAAAATATACAGGACTGATTGTAAAATCAGGATGCACTCAACACATGTGTTACAAAAAATTTGATCAAAATCCAGATGCTTACTATCAGTTACCTGGTGGCTATGTATATGAAGTACCTGAATCCTTTCCAACTACTACTACAGGATTAGTTATTAGTAGTGACACAAGAATGAAACTTTTAGATTCTACTGACACTTTGTATAGGGTTTTTGATACACCTCTTTTTAGTAGATTAAAAAGATTTTATTCATTTAAATTTGATGTAGAACATGTTAACAAAGGATACCGATTACCTAGAGCAATGAAAGAAGCCTTTACAGAATGTGCACCTTCGTCGGAGTACTTTAATATGTACAGAACGAGGGCACAATGTAGCGGTGGTAGATCTGACTTGCCTTCTGGTACAGTTATATATAAAATGAAACATCAAATGCCTACCACTGCGATGATGAATAGTAAAGGTGTAAATGATCCTGACCATTGGTTTGCCCAATTCTTAGAAGGAGACGCATATGGCGCCGCTTTTCAACCCTCTAATCTATTAGAAACTTCTTTAAATTTTTATGGACCCAATAGCGAATATGATCAAAACCTTATTAATGAAGTTAGTGGTCATTATAGCGATGGATATTTAAGATTTGATTAATTTATAAATTATAAACAACAGCAATACCAAGATAAACAAATTAAAACTAACAACCACATAAAGAACAGGGTAAAGGTATTTTTTTACCTTGTCTGTTTCTAGGAGATTGTCAAGAAGTTGTGATATAATATCATCCATGGATAAGTTTGTTAATATTAAAAGTAACCCAGATTTTTTCTATGTTCGGGGAAGACAGGACATTGCAAAATCTCTATGGGAAATAGTAAATTCAAAAAAGACAATATGTGTATATGGAAAACCTGGTGTTGGGAAATCTTACTTGGTAAAAAAGGTTTTAGGTGATGGTAGATTAGAAATTGATCAAAACACTCTCAAATCAAAACTATTAACCCAAAACTTTCTAGAAAAAGTTAAATATTCTAATTCAAATATATTGATTGATGATTTTGACCCTGATCTACCTGGATCTAAAGAAATTGCGGAAAATACAAACTCATTATCTAAAGGAGCTACTGTAATAATATGTGATAGTGTACAAAAGATAAATTTTTCAGATTGTTTAGAGATTCCGGCATTTAACGAAGATGAAATAAATGTTTTATGGCCAGGTCATCCCGAAGCGTCACGAAGATGTAATGGAAATCTTCATAACTTTAATTTTTATAAGCAATTTTCTTATGACAAAGATACTTTTAGAAATCCCAAAGATATCATAAACGATTTACTTACAAAAAAGCAGTCTACGTATATAACAGATTCCTTAGAAGAACACGGGCACAGTATGAGTGTTGTTCACGAAAACTATACAGATGCAAAAATAGACATACATGAAATGGTAAATATAGCAGAAGGTGTTTCAATGGCAGATATATATGATACAGAAATATACAAAACAAATTGGGAATTCATAAAATATTTTCAGGTATCTGGTATTGCCGTTCCATGTTATTATATTAACGGAAGTCTCAAAACAAAAAATATTCGTGCTGGTAGCTGTTGGTCAAAACACAATAACATGAAGATGCGTCATGGAAAAATAAGAAAATTTAAATTGGACATTAATACCTTAGTCTGTATATTAGATTTTATAAAAAATGATCCAAAATTGGCACTTCATTATGATATTCAACCCTCAGATATTGATGTGTTAAATCACCTCCGACTCAGACAAAAGTTCAAAGCGTCAGAGGTTCAGTCTCTGAAGAAGCGTATTTCCGCCTTGTATCAATAAATCTCTTGATCATAAAAAGTATACAGATTCCTATAATTCCAAGGCATATGAGAGACCCCCCAGAAAGTTCCGGAAGCCAACTCACTGGTGAAGGTTGTTCATATACCCTTTTTATGCGCTCATAGTCAACCACTGGTAACATACTTAAAATTTAGACTCTATTATATTTCAATGGAGTTTCCCACACTTTACTCTAGAGACAAATCTGGGAGGATAAGATTCTGGAATCTAAAGGTGCAGAATAACACAATTGTGAGAACATGGGGTCTTGAGGGTGGAAAAATTACTTCAACCTCCAAGTTTATTGAAAAAGGTAAGAACCTTGGGAAGACGAACGAAACATCTGCACAAGAACAAGCACTTTTAGAATCCAAGTCAATATTTAAGAAACAAAAAGATGATGGTTATCTTGAATCTCGTGAAGAAGCTGTCAAAGCTGTTCATATTTTCCCAATGTTGGCCCATAAGTGGGAAGAAAAACAAAAACACATCTCGGAACCATTCTGGATCCAACCAAAGCTTGATGGTGTACGTATGCTGGCAACCCGTGGTTGTGTTATTTCCCGGTCTGGCAAACCTATTCTTCATCTTGATCATATTGTCAAAGAAGTTGATAGTATCTTGAAACCAGGACAGTACCTTGACGGAGAACTTTACTCACATGAACACTCATTTGAAGA
>Ga0181421_1000032_pt1 | contig 35142 bp, 23 predicted proteins | sample 44SPOviralmetaG_FD_130146 | JGI IMG/M metagenome (GOLD analysis project Ga0181421, IMG submission 130146) | Marine viral communities from the oligotrophic San Pedro Time Series (SPOT) site, San Pedro Channel, CA, USA - 44 SPOT_SRF_2013-06-19 | ecosystem: Environmental > Aquatic > Marine > Strait...
GAGCAAAGCCGCCATAGGTATCAACAATAATCTTGCGTCCAGTAACCCCCGCGTCACCATCAGGCCCTCCAATAACAAAATTGCCAGTAGGATTAAGATGGAATATAGTCTTGTCATCTATTAAATCTCCTAGTACTTCTTCGCATGCTGATCTCGTAGCCATACGTGAGGGTTCATAAAAGCTGTCATCTTTGTGTTGTTGACTTACCACAACTTGATCAATACGTTTTACCTTACCGCCGTCATACTCTACACTAACTTGACTCTTAGCGTCTGGTCCTAGATATTTGTATCCATCTACCCTTTTGGCTTTTATATTTTTTAATATTTCATGTGAATAGTAAATTGGTGAGGGTAGGTACGCATCATTCTCATTGCATGCGTAACCAAACATGAGCCCTTGATCACCTGCACCAAAATCATCTGTGCCTAGAGCAATGTCTGAACTTTGAGAATGCAACTGATTGTTGATTGTTTTATTATCAACAGTAAGTTTATCCCAATGAAAGCCTTCTTGCTCGTAGCCAATTTCTTTAACTTTGTCTCTTATAATTTGTTCAACTTGTTCATCAGTGACGTTGAAGTTTTTTACTTCGCCTGCTAGTACAACATAGTTGGTTGTAACCATTGTTTCTACTGCAACACGGGTGGTTTCGTCACCGGCTTGCAAACCAGCATCGACTAATGCATCTGAAATTTGGTCTGCTATTTTGTCAGGATGCCCTTCACTCACTGACTCTGATGTAAAAATATAACTCATTTGTATATAAAAGGATCCCTCTTCCGTAGTTCTTTTAGTTTCTTACGATATCGTATTTCTAGTTTAATTTTGTTAATTAAATTTTTAATCCATTTTATCATAATAGTGGTACCTGTAATTGTTTACTATCTTGCCAAGTATAATCATATTCAGCATAGGCCTTGGATGTACGAATACTGTATACATCTAAATGTTGTGTTAAGATACTTAGTACCTTGTGAAAGTCAGTACTAGAAAAACTACTGTTGAGGTCAACCTGTCCTATCTTAGGATGTCCAATTGTCAAACTAGGATCTTCAGGATCAAATTTGTTAGCAACCAACCATGTTCTAAAGTTGTCTAGTTTTTCTTTCATAAACGGTTCATTGAGTGTGGATTTGCCCCATTCAATATCAAAGTCACCTGCGGCTTCTGTTTGTGGCTTTAGCGTAGTGGTTGTTAGTTCATCAATTCGACTGTCTGCACCTTCGTCTTGAAATACTTCAAAATGATGTTTACCTACTGCTTTGTTTACTCCAACATATACGCCACCATGATCCCGTGCTATAGAATCAATTCCAAACAAGTTATAGTCTTCATCATCTAATATAAACCGTGGTGCGTGTAACCAACACATTACATTGCTAGGACGTACCCATTCTGGTGCACTTGCGGCTTTGCCCATGCTCAGTATTAAACATTCTGCTTCGTGGCATAACAGGTTAAGTTGTCTTATGTGCCAACGTGTTTCGGCATCGGCACGAGTATAGTGTTCGCTCATTGCTCCGCTGACGCCTTGTGTTTCTTCAAAATACAGATGCAAGTTATTAAGTTTATCGTGATTGATACTTATAATTTCGCAGTTTCCTAATTTGCTCCACCTACGGTCAGTCATGTTTGCAACTGTAAAATGGTCTTTGATAAAATAGTCTATACTACTACCATTAATAGCGGCAATTGTTTGATTTATCTGTGTAACCAGTACGTCAAGGTTGCGTTCACAATGTGGAAATCCCATAAAGCAATAGTTTTTCTCTAAATGCAATTCTTTATCAAGTATACTGTTAAAAGCAATAAGCCATTTACGACTAAGACTATTATCATAAACATCAAAGTACACAGGCAACAAACCATCTGTACCACGCAATTGTATTTCAATTCTATCCAGCATCTATACCGTCCCACCATGCTAATGTATCTGGACAAGTGGAAATTATATCTCTAAAACATATGTTGTTAGGTCTAATACTTTCCAATGTGAGCATTCTACGTTTGCCCTTGCGTAGTCCTCTTTCGTGTTCTTCTGGCCATTGTTCTTCAATGTTTGGTCTGTTCTTTAACTGTGTTAACACATCTGTTAATGCTGGTCCAAGTGGCATTTCTGCAATGCGTTTGTCTACCATTTCGTTTAGTATTTTTCTTGGTAGTGCCAATGGTGACATAATAATATCTGGAGAGAAAGTAAAAATTACTTTAGCAAGTATCTCAACGTTAAGTTCGTTTGCTAGTTTTTGCATGTTGGCTATGTCAAACATTCCTGGAAGTGTGAGTGTGTAGTCCAATCTCATCATACGTTTGTTACGTGCCAGTGGTAACAGTGTGCGGAAGTTATCTACAAACTCCTCATAATTTAATCCAGTGCGTATGTATTCTCCTATAGCGCCTGTGCCATCTAGACTGGCACATATCTGCCAGTCACGTATGTTTGGCAGTATATCTTCTGCAAGGCTAATACCTTTGTAACGTATTCTACTTAGGTTTGTGTTGTAGCGAGCATACAGTCCTGTACCATCACCAAGTTCAACAATGCGTTTCATGTAACGCCAATGTTGCTCATACATAAGAGGCTCACCGCCAACCCAATATATTTCTTCTATTCTATGGTCTTCAACTGCTTCTGAGAATTCTTGTTCAATTTGTGTGTCTTGAAACTTTGTTATTTCTCTGCGTACTTCAGGACGCATCCATGCATTATTAGGATTTTCCAAGTTTGTCATGTTGTGTTTCTTTTGTTCAGTCTCCCAACTACTGCTCAACATGTCTCCGCAGGTTCTACATTTAAAGTTGCACAGGTTTGAAAAGCGATAATCCCAACTCACCGGCTTCATTGTGGTGTAACCAGTTTCGTCTGTGGTTTTGGCTATTTCATCGTACTTGTGTTGAAACAAATGCCAAAAGTAAGTTCTATATACATCTGTGTTTAAAAGTTTATCGTTGCATACTTCACATTCACTGAGCGTTTCGCCGGCTAGCATTCTACGTCTAACACTTCGCATATGATCACTATTCCAGTGTTCTTCTAGTGTTGACGGATTGTATTTGCCTGTTCCAGCTTCTGTATCAATGTATTGTGTAAAACTCTGTGCAGGTTCTCTTGACGCACAACACATTCTACGTTCTGTCTGTGGACTCAAATAGGTATGAGTCCATGGCGCCATACATAAGTTTTTAGGTTTGTTCACGATAATATTCTGCTACTCTGTTGTGTATCTGTTGATCTGCGATATGAAACGCAGGTGTTTTATCGACTGAATCACCGTAGTCCCATAAGTTATATTTGCTACGATGCTTGTTATATTTTGTAAAATATTCTGCAGTTGCACCAAACTTAGCATGTTCGAATCCACCTTGATCAAACAAAAACGGAATGCCACTGTCTACCAAATTTTGCAATGTGCTTTCTATAATACATTTATTCTTTAATATCTCGTTTTCTACTTCAAAAAAATCTACGTAATAATTTTTTAATGTATTAATCTGATTACTATTAAACTTGGCTGGACTATTGTCTATAGCATTGAATGTAAAAAATGTGTCTTTCCATTCTTGCCTCATTATACTAGTAAACAAAACAATAATAAAACTAGCCTGTGATCGAATTGCAATATCAACTTGTTTGCTTATGTATAAATTTGGAGCACAATTTTTACAAAGGTTAACTGACTTTAATTCTTTATGCCATGGCAAAATTGTACTATGTGGATCATCAATTCCAAAACTGTCACCACATATATAAGTTGTTTTATCACTTACCATACCCACTCCAACTGTTCGTCTTGTTCAGTTAGTATTGTTTTTCTAAACAGATCAGCACCTTTGTGAACATTCTCACGCCATTGCTCGCCTTGATCTTCTCCATCTGCATCGCTATCTGAAATGTACTTGTAGCAATCAAATGGAATCTGAAACTTTGTTGCTACCTTTGCAAGAGCATATGCTTCCATTTCACATATTTGATAGTTTATGTGTGGCACGCTAAAACTATCTCCAGTACCACATACAAACAAACTGTCATGCTTGGTTTGGCATACTATCATTTGTTCTTCATCTCCTGGGCTAACATACAATGGTAATCCTAACGGTGTACAATCCATATCACGTTCAATTACTGCACTTACACCTACAAGCTCGCCTTTGATTTCTTCACTACCGCCTGCTGAACCATAATTTATTATCTTGTTATATCTATCATTATAACACAGTTCTGCAGTAAGAGCAAGAGTTGCATTGACTTTTCCAACTCCAGTAACTAATTTTTTATATCCAGTAGGCAGTGTACCTGGTAATTCTTCTTCTAATGCTATTACAACTAGTATCATTATTTTGGTCCTTCGTAATCTATTGCATCTGCTAGTTCTGGATGGTGTGTACGCAAATCCTGTTGTCTGCGTATGTCTACCTGTTGCACACTTCTACGTAGTTCTGTGCCATCTAAGCTGATACCTGCTTCTATAAAATCTACTATCTTCACAAACTCTTTCATGTGGAAATCTGATACTCTTGAAGCCATTAATTTATTGGACACAAGCTCTTTTGCACGTTCTGGAAGTGTGCCCACACTATGATGTCTTGCTTCATGCAACATGTTCCAGTATATAAAATCAAAACTGCGTTTGTCTATCCAGTTTGCCAGGCCTTCTAAGTACATTACATTAAACACATTTACAGTTGAGCAAACTTGTAGTTGTATGTTAGTATTTCTATCACGCATGGCTTCAAAGCGATCCATGTTTGTGTTTACTTCGCTCCATATAGCGTTAGCACGTTGATATTCAAAACGTTTGCCAACATCATCTATTGAAAATGCTATTTCAATCAACTTAAAATGTTTCCATATCTCTTCTGCATGTCCTGGAAAATGTGTTCCATTGGTATTGTAATGTATTTCTACATCTTGTGCAATACCTTTATCAACCATTCTTTGCAATAGTTGAAAGTGTTCTTGTATCATAAAAGGTTCACCACCTGTAAACTCAAGGTAACGTACCTGATGCATAAGTTTGTTAATTTCTGTCCAAAACTTTTGATTGCGTCTTGGCCATGCTCCATCTTTAAGCATTTGATAATGAAAGCTGTCTTTGCCTTCAAACTTAACTTCTTCAGCGGCAAACGTACTTGAGCTCCACGATCCACATATTCTACACTTCAAATTACAAATGTTGCCCAGTTTAAAATCTATGAACACCAGTGGCTTTGCATCAGCAGTCCATTCAGTATCAGTAACAATATGTTCTAATCTGTTTAATGTGTGCATACGTTTTGATGTACGCCCTGAACGTTCTTCATTCCAGCACTTACGACATGTTTCTGGCTTTTCACCATCAACAAACTCTTTGCGTAAATTTTGCATGTATTGGCTATTGTGTATTTTTTCTAAGTCTGTTGTAAGCAAACTGTACTTTTCACCTGTGTTATCTGTAATTTCATCTTCTGCTAGACAACAAGGACGAACTGTGCCGATTGGCGATGTTTCCAAACTGATCCACGGTAGTACGCAGAATTTATCGTGTGGTAACTTCACTTCAATGCTCCAAGTTCAGGTATTACATCTAGTATATTCTCGTTGCGTATGCCGTCAAGTTGGTTTGTCTTTTGCCAAAACTTCTCTAGCAAGTGTGTGTTGTCTGTTTTAAGATATTGTAATGCACTTTCAAAACCCACAGTTGCCCTATTCAACTTATCTTGCGGACGTAACCATTCAAGATGTTTCTCATACACCGCAACAATTTGATCTTTGTATGCTTGTGGTGCTATGTCAATTCTATAGTAGTCAGGATCTTGTAGTATGTTCACATTTAAATCTTGTGCTTTTATAAATCCTTTTTCTACCCAATCTCTATGAAAGTGAGGAATGTGTAGTGCATTCATAATGCTTAGTGTAGGGCTTATATAAAAGTCAACCTTAGGACATATCTCCATCATGTTGCGTCTGTTCTCTTCAACAACACTCCATTTGGTGCCTTTGCGTATGTACTCAGCACGAGGACCCATTGCATCTAAACTGGCGCCAACAGCAACACTGTCAAACTTTTTCCAATAGTCAAACACCAAACGATCTTTAAGTTGAACATGTGTAAAGTTGCTATTGTAGATTAGTCTAACATCAAATCTCCCACGTCTTTCTAGTTCTTCTAGTATTACATAGTGTTCATCCATCATACACGGCTCGCCGCCAGCAAAGTAAATTTGCTCTACATAGTCAAGATGCTCCATCAACTGTTCCATCATATCAGTTTTGAAACGTCCGGCATAGTTTAACACATTATTGTTCTTTGCCCATTCAGGACCTGCTAGTGCAGTTTGGTCTTTGTACCAACTGCTGGAAAATATATGTCCACAACTTCTACAACTGAGATTACACAAGTTTGAAAAACGTATGTCCCAATAGGTCATTTCAAAGTCTTTGTATTCGCCATCTTCTGCGGTGTCTTGTGTTCTGTGTATGTGGTGTCCATGATGCTTGTTCGCACTTTGTCTACCGCTGAAGAATCCACTTTCTTCCTGTTCGTAACAACGCCCACATGCTTCATTTTTTGTTTCGGTGAGCATGTCTCTGCGAAGTTTCTTTTGCTCTGGGGAGTTCCATATCTCTGTCATTGTATTTGTTTTACAGTTGCCAACTTGTCCTACTCCCATTTCGGCATGACAACAAGGATATGCTTCGCCAGTCGGATAGGCATGTAGATGTATCCAAGGATACATGCAAAACGTTTTGCTTTCACTCAATAGGTTACGTTCCTGTTCTTCGAGATCAGCTAACTTGATTTTTATTGGTTCACTGCTATTATAGTTGTAACTCATTAAACCATTCTTTCATGCTTGGAAATGCTTTGCTAAAATTTTTATTACGTCTGATATCATATTGTGTATAAAATTTTGCAAAGTCGTTGTGTAACTTAGGGATTTCAAAGGCTTCACTATGCGGAGTCTTAACCACATCGAGATAATCTAAGAGCCTTTGAGTTTGGTTAAGCTCGTGTTCATGCAATAACGGATTATTAGCATTGTCATCATACCATTCTTGCAGTCTGTCCTTGTGCAAAGTCCTAATGTGATCTGGAAGTGTTAGTGCAGATTGGAAACTAGGGAACCGCAGTATGTTTAGTGTAAAACTTGGATAGTCTCTTCCATACATTTCTTTAAATTTTAGGAGGTAACTTAAAAACTCTGGTAATGTTTCTAAACACAGTGCATTAATTGTACACATGTTGTGCAAACCACGCAACTTTCCGCTTCCTGCTAACAGGTGCATGTTAGTTGCCCATGTGCTCCATTCCAATCCATCACGTATGTATTCTGCTTGATGTACTAAACTTTCATTTGAAGTATAAATGTCAAGTGGAGCACTATCAGCTCTATCAAGCAATTTATAAATTTGTTCTGAGTTACATTGCAAATTACTATTAATTGCAATACGTGTTTTGCTTGCACCTTTGTTTTCTTTAAACCAATCAAGTAGTTTCCATAGGTGCCCGCTCATCATTGGCTCTCCACCTGTAATGCGTAACTCGTCTAATGTATAATGCAAGTCCGATTCCCACCATTTAAAAAATGCTTCTATGTACGGATTAGTTTCGTTAAATGTATACAGTTGCGAGCTATCATGCGGATGCGTAAAGTGATTTCTACCGTCGCTAATCAAGTCATCATATGATCCATTTTTCTTAATATCTTTTACCCACGTGGTACTAAATGCTGGATTGCAATAACTACACGCAAGTTGACAAGTTCTATCAAAAGCAATTTCAAGTGTCTTTAAATTGACATCCATTTGATGATCGCGTTCATGTGCAACTGCTAGTGCCTTGTCATCGTAAATTACACTCTTGTAAACCCTGTCGCTGATATTATCTCTGCCTATGTCTTCCACTTTCCAACAGTATTCGCAACCTTTAGGTCGCTCACCACACTGCATTTGTCTACGTTCTTCTTTTTTCTGTGGTGTATTGTGAAGTGCTTTTGGATTGGCAATTACATCTTCTACGCTTACTTTGTGTGGTAGAGGATGATGACAACTTGTGGTCATCCCTGAGCCCAACCAGATAGTAGCGTTATACCATTTGGCTCCACACATGCTTGAACTTAGAGGATCAAGCACACGTTGTTTATATTGCAAGTCAGTTTCATTTTTAAGTTTAGGCATTAAGAATATTTTCTATCTTGTGTAGTAATAGTTTATATTGTAACATATTATTGTAAAGTTTCAACTTTAACTTTTGCCTTTCCATAATCACTTCTTCGTTGATAGTAAATCTGTTGTACAAAAATATCTTTTGTAACTATATTCTCATCTCTATTTTCATATATAGTTATGTTTGGTTGGTCTAGTGGATCGTTATTAACAATGTAACCATAAAAGTTATAGTCATGCTGATATTGAATAGGATACTGCTCTAACTTTTCATGCACTAGCACACAATTTTTTTGGAAATCAACCAATTGATCAGAAAACAGTAGATCGTATTCTTGATTCATGAAATCTGCTATTTTTTCATAGATGTAATCTATCTTGTTATCAATGTGCAATTTCCAAATTGTGCTTATTACCATGTTTTCGCCCATCACTGGTATACCGCCTACAAGTTGTTCGTCGATATCTCCAGTGGTATACCATTGTCTGACACTCTTGGCTACTCGTTTGTATTCATCAATCATATACTGATCTTGCATTATGTATGTTTGAAACTTACTGTAAAAACTTTTGTAGTTTTCATCGGCAAACTTGTGCATGAATCTTGCAATATAATTTGTAAAGCCGCCTATATGAAAAGTTTTATGAAACCATGCTACCATGTAGGCTTTTATCATATCCTCGGGTGGCAAATCTCGTGTACTTACAACGATTGCATTATCTTCTTGAATTTCATCAAAGTAGTCGTTACTGCCGCCTTCAAAGTAATCCTTTACTTGCATACTTTGCATATTGTATTCTTTACGCTGAATTATATTCATTTCAGCATTTTCAATTAATTGACATTGATAAACGTTTATACCAGTGTGATTGCCGGCTTCGTAGAGATCATAAAAATTGTCTGTCCAAGTGTCTAGTGTTTCGCCAGGCAAACCTAAGATAAGTTCTGTGTAGCAAGGTATATTTCTCTTGTCGCATAGTGCAAACACTTCTTTTACTTTGTTTATTTCTAAATTTGTTCTTTTTATAGCCTTGAGAACTTCTTGTGTTGAACTTTGTAGACTAAGAGTCAGTCCTGCATTAAAGCCGCCATCAATTAGTGTACTAATAATATCCACAACACTTTGTTTTTGATTTTTAGCCCAGTTAGTATTGAACAGTCTAGGGTAGCCTTTTAGTCTGCGTTGTTCAGCTAATTTTTCTGCAATCAACATATCCCTGTCAGGGAATATTCCATAGTTAGCATCTGTTAGTGTAATGTGATCTATCTTATTATCTGCAAACCATTCTATTTCTGCAAACACTTGTTCAAGGTTGTACTTTTTCACTTTACTGTAGGTTAAACTACCCCAGTCACAAAATGTACATTGATATGGACAACCTCTATTTGATTCAAGTGTTCCGTTGAAAAGAACATCTGGATGCTGTTCTATCAAGTGGTCAAACACTCCAGCAAGATACGGACTAGGTATTGTACTTAAATCATTAAATCTCTTACTAACGCCAGTATCAACCCGTACACCATTTTTGTTTACTATCATCCCAGGGGATTCAAGGTTACCTTTTAGAACTTCATAAAAACTGTGTTCACCTTCTTGCAAAATAACAACATCTATGTAAGGGTGCAATTCAAAAATATTATCCTTAGATACCGGCACTTCTGGACCGCCAAACACAAGTAAACAATCAGGGTTTGCTTTTTTTAATTCTTCAGCAAGTGCGTAGTTGTATTTGCGATTCCATATATAGGTACTGAATCCCACCACACTACAATCTTTGAGGCTTTCGACTACATCAGATATTTTATCTCTACGCCATACAAATTCGCCAAAATTATAGTTTTGTTGGATTTCTTCAAACTGGTTAGCATATGCCCACAAAAGTCCAGCACTGTATGGTATGAAATAAATGTCTAGATTAACTGGTCCCCAATTAAAATTAGGTTGTACAAAACTAACTTTTTTCATTATAACTTTCTACGTAAGGATTATTACAACACGTATTTAATTGAATATGTTTTCCATTTTGTATTTTTGTTCATTGCTGAATTCATGAAACCGCAGTTTGTTGTAACGTAGATCAGGTAACATATCTTGATACATGTCTTCGATGTCTTTTTTTGGCATATCCACTAGATGATTGATTACATCCATCAATGCATTATGTTGACCTACAGTTTCAACAGGCAAATGATTCCAATAGTGGTTAAATGTACGAAAGCCTCTGTCTCTTAACCATTGATATGATCTTGGATTGCCATGCACATGAAAAGGACGTAGTCCTATCATTGGTTTCCAAATTTTTTCTGTCATAAACACTGGCTTCCATTCGTCAAACTCTGTTTCACTTACTACGTTTAAAAAATGATTTTGCCATAAATCAAGGCGTCCAACTGTCATAAGATCGTCTGGAACTCCTCCATAGTCATCTTGATCATGTGTTTGATTGTAAGCCGAAGGAAGGTCATCAATTGTCATTGGAACTACTTCTAAACCTTGTTGCCAATCTGTGCCATCTTTTGCTACATCTCCTAGTGTTACAATTCCACGTTCTAATAGATGTGGTTGTCCTCTGAGTATGTTGGTAATTTCAACTCTGTGCAGTCTCGGTTTTCTTTGATACAGCATATAAGCAAAGTCTGCACTTAGCATTAACACTTGCTCTTCTTTGTAATCAGGCATGAGTGTATTGCCAATGATGGCATGAAAGTTCCATTCATGCTTGCTTGTTTCAAACATTCCAATGCGATATATATTCTTTATTTTGTAACGTTCTATTATTTTTTGTTCGTCTTCTGGAAACAAATACAATGGATCAATTGAATTTAACAAAAACAAATTATCATAGGTACCTTCTAACGACATTGCAATTTCCCAATCGCAGCCGTCAAATTGGCTACCAAACCATAGTGTATTAATTAATAGATTTTTCTTGTTTGGAAAATGTTGGTCAATTTGTTTTTCTGTACTATCAAATATTCTGAGATCGGTTTTTCCATATGGCCACAACAGTGGCAAAGAGTACCCTAATCTTGTGACCATTGTATCATTTTTCGTATTCCATATTCAAGTGTAGTATTACAGTGTAAACCTAAACTTTCCATTCTTTCAGTGCTACCAACCCTATGTCCAGCCCCTTCTGGTTCGTTGGTTTGTGTTTTGACTGGTGCTGTTATACCGTGTACTAGTTTGTAAACTGTCTCTGCCACTTGTTTAAATGTAATTGCTTTCCCTGTTGCAATATTTACTGTGGTAGATTCTTGTTTATGTAACAGGTATTCAAATATTTTAAGTGCATCATCTATATATACCCAGTCTCTTGTTTGTGTACCACTTCCCCATACACTGCACTCACCTTGTTTTGCTCTTTGTATAATTGCTGGCAAAGGATAGTCCATGTCTTGTCCTGGACCGTAGATGCTAAAGGGTCTCATCACGTGTACAGGAATATCAAGTGTTCTTAGCATGCTTTCTGCTACCAGTTTAGCAAGTCCATACAAATCAAAAGTTTTACTACTTCCAAACTGTTCTTCGTGCATTGGAGTATTAGGTGCTTCCTGCAAGTATGTTGGATATGCCGCACAACTGCTAGGGTAAATAATTTTTTTACAAAACTCATCTGCCCACTTAAATGTTATTCTGTCTATTTCTATATTTTCAGTAATGAGCCATTTGTTATTGTCTATTCCTTTGCGTCCTCCCACAAAGGCTGCAAAATGATATAAACAATCAAAACGTTCGTAAGGCAGGTTACGTCTTACATCTTGTGTAAATGCCGTAACATCATGTCCTTTTTCTTTAAGATACCTTGCAGTATTACTACCAAGAAATCCATCTGCGCCTGTAATTAATACTTTCATACACATATGTATCGCTTATAGGTTAGTGGACAAATATTTACACTCCTCCCACCATGTGCTCATTTTAGGAAATGTCTTTAAGAAGTCTGTGCCTCTACGTCTATCGTGTTCGTTAAAGAACCTGTAGAAGTCTGCTTTATTACGTTTAATATATTCAGGATCTAGTTTTTGTCCATCACGCATCCATGCAATGTCTCTGTCTAGTCTTGCTACTTCGTAGTCTTTAAATCCTTTAAAACGTGTTTGTTCAGATTCTAAATTTTCTTGCATCCAGTCTTTTATTACTTCAAGTTCGTGTACATAACTTTCTGGTAACAGTTGTAGACTCTGCCAAGTAGGTGTACGCAGTACAGGTGTATCAAACCAAACTCTTTGATAGGTGTTACTGTATATTTGTCTTAGTCCAAGTATAGCCACAAATAACTGTTGCACACTGGTAATGCTTAGGTTATTCATTGTTATAATAAAAGTTATACTATTACGTTCCGGTATGTCGTTTAAAAACTGGTTTACCCTATCCCAAAGTAAATTGAAGTCCAATCCATGACGCATGTATTCTGCTGGTTCAAACATACCGTCCAGGCTTACATACTGCATGAAGTGTTCAACACGATCAGGAACTTCACATAGCATAGTAACATAACCTTTGTATCGTTGCCAAAGTTTTTCTTCAACGCTGAAGTTTGAAGTTGTGCTTAGGTGTAGTTTTGAACTTGGATTCATTAATACATAATCAAATACACGGTATGTATTCTTATCCATCATTGGTTCACCACCAGTCATTCTAAAATGTTCAAGCTCAGGATAAAGTGTTGGCCACCATTTCCAAAATGCTTCTACATAAGGATTGTGTTCTCTTGCTGGTATAGGACGTCTTTTGCCTGTAAAGTGTGCTGGATCATTGTGTGGTATTTCTGTTGGCCATGCACCATGTTTTTCTGTTTCAGCCATCCATGTTGAACTATACTGCGGTGAACAGTAACTACAACTAAGGTTACATGCACTGTTGAAATCTACTTCAACATAGCTCGGAGTAATGTCTTGATCCCAAGGAGCATTACGAATAGTTTCAAAGTCCTTGATTGCCCAAGGCTCGCCTGAACGGTAGTGTCTGTCACTAAGTTTGCCATTATCCTCCATAGCCCAACAATAACTACACTCTGGCGGGCGTGTGCCTTCTAGCATCATTTTACGTTGTTGCTTTTTGTGTTCAGTGTTGTGTAATGCACTAGGATTGATTTTGATTGCTTCTGCATCTGCACTATGAAGTGGTGGATGATAACAACTGTTGTTCATGCCTGTTGTTAAATGCAAACTCAGTTGCTTCCATTTAGCCAAACAGAAACTTGGGCTTACTGTGTCTAACTTTTGTTGGGCACGTTCTGCGTCAGATAAGAAGTCGCTTTTAAAGTTCTCATCAACACCATCGCCTTTGTTTTGTTTAGTATCTGTCATTTTCGAATATTTCAAAATCCTTACTGGTAAGTTCCATAAAACGTTTTTTATTGTGCTGGAGTATGGGTTGCATCTCCTTATACATTATGTTTAGTTCTTTGGTACTCTTGTGTGCTAGATAGTCAATGACTTTGATAATTTCATGTGGTTGATGGTTGGCTGGATCTTCACTATAACCTTCATCCCACCAACGATCAAATGTTTGAAAACCCATATCACGTAAACGATGTAAGAACCATTGAGATCCTTGTACTATAAATGGCGTTAACAACATTATAGGCCGCCAAGTTTTTTCTGTGGGGAAAAATGTTCTTCCACTATAATAGGTTTCGCATACTAGCTCAACAAAGAAATGTTTGTATTCTTTATGTAAACCGTAAACTGATATTGCTTCGCCTCCAGATTCTGATGGACCACCAATTTTTTTTATTAAGGTATTTACATCAGGATCGTCATTGACTGTAAGTGGAGATTTTGATAAAAAATCCGCAATACTAACAAGATTTGTTAATCCGTAATTTTCGATTAATTTTTCAAGGCCGAGATTGTTTTTATGAACATCCAGTTGAGGCTCATATCTAAAAGTTTGGTGTGCTGAACAATTATTATATATGTAACTACTTAAATATAAGCGATGTTCATTGCTTCGTCCCACAAATACACCAACTGTTTTGTGAATATTTTTCTCAACTATAACTTCTTTTAATGAATTTTTTGTAGTGTCATGCCAATGTGGGTATTTGTTTTTAAATGTAATAGCTTTTACCAAAGATTGTACTGCGTTTCGCGTAATAACAATCGTGCGATGATCCCAATTGCCAATGTATCTTGTTAAGTCTAGAGTTTCAAAGTCTGGTCCTTCGTTGTTTAGGTCCAGTATAAGATCTTCATTTTGAAACTTAGCAAGTTCAATCTTTGACACAACTTCAGGAAGATTCCATACATAACCGTCTCTAGTAAGTACAAGTGCAGTTACCAACGTTCTTGATTCCTTAAAAATCCACTTATTTGTAGTGTATACTTGTTTTTCATACCTGCATTAGCACTCAAGTGTAAATGATTGCTATCCCATAGCCATCCGTCGCCAGCACTCCAATGAGTACTGTTATGCCATTCATTATCATTTTCATATTGTAAGTATTCTCCTACATGCCAATCTTCTAAATATATGTTGGCTCTTACTTTTAATCTAGTATCATCTGGACATGCTTTTTTAATTTGAAAGAACGTATCTCTGTGTACTGGAATCATGTTTCCCGGAGGCTGGAGTATAGTGCTTACAGTAACAACTTCTATGCCTAGTTGATCTCCTAGAGCTTGGAAGTCTATTTGTTCTCTAGTCCACCATAGTTGTCTTATGAGTGTGTTACCCATGTCATAACTGTCAGGAAATCCGCCAAACCGTTCATGTATATCCGTTAGCTCGTGTACTTGATGTGAAATACAACTTCCACTATGCACAGTATAATCTGCACTTGTAAATATATCTAAATCGTAATCTAGTTTAATTGCTTCAATCATTTTACCATTCTTCTAATTATTTTACTGACTCTAATTGAATAATTGGAATACGGAAAGGTTGATCTATTATCCAATTAATAGTTTGCTGAATGTGGTCAAGCTCGCACATATCAGTCCCAACACCACCTAACACAATATATGTTGTTTTAATACCCGATATTCCAGTTTCTTCACTGAGTATAAGACTCTGACGTTTTAGTTCTTGTTTACTTCGGGTATAATCACTTGTATCATTGGTATTTTCAAGTGTAGTTCCGATATTAATAATATGACCTTTCATGTTTGATTGCATCCACTTGGCATGACACACATTCATAAGAGATTCTTGTACTCCAGATGCAACGTATGCACTATTCACAAATACATTATATTTTTGGATCTCATTACTAAATTTTGTAATTGATTCTTCTTTAGTAAAATCCCAACCTAAACTAAAACTTGCACATTGATCAGGTTTAAGTGCATATGCTATAGTTTTGCGAGATGGATTTCCAGTACAAAACATATTCATTACAATTTACCATCCCTCCTGCATCTTAATTATGTCAATTTCACGGGTCATAATGCTTTTGTTGTGCCAGTTACTGCGATAATGATGTTTAAAAAACTTACTTTGTACAGGTGTGTAGATATTCATTGGCAGTGCTAATGATCGAGCAAGGTCATTTGCTTTTAAATTTGTTAGCTCACCAGGTGCTAAATGCTTTACATCTTCCCATATAGCATCTAGTTTGTTAAAGTCTTGTACTTCTTTATAATCCCAACTACTCATCATTGTTTTCCATGTGCCTAGCCTTGCACCTGCAATAGCCCACAATCCGTGTTCTGTATCACTACCTACATTGTGCCATATGGTCAAGTGATCCAAGTTTCTATTGTGTACACTTTCTCTAAAGTCACTTGCACTAGGTTTAGTTCCTCTATTAAGGCACATTTTTACGCCTTCTCTAAAACCAGCACGGAACGCATGCTTCTCACTGCCATCTGGGTATGTTGTTGAATAGCAGTTGTACATTGGCCAGTACAGATCATCAAAGCAAAACTCTACATCAGTGTCATCAGCACCTGCACTTGCTTCGTGTGTACGCATATTCTGTACAAATGTTTTAGTCCAACTACTGATTCCTCCATTGCCGTACATCAGCCCATTGACATTGTTTCTTGCACGCCATCTGTACACTGCATGTTCGTATTGATCATCTTTGTATTCTAATGTTTCGTTAAAAAATGATTCTTGAGGTAAGTTATCACCGTCAATGAGAATGAACCGTTCAGTGTCACTGGCATCAGCGGCTGCTTTATGTGCCGCATCACTCCCATGTACTCCGTCAACACGTTTTGCCCATGGCACCATGTTGCGTATTTTAATCCAAAATTCTTCTTTTTGTGGTTCGTCATAGCTCAAGTATATGCAATCCAAGTCAGCAACGTCAATCATTCTTTCTATACTCTCCTGAAAATGGTGTGAAATCTGTACCTCCAGCAATCACACATGCAACATTATATTCACCAACTTTTTGATAACTGAAAATTGTAAATGTACTGGTTTTAGGATTCACATACATAAGCAAATCAACAGTGACCATATCTGGTTGCATCAATGGTTTAATTTTTACTACGCCACTTGCAAACTCTTGTTCGCCGTGTTCGTTTACTATATCTGAAAGGTAGTCAATACCTTGTTCGCTACATGGTACCTGCATGTTTAATAATAGTTGTGTTTTAGAACCATCTTTGGGTGGCGGTGTTTGTGCTTGTGCGTTGTATGCAAAAAGTATTACAAATATAGGGATAAGAAATTTTACCATGATAGTTTCCTCTAAAACTATATTTACTCAGCGTCGTGAGTTTTTATTTTCCACTTTGTTGAACTATCACGATCAACAATCATTACATTGTCGACTGCACAGGCTACTCCTTCATTGCTTGGAACCAATTTAGACCAACGTACTGCATTGTTTACTGTGGTTAATTTACCATTAATAACCACACTGTCATAACGACTCTCAGCATACTGTTGTTTTGTTATAACAATATAATCACCATCTTGCTCATCGATTGTATACTGTAAAGGTTTACCAGTTTCTTTATTATAGTATAGTCTGTAGTTGATGTCAACTGGTTTTTTTGGTTTTATTATATTTGTAAACAGTTGATTAAATTCATCAGGATTTATCATAACACTCTCCTAGTTTCTTGGCTAGATACTTTTGATGATAATGCACAAACCCATGTTGGTTATGCCCGTTGATACGTATTACACCATCTACAATTTCCCATATTAATTCTTTGTTCCAATCAGATGCACTGGTTCCTAATATATCTGGTTTCATGTGTACAATCTGTGGACCTACACCTGGAGTAACAAATTCATCTGCACACAATGCATAGATCAAATCAGTGTTTGGGTTTTCATTTTGAGCACCTTGTATGTTTACTTTAATTTCATTCCAAGACTCAAACAAGTGCCTTACAGTAGTAAAAAATTCCTTAGCTTCACGACTCATTCGCCAGTAAGTGATTGCATTGTATACATCAGGTAAGTTGTTTCTATCAAATATTTTTCTATAACGACGATTATTTGATGTGGTGTTATGATAGTTTCTACAACCCGTTGATATCCAAACTGGCTTGGTGCGATATAAGTTCCACCAATGATCAACTGGTCCGCTTACTACCATGTCTGCTTCCAATTTTACTGTTTCATGAAAAGGACTAGCATCAAACACTTGCCAATCAGTGGTCCAGCCACCAGTATTACCATAAGGAAACTGTTTTACATAATCAAACAGTGGATTACTATATTCAACATCAGTGAGCAAACAAATGTTCACATCAGGATGCCAGTGCCTCAAACTCTTTGCAAGGGTTTCTGCACATGCAATATAATCTTCACTACCTACTATGAGATATCCTCTGTCTGCTTCATACTGCATACAAGTTCTCCAAATAGGTTTTTCCCATAACGTGTAGATCGTGATGTTCCATACATATACGTCTTGTTGTGTGTTCTATCCACCATTTATTATCTAATAGTTCTACTTTGATATCTGGGTCTACATTAAACAAAGGCCAGGGAATATCACACTGTGTTGGAATGGTATTTCCATTGCAGAGCAACAATGAAACGCTTAGTGCAAAATCATTGCGAAATTTTCTTGAATCAAAACCAAAGATGTTTGCATAGTGATAATAGTTTTTTTCTACCATCTTCCATACTTCAAATACATCTTGCGAGAACGTGCTTTTATCAAATATAATCACAGTGGCCCACCACATCTGAGTATTTTTAGTGCCAAATTTTTCTATGCGTTTTTTATTTTTAAACACCTCTTGAACTGATCTATGAGCAAGAAATGGTTGTGAACACTCTAGCATAGTTGATAAGTCTGCACTGTTTACCATGTAGTCTGTGTCAACTAGTAGTGTTCTATCATACGGTGTGTGATCTATTGCACAGTTTCTTCCAAAGTTATACCACACTGCTGATCCTCCTAGATCAAAATGATATTTTTTGTTTTTATCACTGGGTTTGTCTACAATAATTTGTTGATCAAATATATCAGTTTCTAGATTAATATCTGTTACCAGACTCACTGGTATATCTAAATATTGTTGTATGCGTTTTGCACATTCAATAGCAAGTTTGGTATACTTAATCTCACTATCAAATGCAAAAAGTAAAGCACCTACAGTCATCTGAATTTGGAAATTTCGTTGTATTCTGATTGCCATGCGTTCATTTGTTCTTGCCAAAGTTGCATTGCTAGTTGTTTGAGTTCGTCAATGTCTACACTGACTGGAGTATTGTAGTGATCTTCTAATACCACTTCTCCCGAGCATGCACTGCACAACATTATTAATTCTGGACCGGCTCGCCACATACCTCCATTATGTGCAAAAAGCATTTTGGCTTGATATGTTTCACGCAGTACAATTCTTGCCTGTTGGTGATCAAATCTGGTTCTTATTTTTTTAATGAGTTTTTCTGTGTTCATATTTTTACTTAGTCACAAAAAAACCCTAGTTAATAAAAACTAGGGTTTCTAGTATTTGTTAGTCAATTATTATGACTGTACCCAACTGTTAGAACTTATTACTGGAGTTCCCCATGAATCTGACAAATAAGTTGTACTTGGTGGTCGTACTACTAAAGTCTGCGTTAGTGTACCGTCTACTAAATCTGGTGATCCAGGATCTGGTGGAGTATAATCATCTGACAAGTCTGTTTTTATTGTAAGCACTGTTCCGTTTGATGGAATTGACATATAATATTCAATTTCGTTATCGCCATATCCTGTAGGTGGAATTTGTTTAAATTGTATTGTTGGTGTAGCAGATATATCATATATTCCATTGGATGTTAATAATATTTGGTTTGTACCTGATCCACCAAGTTTGGTTATTCCTGTGTAGGCTGTACCTGCAATAGTTTTTGATGCTCCATCACTTGTAAGAACAATTGTTCCAGCAGCAGTAAGTGTGTTAGTCCATGAAGTGTTTTGATCACTTGTTGTACCACCTGACCTTGACCAACTACAACGAATCATTCCGCCTGCATTGAAAAAATATCTTAGTTGATTTCTACTTGGAAAGGTAACTGTTTGTGTGAGTACTGCACTTGTGTTCCAACCAGAAGTTGTTGTTGTAGTACGTGTTATATCTGATCCTGAGCCTGCCGCATTTAATTTTCCGTTAAATGTTGCAGTGATGTTTGCACTCAATGCCGCATATGCTGCAATCGTATCACCAGCTGATGGATTTGAAATTCCTGTAATTGTTGTTCCTTGGTGGTTAGCAAGTGTGGTATTTCTTGTTAACAAGCTGGACCAGTCTGTTGCTTGTACGTTATCACCAGCTGCTACTGGAGTTAACTCAGTTCCTTGTCCGTATCCAAATTCATTTCCACCAACTCCAATTATTGAGTTAATATTGGCTACTGATTGATCACCTGTTCCTGCGGCGTTACCCGTTGCAAATATATTGTAGTCATCATCTACAATGGTGTTTCCTGCTGAATATGTCATTTCTTATTTCTTTCCTTTGTATTAGTATGTAATATACGCTATAGTTTACGGCGTCCTCTTGCGAGTCAGTTTATACCTTAGTTTTCACCACGTCGTTGATTCCACCATAGCTGGTTATCTTATAATCATATTTATTTGACTTAGACGATCTTCACAATCGCTTCTATACTACCAATTCCTTCGTCTGTTTTGCTCTGTAGAGCACGGCCAATTACGTTAAAACTTGTAATCTCATCCAAGTTTGCTGCTCTTGCAGTTCCGTTTCCGGCACTTACAAGTCTGTCACCTTTGGTAACAAATCCCATTACGTTTACAGGTACTCTTCCTGTCATTGCAATTGGTGGATGTGTTTTGTCTGTTCCGGCGCCACCGTTCATCAAATATGCTGCCTTTGTTGAAATTACACCAAATACATTATTACTTAATTCCTCAACGCAAAGTGTGACTTCGTTTACACCGCCTAGTTCCACAATTGTTCCTGGAGCATATTCTGCATCTGCATGAAAACGCTCAGCCATATCAGCATATTCTGCTGATGTTGCTTTAGCATGAACTGTGTTGAATGGAAAACTAGCAGTACCAATATTTCCAACGCCGGCTGTGCCACCATTTATTAGGGCAGTGACCGCATCACCTGCGTTCAAAGTTAATGTCTTAGGAGCAGTCAAGGCTGCGGTTGCACCGTCAATTGTTAATGCAGTTGTTGTAACACCACCATCGTTGACTTGAAAAATTATATCACCGTCTTGTGTTTGATTGTTATGGTATACATCTGTTCCACTAACGAATATTCTTGCATCACTGTCTCCGCCAACATACAATCCTGTATCACTTGTAATACTAATACTTGTATTGTTGCTTGTGGCTGCATCAGATCTCATAAAAGATGTCGAATTTAATGTGTCTAATGTATCAGCATTTGTTGCGGTTCCGTTGAATACTGCGTTTGCTACTGTTGTACTCATGTTCAAACCTGGACCAATTGTAGCAAATCCTGAGATAGCAGCCGCCGGAGTAAACGTTGGATCTTTTGAAAATATTGCAACAATAACATTGTTTACATACATCTGTACAATAACATGATCACTACCTGGTGCACTATCTGTAATTGTTGTAACAATAGCACCTGATGTTCCTTCACCACTTGTTGATGCAGGGCCAATGGTTATAAATGAACTTCCATTATATGCTTTTAATTGATCGTTTGTTGTGTCAAACCATAAATCGCCTGTAACGTTTGAAGTTGGTGCACTGCCACTTGCAGTTGCGGCTGAAATAACTTTAAAAGTTGTTCCATTGTAAACTTTCATTACGCTATTGGTTTTATCCCACCAAAGTTGTCCTGTTAAAGGTGCTCCTGGTGCTGATGTATTTGAGGCATTTTCTAGCAACCGGATATAGTTCTCATTTACGAACTCACCGTATCCAGCGTAGTTTTTTCCGACAAGCGTTTGGCTTGAGTCGGTATTGATAGTACCATCCGCAACAACTGCAAAAATTGTACCATCGGTTAAATTAATGGTATATGACATCTTATTTTACTCCGTTTCCTAAGTGTATTTATGTTGCACTCAAGTTAGTTAATGTTTGTATACGAACTGTATAATCAATTTGTATCTGTCTGTTCAACGATTTTTGAACAGGATGAAAGATAACATGTGTTATCAATCTAAGTTCTGTTGCACTTCCGTTCCAGGTTTTTAAGCCTAGTTCATCAAATACATAGTCTCCGTTAAAATCAGTAGAATTATCAAAGGCCTGTTGCCCTGATGGTTCACCATAGTCTAACAAACAACTTACTAGTATATCTGTATATACCTTACCAGTGGTATGAGTAACAGTTAAATTATTACTACTAGCATCAGTGTTACTTGCACTGTTATCATCTACTACTTTTGAGTAGGTTGGATTATACAGGTTTGCGTTTTGCCCTGTTGTGTTAGGTGGCAAGTATGTTATAACACCAGTTGGGTCAACACTGCTACCGCCATTACCAAAAGCCATACTGTAAATTTGTCCAATTGTTTTGTTAGCCAAACTATTTGCCAATGCTTCACTAATATTTTCATAGTGAATGGCATTTCTTTTGTCAACAATAACTTCGCCGCTATTAGGGTCAAAGATTTTGATATGCCCGCTTATAGCAAGTTGTCCTGCTTCATTTGGACGTTTTTCGTCTTCTTGATCCACTATGGCCTCATTGTTTGTTTCTTGTTCCATACTGTATTTACCTTACTACTTAACCTGGGTTTTAACTCTTAAGAAATAATACTGCTGCAGTGGTCTGATCTTGCAGTGGAATTCCATTACTTGCAGTATTAGTACCTTGTGCGTACATTACCTTTGCAGTTACCTGGCTAAACCATACTTCTACGTTAGGATCTGGAGCAACAGTTAATGTTATTTCTGTAAGTGTTGTATCTACGCTTGTTACTGTGTAATCAGTTTCTGGAACTAACACTGCTCCAGCAACTGTTACTGTGATCGATTCCGCAAGTTCTGTACTGTCTAAACCAGTTGGTACTGTTATGCTTGTTGTAAATCTAGTGGTTGTACCATCACCAACGTTTGTTTTATCAGTTGTTGTTTTTTGTTGATATGTTGCAGGAAGTTGTTCTCCGGGACCAACATCACTTGCAATAGAGCCTGTACTGTGAGACATTGCACTTGTGCCAGCTACTCCTCTACGCAATCCACTAATTGTGTTGTTGCCTGTATCTCTTGTTCTATATGTAATTCTTTCTGCACCAATCATTACCTGACCAAATATATTTGATCCTAGATTTGGTTCACTGAGTTTGCTTACATTTTGGAAATATATAACATCTGCACTAGCAGTTACATCTTGTGTAAGTTGAGTTGTGTTTTTAGTGTTCATTCTCAACAACTTTTGATTTCCTAGCATGTCCTGGAAAATTCTAAAATTTAAACTGTTAGGGACAACTGTGTTTGTTGTCATTGTTACTGCTAACACATCAGCGGCGTTTAAAATACTTCTATCCAAAATTAAAGTTGTTTTATCATTTGCGTCAGTAGATAAACTGTATTCAGTTTGTTCAATATAGAAACCATTGAGTGTAACCACAAGTCTTTCAGGACTTGTTACTAGTCTACCAAGTGCAAAGTTATTGGTTTGTATAGTTGTTCCAATTGTTTTATCAAACTCTGCACTATCAAAAGGCACCTCATCAAAAGCGTCGCCAGTTGTAACACCTTCAGTTGTTGGTCCAACAAATACTTTTGTAAGTATATTTTGTTGAGCAGTATCATTGTAAGTGTAAACTCCAAACTGTGCATTGGCAGCTGCACTCACTCGTAAATCTAACTGATCGCCAAGTAAAATATAATCTGCTTCAGTTGTTGTGAAAATCTTAATATCACTATTAGCAGGAGGCATACTACCTACAGTAAATTCGATGTATCTATCGCTTGATCCATCCCATGCACTTAGATTATAATCAACTGCAAGAGTTTGTTTTACATTATCCACATATACTAACGTATCATTGTCAGACACCAATCCTTGGTTGCTAATACCGGTTGTGCTTATATAATATGGACCAGCACTGGAACCATCGCCTGTGTATTCAATACCTTCTGGTGGACGAAGTCTTTGTCCTTCACGAGTCACAACCATATTGGCTTGATTTGTACCACCAAGACTGTTGGTTAATGGATCTAAGAAACTTGACCCATCGTAACCTGTGATATACTGTACTAACGGCGTGCTCCATGAATATTGTGTTGGTGTAGTTGCACCTAGTGCAACAAACGTAATCCAATCACTTGCACCATATGTGCTGTCAAATGTTATTGCAGTTGCAAAACTACCACTTGCGGCAAAGGTGTAATCTGTAATTACTGCACCATTTACAAAAATTACCATTTCATGTATTTGTGTAAACACAACAGGAATACTTGCTACATTGCTAACAACATCTGTGCCAACAATACTTTCTTTGTATATTTGCGAACCACCGCCTATACCATAAACTTTTACTGCAATACTGTTGCCTACTGAACTTGGCATGGTTGCACCAAGTGTTACAACTTTGTTTACCCAGTCAATAGTATATGCAGTAGGAGGTGTAACAATGCCAGTGGTAATATCTAGCACCTGTATACCAACTGGATGTAACATTGCACTGGTAAAGTCTAATGTGGTTCCTGCACCGTTGTACACTACGTTTATTGTAGCAATGTCAAAGCCGTGTCCGTCACTGCTCCAATCACTGCCTGGACGAGTGTAAACCTTCAAATCAAGTGTGTCAAATTCACTACCAGGAATTAATTCTTCTGGAGCATGTGAACTATATGTGTCAATAAATCCGCCACCTTCGATATTAATATCAGTAGATCTTGTACCTAGGTATGTATCACTGAATTGACTTTCGTATATAACATCAAGTATTCCTGGATCGTATGTTGGTAATCCTTCTGGACCAATATCTATGTTGTCATATGGATTAATATCAAAATTTCCAACATCAAAACCTGTGTTTTGATTAAAATTTGGTCCTTCGACTTGTACTCCCGGATAGTCAATTCCAGACATCACTTGTGCTAATTCACGTCCTGGTTCGTTTGGCTCGGGTGTATACAATCCGATTGTTCTGTCTGCACCATCTAATGTAGATGGATCAACCACGGTATAGTTGTCTGGATCAAATGCAGTTCCGCTTGTAAAGTTAGCTGTTACTTTGTATACTTGAGGTAAAGAAGCATTAATTACTCCAACAGTTGGCACAGGAAAACGTACCAATTGATTTGCAGTATATGCAGTATTTGCAGTCCAATCAACAACCTGACTTGTGTATGTTATTCTGTCATATGCTATAGTGGTTGTAAAATCACGTACTTGTTGTGGTTCCAACACTGTTATCGCAGTAGCACCTGTGCCATTACCACCTGATATTGTCAGTGTTGGTGTTGTTAAATAACCACTGCCAGCAGTTACTAAGTTTATTCTTATTACTTCGCCAGCAGTATTAACAGTTGCAGTCATGGTTGCTTGTGTTGTTGCATCACCAGTTACAACCACCTGTGGTGCAACTGTATAACCTGATCCTGGTGTAAGAACTGTTACACTCTTCACTACTAATTTATAGTTGTCATACCATTGACTCCATGGAAATGTTTGCCAAACTGCACTAGTGCTTGGTACTGCACTTAATGATTTTGGATTTTCGCTATCATCTAGTATAGGTGATACAAACTGTCCTCTGAGACTATCGTAGTAAGCTGGTAAGTCAAAGTCTGTTATGCTACCGTTGTACGTATCTTCGCCTTCGTAACGCAAGTTAAATTCTCTTACTTGAACATGATAAGGCTTCACTTCGTTAATATACTCACTAACAAAGTCTTGGTTATCACGTCTGTAAATTGGATATTCAATTAGGTCACGTATTTTATGATTAACATCAATTAAACTTGTTTTGAATAACCAATCTGGAGCTGGTTGCTCACTCATTATAAATTCAAATGTAAGTATGAGCAGTTCATTTCTAAATTTTTGTAGATCAGTAGTAAATATTTCTTCGTTTAGAGCTTTCAGTATTTGTCTTGTTTCAATATTTGGTGCTTGAGAAAAACGTTGTGCATCAAAAACTTCAACATCAAAACCAAAGTTGCCTACACTATAATCCCAAACAGTACTATCAATTGCAACAGTACCATCTTCTAAGAAAACTCTTGTCCATTCACTGGTTGTTGTGCTATACTGATATACTTCTTTCTTTCCAAAACTGTTTGCTTCTACTGTTGCCCAAACTCCATCTGCTACATCAGTTAATGCTAATAAATCACTGTACAATTTTACATCATAAGTGCTGGCATTTGCACTACTATAGGTTGTAAAATCTGCGTTTATGCCATTCCAATCTACATAACTCCAGTATAGTTTTGTATCGTAGTTTTGTACTCTTGACAGTAGCAGTGTTTGTTCTGCTTGTACCGTATAAATTGTCCACAATCCCTCTTGTGTACTATCACTTGCTATAAGATATTTGTAACCCACTGCTACTTGACGTAGGTCTTGATATGTAAGTTCAGCGTAGGTTAATAAACGTTTGTCCCATTCTCCACTTGCTGAAGTTGGTTCTGGTTCTTCACTGTTGAGCAATTTAAAACTCTTGCTGTCAGATATAGGATACAGTTTCATTATCCTATTTGCACGATCCATATAGTTTTCAAGTGCAAGAAATCTGTTAATAAAGAAACTCTGTCTTGGACGAAAACTAACACCATACTTGTCTGCAACGCTTAATGTAGCATCTGGTACAAGATTACCAAGGGTGTCTTCACCACAGTAACTATCTAAGAATTTTCTATAAAGGTTACCACCTAAGAAACTTTTTGAATTACCAACGGTAATTAAATCATATTCACTGTGAACGTTATCGTTGTTTTCGATCTTGTCAAATTCTACATGTAGTATTGTATCTTTTGCTGAAAATAAATTTCTACAATTGTACAAACTTATTGTACTTGGACTAATAGCAGCGGTATATGATATTCCACTTGATCGTGGATTAGAAATATATTGTGCAATGCCGACTGAGCTTAAGGTTTTGTTTGGACTTACTGCTAATAGCCCTTTAACCCAATAGTAATAATAGGTAATAAATGTGCCTGCACTATCAAGTTCGCTGGTTATTACGTAACTTTCAGTAGTGTAAACTTCGCCTTCGCCTGTGTAATCTGCTGGTGCTACTGTATTTTTAGTCCATTGATAAACGTCTACCGATGAACCGTCAAACAACTGTCCCCAACGACGTGCTTTGTATTCAATGGTATCCTGATGATAATCGATAAAACGCACAGTTGATAGGTCCCACCACATTTCACCTAGATGAGTAGTGGTCCACTGCGAACCATAGTTGTTTACAGTGCCTGTGTTGTAGGCAGCTGGATCAATACCACCTGTGTAATCAATATTTGCTTGTGCTGCTCCTAATATTTTACCTTGCAGAGGATCAATGAAATCTAAGTAGCTGGTAACTTCGTTGTTGCCTTTGTTATATGTAAACACACTGTTAAGCAATGAGGCATTAACTATTGGTTGTTGTGTATAAATTGCTTTCCATGCTGATTCTTTATTAGCGTTTGTTAATTGAGTTACTCTGCCAAAATCACCAGAGCTATCGTTTAGATCGTCATTTGGTGCACCAACTAATAGTATGCCATCATAATAGTCAACTGCTGAACCAAATTTATCTAGACTTGTCATAGTTGTATCATAAATCTGTTGACCAAATACAAACTTACCTGGATTTGTAGCACTGCTATTTGCTGAATTCAAGTAATTATAGGTGTAAGCCACTCCTGATTGATCCAATGGATCAATAACTGTTGTGCTTCTTGAATCAAAATATGTTGTGTCTGTATCAAATGTTGTTGGTAAACTTGCAGTAGCATCAGGAGCACCAACTACCAATGTAGTTGCACTGTCATCAATCTTTAAACTAGTACCAAAATGTCCATATACTTGTGCAATTGGCGCTGTAATTGTTTGTGCATATACCCATGGTGTTAATCCAAGATCTGCAAATGCTGTTCCTTCTCCAGGAGCTACTTGTAATTTAATAAACTGTTCACCAGCAATAACATTTTCCAATGTAATCTGCAATGAACCGTCAACGCTTTGTGCAGTTATGTTTGGAAGATTAGCAGTGGCAATATCTGTAACTAAACTAGCAACAGTTGTGCCTGTGAGTGTTACGTAATAGTTGTTGATTCTTATTGAGTCAGTTGCAGTCAACACTGGGTTTGCAACAGTTCCAGTAATAGTTCCAAATAATCTATTTTGATTTATCCAACGCTCGACACTCCCGCCTTCCGGAACAACTGCACTGTCATTTGGCATAGCAATGTATGCACTACAATTTGTTGAACATATATCTACAGTTTGACCAAAGTAATAACTAGCACCGTTTAGTGTCGAATTAAATTGTTGTATGGTTTTAAAAATGTTTGTTTCAACTTCGATGATGTCACCAATTTGTAATGTTACTGGATTCGCAGTTGTTCCTATGGTAACTACACTACCTGCAACACTAAACTGTGCGTCATTTGCATTCCCAGTTGGAGTCAGGAACGTTCCATTAAGTGTAACTGCTATTGGTGCAGTTGGAGTTTCTGTTACCGTAAAGTTTTGTGTTGTGGTAGAAGCAGTGGTAACTTGAAATCTTTCAACACTTCTATCAATTATATAACTTTCACCAGCAAGCGTATTTGTTCCAATGGTTGCATCAGGTGTACCAACTATTATTTGTCTACCATCTGTAGTAGTTGAAATATCGTAACCAAATTGGTCACTTGCATCAAGTCCTGTTGCAGTAAAAGTGTTTACAAAATCCCAATGTGTTTTTGCTGATATAAGAACTGTTCCTGTAACTCCACTACCAAGTACAACGTCTGTGCCTACAATAGTATAATCAAAGAATGGACGTAATAGGACATTGTCATGATACACTGAAAATGAATAAATGTCACTAGCAGTAAACAATGTACTAAAACTAAAGTCTGTAGTTGAAACTGATGGAAAATACGTAGCACTCTGTAGTCTAATAATCCGTAACTCATCTCCTTGATTGAGTGCAGTATTAAATGTTATTCTCTGTACTCCACTAACAGTGCTTAAAGTCCAGTCAACTCCTCCGCCTGCTTGTGGTATATTGTTAACTGTTACACCAATTTGTGTTGTTGCCGTTGCATCACTAGCATTAACAACAATAGTTGGTTGAATATTAAAAGCAGTAGTCGAACCATCTCCAGTGTATTCTATCTTTTGTGATTGTACTTCAACTTTACTGTAGGCGTATACTTTATTGTCTGCTGGTGCACTGATGTACATCCAACGTTCATCTGCACTGATTGCTACACTTGTTCCAAATTTGTCTGCATCATTGGTACCGGTGTTAAACAATTGTTGCTGAGTATATGTGCCATCTGCACTGTTTCTGTTGACTGTTAGTGCATAACCTTTGTTGCTATCACTAGCAGGAGCACCTGCTACTGCGTAATCATATTTTCCAACACTGAGACTTGAGCCAAATCCTGCAAATCCTGTTGTGGTCGGTGCTATAAGTGCAACTTGTATATATGAACCAGAGATATCCTTGCCTAGTGCATATAATCCACCTTTACTAGAATTATGTCCAGGTGCCCCAATTAGTAAACCTTGATTTCTTAATCCTTGTGAAACTGTTGTACCATACAAGTCGTTCTCAAGCGGAGTAGTTGCTTCGAGGTCAGTTGGTGTAGAAAATGGATTGATTTTTTGTAAAACTGTCCATTTGTCATCGCCATTGTTGTCTACCCAGGCTTGATTTCCTGGCACAATATTATTTGCAAAACTTAAATTAGCAACATCACTTGCTTGTGCAACACGTACACTTTCAAGAATAAATGCACGACCATCACCTGTTACCGACACTGTTTCACCAGCAAGACTAAGTGTTAGTGTTATAGTTTTTAACCCCGGAACAGTACCAACAATATAAGCACCATCAACTGACGCACTAAAGTATTTGATTATTATTCTATCATTAACAGATAAGCCGTGATTGACATCAAATGTTATAGTACTTGTTTCATTTAGATTGTCAGTAACTGATATCACACTAGCTGGTACCAAATTGGTTCTAAATATATTCCAATCGTATGAGTTTGCTTTGGCTACCCAAATATTTGTCCCAAGTGATATGGTATCTAAATTAGCAAGTATGTTTGTTAAATCGTTATAATCAAAAACTTTGATATCAACATCGTCATAGTTTACATAACCAGCTGACGGCAGGCTAACATCTTCTGGAATTGTTGTAACTGTTGGTAAAATATTTTTATTTGTAATAGGATAACTTTGTTTCCAAATATCTTCAACTAATACTGTCTGATTAGCAGTTGATACCTCTTGCGGATCAATAACTGCAATAGTACTTGGATTACTTAATAATTTACTTTCGTCTGTGCGTAATTCAAAATAACTTCTGTTTGCATTTGCACCATAGATACCACGTTGTATTGCCCAGTTTTCAAAAATCTCATACTCTGCTTCTTCTTTGCCAAGATTCGCACTAGTAAAATTTTCTGCAGCAGTGATTGTTCCTTTTGTTCCTAAGAACTGCGAGTACAAGCCAGCTTGTGAAATATCATCTAGGTTCAAGTTTTGCATGTATTGTCTTGGACGGAATCCAATAAGTCCTAATCCTAGTAGTGTTGAATCCTTCTCAAGATTGGCAGTGTGTATATCATAATTTTCACGTAGGCTATCTGCTTTGGTTGCAAGGTTAGGCAACAATCCAGTTTGTATTTGTGCATAATCACTCTTGATCCAATCAGTAAAAACAAATGTTTCACTTGGTGATAGTAATCTTGTTGCACTCCAATATGCATTTTTATAAAGTACAATTTGTCCTTTAGTATAAGAAGTATTTGCTACCCATTCTTCTATATTATCTTCATTGAGAATAAAACCTTGTGCATCAAGTGTGCCATTCCAATCAAAAACTGTATTACCATTTAATAATAATCTATTTTGTCTTGCACCAGTTATTGGTTGATATATCAAATCGTTGAAGATACTAACGTTATCAAATACTATAATATGTTCATATGAAGTAAACCTTGCTGACAACAAACTAAATGTTTGATTGTTAACTCCAATTAGTTTCAGTTCGTTACCAAGTCTTTCAACTGCATAATCTTTGCCAAGCAACGGACCAAAGTTTTGGTTTAACATTACATCGTTGATATTTTCATTAGCCAGGCTTTCAACAACACTGTTTGGCTTTTCTAATTTTAAAACATTTGCAGCAGGGTTAAGATTGATAATACTTCCTACAATCCAATCCTGTCCTACCCAGTATAGAAATTCCTTTGCCATTTGTGTCCAGTTAAGAATAACTTGATTCTCTGTGGTATCAAAGGTTAGTCCTTGTTGTGTTAATAATTGACCGTAACTAACTAAAAAATCAACCACTGCATTTGCAGTTGCAAACACATAACCATAAGGAACTTGAATTACATTTTTTGTAAAACTTTCGGCAATACGAACTGTATTTCCATTTACTGTTACGGTACTAAAAGTTCCAGCAATGGTACTTTGTAATATTTCAAAGTAAGGTTTTACTGTTGAATAACCCGACACTGACCATCCACCACTGGTTCTTTGAACTGTAACACTTGAATATTGTACTTCAGCAAAACTTGGATTCTGATAGAGAAATAGTTGATAACTTTCGTCTGGTAACAACAAACTACTGTTTAAACTGTTTGGTGACGACTTTTCAGAAAATATTTTTAAGTATCCTTGATCACTAAATGCAGCCATTCGATAACACAATCGAATATCCATATTTGCTAGAGTAGCCGTTAGTGCAGTGGTACTATCTAAACCTGTGATTCTATTGTAATCAACAATAAAGTTAATATAACTGTTTTTGATTGTTCCATTACCATACACGCTTATCACACTTGGATCAATACGGAATCTATCATTATACAAGTATTGGTTGAACTCTGTATTGTATTTCCATAGATCTCTGTCAGCAAATAGTGAGAAATATTGTGCAGGTTTTGTTAATGCTAGTAATCGTTGTATTGCGAAAGGGTAGTAACTACTTCGTCTCCAGGCATCCTCAGTAGGTCCCATGTCTCCTGCTACCCACGATTTTTCAAAGCTGTCTACATCGTAACTGCCAACAATACTATCAATTGGCGGTACTAGATTTCCTTGTGAATCAGTTGGGATACATTGTAATAACTCAGGACGAATATACTGTTTTCTTATCACATTTCCAGTTGGGTAAGCAACAATACCTTGTGCCATGTCATTCCATAGAACAGTATTACCTGATGTGTATGGAGCTGGTCCGTAAGTTGTTTGCCACCAAGTTGGCTCTACACTGAGTCCTACCATTTCCCATGGACGAGTGTGAGGGGAATCAGTATCATAAAGATCAAAATATATACCTCTCCAGAAACCTAATAGAGGAACATCAGATAATCTGTTTTCACTTTGACTATAATTCCAAGTAAATGCGTTGTCTTTAATATAAGTTTGATTTTTATAAGGAACACGATTCTCACCAACCCACGATAAGAAACTAACATTTAATATATTGTTAACTTCAGTAAGAGTGTAATCAGTTGTTCTGAACTGTCCTGGGATAACATCAACTGCTTGAAGGGGTGGATCGTATCTTTCAACTTCATTTATTTTGATGTTATTGAAAATTCTTTTTTCAAATTCTAATAAAACATCATTTCTAAAATCACCGTTTTCAAATGCTACAGTTAAACTACCATCATGTCCTTGTATGACATTTGTTGGTGTTACATAGGTATTGTCTAAGAATTCTTGCGGACGATATATGCTATATAATCCCATCATACTAGGAGTTGCTGGTACATAACTTCCGTAAGTTGTAGAATATTCGTTAATGGTAATTATGTCACCAATGCTAAGTGTTATCTTTGTACTATTGATTGTAATTCTTGGACCATCGGTTGCTACAGTGTATTCGTGTCCGTCTCCAACAAGTATAGTTTGTATACCAGTGCTCTTAGGAGTATAATATACTAATATACCTTTGTAGTTTGCAGAGGTTAAGTCATAACTGTTAAGAGTATCAAATACATAGGTTGTAATTGGTGTTATTGTGTATGTTGTAGTTTCAAAGGTGTTACCACTTGGAATTGCATCTGTCCAATAAAAAGGACTAGATTCGGTTTTTCCTGCATTAATTCCCAATAGCGTAGCATCAAGTATCTGTGCAGTAGTTTTTCCTGACCAATCATTGTTTGCAACATAATCTAAAATCTTGTTTTTAGTCTTGTTATATTCTGAACTATTAAATTCTATAGCACGGAAAAATTCGTAGTCTCTGCCATTAATGAAATTTGTCATCATAGTAACTGGCGCACTTTGTTGTAGTATTAGATCTCCATAAGGAACAACATTACCTAAATCTCTTACGTTATTGTTACCGTGTATTTTACCTTCGAAGTTTTCTAAATTTTGACAAATACTTTCATAATGTGTACGCACTGTACCTAGTGTAAAGTCCTTGCTATTTTCATTCATAGCATTTGATTCTAGGTTTGATGGAATAGTATAAAATGCAATGCTGCTCGGACTGTTGCTGAGCACTTGAGCTTCAACTATAGCACCAGTAACCGGTACTGTATCAGGTTGTCCTAATACATTAGGGTTGAAAGTAATTACTGTTACATTATCACTATTGGTTGCATATGTGTAAGTGTTTGGAAGAACAAACTGTCCTTCGACAAATACCTTAACTGGAATTTTTGATGTATCACTTAGTACTTCAATATCCAATACCAAGGGAGCTCCATTATAATCAAAATTGAAACTCTGTCGTTGTGTGTTTGTTTCAAATGATGTTTGCCATCCAAGTAACTTATCAAATGTGCTTATAGTATTATACTGTCTAACTGTTCCTGTGTCAATGTTTTTTGTAACGCTAACTGTTCCGTTGACATATACAAATGTGTCGACATATAAATTGTTGTCAAAAACAATATCACCAACATTGGCAATAGTTAGATATTTTAAAGGCTGGTCAATTATGCTATCAGTGGTGCCTGTCCCAACTGCATAACTAAAAAGTTTAGTTCCAGCAAAAGTTGTACTTGGATAAACTGTTGTATTGCTAAAACTATAACCACTGCTATCAAATATATCAAATAGTGGTGCTTGATTCACACCAGTTTTTTGCTGTCCTAATATCCAAGTTGTTCCGTTGAACCAATAAGATTTTCCTTGAAGTGTAATACCTGATGTTACTATAACATTTGTATTGGTTGGAATATCAGGTGTTGTCAAACTTGCTGGTTGCAAGTCTATAACATCAACACTACTATCGCCAAAATCTACAAAACTCACTGTGTAAATCTTATTACGCACTTCTGCATCAAGATCGTTTGCAAAAATTACTCTTGATCCAGCAACAAAATCATAACCATCCACACTGTAACCAATTGTGCCGTTAATGTTCGAAAATGCATCTGTTTCTGTGAAGTCAATGATATCTACTGCAGGTGTTGCAAGTGTTCCATAATTAAAAAGTTTTAGACTTTTTCTGAATTCAAGTATTGGACGTTTAGCACGATTATCATTGTTGATTACTAGGGGAATATTATTATAGATAGCAGTTGCTTCGAGCACACCAATATGAAACCATCTATTACCTCTGCTCCAAGCATTTTGATCTATACTGGCTCTGTTTATTATCATATAATCTTGTGCAGTTGGAGCATTATTTGTTGCGTCAAAGTTTCCGTCGTCAAACGCTGTGCTATCAAAAGGTACAGTGGTTGAAATTGTATATGTTTCTGGAGTAATAAAATTTGTTACTGGAAGAAGTTCGATAGAAGTACCAACTCCTTCGATATAGTATTCTTTATTCTCATAACTTGTCGGAACAACACTTCCGATAAATTGTACTTTAAGTCCGTTTGTAAAAACAACACCGTTTGGTGATGTATAAACTGTTTTACCAATAATGTCTTCGATTAAAAGGTCTGATGAATTTGCTTGTTCAACAAGACGAATAACACCAAAATTTCCTTCAGCGTTTCCATCTTGGTAATAAAGTATATCAAGATTTGCAGTGATCAATGGTTGTCTTACAAATTCACCTTCTGCATCCTTGTACATAGTTGCACCAGCATATTCAGTTCCGTATTCTATTAGAGTTTTGCTTAGGTTTGCAACATTTTGTACTTTTGTAAGTTCCATAAAAGGACGTAAAGGATCTGCATAGTTAAAGTTTATTCTCCACTGCACATATCTCTCTGGATTTGTTGCCAATGCCACACTATTATCAAATCCAGCGTTTGGTATTCCCGGATTGTCTTGATCAAACAGTGTTTCATCAAAAGGAGTAAGTGTTTCCCAACCAGTGTTGGTATCAGTGGTAATAATAAGTGTTCTGTTTTGCAAATCAGTGATGCCGTCAATGCCACCATGCTCTTCTAAAAATACATCAACAAACACATTGTTAATTTGATTGAACTGTAATGTGTCTTCGACTAAATCTGTTGATCCAATATCTGCTAGTGTAAAATAAAAGTTTTGTGCAGTTTTCTCTGGCACAGTGAAAAC
>Ga0181421_1000033_pt1 | contig 34696 bp, 54 predicted proteins | sample 44SPOviralmetaG_FD_130146 | JGI IMG/M metagenome (GOLD analysis project Ga0181421, IMG submission 130146) | Marine viral communities from the oligotrophic San Pedro Time Series (SPOT) site, San Pedro Channel, CA, USA - 44 SPOT_SRF_2013-06-19 | ecosystem: Environmental > Aquatic > Marine > Strait...
TCAGATAGGTTTAATGGCTTATGGAGCATATAAAAACTTTGAGCAGGCAAACCAAGCATCATTATTGAGGAAAGAAGCAGAGGAGGATGCAGAAAGGGCTATGGCAGATGCTAAAAAACTTGTAAAGAAAAACGCATTTGAAGGTATGGCTATAGCAAAGGAAGCATATATTAGGCAGCAGGAAGCTGCAAATGTTTCAGCAGCACAGGCTATAGAAGCACTAAGAGAGTCAGATAGAGGTGCGGGAAGAATAGGTGGTGTTTATTCTCAAAAACAAGCGATAGACGCAAATATAGCAGCTCAAATGGCAGGAGATATTTATGATTTAAATCTATTAAAAGCACGTTCTAAAGAACAGGAGTATGATACATTAGCAGGCATAGAGCTTCAAGAAAAAGCAGGACAAGAGCTATATATGTCTGATCTTGATAGACAAATTAAAGAAGGGATAGAGGGAGGTCTTAGTACTGCGGGATCTGCGATAGCATTAGGAATGGATCAGTCAGATGGACAGCTATCAAAAAAAATAAAAGCCAACAATCCCGGTCAGTCTTCTGTTATGCAGACATCACCTATAGCACCTATAGTGCCTAGTACAACTCAATTTAACCCTTTCGATCCAATGGTTAGTTTTACTCAGGGAGCTGATCTTGGGCAGGGTCAACAACTACAAGGTATGCAGTATTACAATCCTTATGGTAAACAGTATTTTGAAGATTAATATATGGCAAGTAAGTTTGGATATGTAGAAAGAGGTGCAGACAGTCAGGTAGATTGGGCTGAAGTAAGTAAAGGGTTTTCTGATAAAATTCTTGGTGCACAACAAAGAAAGCAAGGTAGGGCTCAGGCTGTTGAAGATTTAACGGAGGTAGCAACAAACATAGATATTCCTTTAGGTGCTAATACCGAATGGAATACAAGAGCAATGGAGTTCGCACAAGGTGAAGTTGTTCCAAAGATCGGCAATTTCAAAAGGATGTATGACAGGGGAGAGATAAGCAGAGAAAAATATATGACGATATTGCAAAGGGCTACGCAAAGTACCGGCAAAGCTATGAATCTATTTGAAAATATTCAGCAGCAATATGGTGTTCTTATGAAGCAGTCAGAGGAGGGTAAGATGAGTAAATTTACCCAACAGAATTTAGATAAAATAAATAAGTTTACTGACCTCAACGGCATGCGTTTAGTAATGCAGGATAATGGTAACGTCGTTGCTAATGTTTTAGTGCCTGATGGGGAGGGTGGCTTTGTAAATAGTACAGATCCAAATGATACGGCTAGCATGGAAGCAATAGCTAATATATATATGGACAGTCCTGATATATATGACGCAAGTAAAAATATAACTGACATTGCAACAGGCTTAGGGGAGTTCCAATATGTATTTAGGGAATTAGCCAACTACCAAAAAGCCGGAACAATAACTACTGTTGAAGATATAACTAAGGTTGGTGCAGATGTAAATGTTCCCGATGAACTAAAGAAAATTAGTAAAGATTATTTAGCTGCTGAAAACGGATACATTCAATCTATGATGAGCAACCCTCAAAACCTAAGGTCATTACTTATGGATTATGTAGGTAAAGATCCTAATACAGGAAACGAATATTCCGTATGCGATCCGGGAGAAGACTGCAAGGGTAGTGATAGGGTTAAGGTTTTCTACAACTCTAACGGACAATTAGAAGCAGATATAACAGATGATCAAAAAGATGTAATATCAGATAAAATAAGAACAGAGCTTAGAAGCAAGATAGACAGAAAGGTTGATGTAGATGAAACAGGAAGAATAAGAAAAGCTACTAAAGTTAAGACTGACAAACCAATAAAACCTGATGAAATTTCATCTAATGATATAGTAGGACTTATAGCTCAGCTTTGGTATGGAGATCAAGCTCAGCTAAACTATGCGGCAAAAAAATTAAAGAGTATAAATCCTGACATTGCAGATATAGTAAGAAATAAAGATTCGGCTGAAATAATATATTTAAGCGGAGGATCTGAGCCATTACCTTTCTTTGAAAACGGTGTTTTAAAACCACAGAGAAGATGGATAGAAGAAAATGCAGGTTACTTTATGAGAACTAGTGAAGGTCAGTTAAAAAATATAGCTAATGCATTAAAAATATTTAAATATGATCCTGAGAAACAGCACTCCAAGTTAACATCAAAATCAGTTAGAGGTAAAACTGCAAGAGATAGGGTAGAGGCAACAATAAAAGATAATTCAGCATTTGATTTAGGAACAGATGTTTATAGAGAAGATTTTGATGATGTAGAAGTAGAAGAAATTATAACTAAGTATTTAGAAAGATATGTAGGTCCTGTGAAAAACAGAACTAGAACGGATGGAATTGATTATTATAACCTACAAAATGGTAAAAAGTTAGCGATAAAGCCTACAGATACTATTGAAAAACTAAAAACATTTATAATAAATAATGGCGATGATGAGCTTATTGCAAGAATAGCTAAAAGAGGGAGTTTGGATTAAAATACATATATTACATTAATATGTTAAAAAAATTATACGATACAATAAAAGGAGAGGGTTACTACACTAAATCTTATGAAGAGTTTCAGGATCAATACAAAGATGACAAATATATTCAAAAAGTATTTGATACTGTTTCTGAAGAAGGTTTATATACTAATTCTTTTGAAGAATTTAAATCAAAATATACAATAGACCCTCCAAAAAAAAAAGACAAATCAAAGCCTATTGGGGGGAAAAAAGATACTACGGAATCTACTACAGAACAGGATCAGGGAAAAAATGGTTCTTCGGACTCATCATCAGATGAAGAAGATATACAGCTTGTTGGAGAAACTATAGATACTCCAACAGAAGAGGTTGAGTCAGATACTGAAGAAACCGCAACACAAGAAGCTCCAAAAACAGAGGAAGAAGAGCAGCAAATTGAGGGAGAAGTTTTTGAAGGTGGAGAGCTACCTGAGTTTGCTATTAAGCAAAGAAGACCACTTGACAAAGATATTTTTGATCCTATGTCTGAAGATAAAGATTTTTCAGATTCAGAAATTAGTCTTGGTGTATCTCAAGAAGAGATACCACAGGCTGAAACTACATCACCTGAAATTCCTACAGAAAAAATGCAAGAATACGAAGAGTATCTTGCAGCTAAGCCCGATATAGAAATAGAGCTTAAAAAAAGACAACAAGAAGAAGAGAGGGAGAAAAACAAAAAAGAGCAAGATGAAATTAATGCTAGAAATCTCTTAATATCTACTCCTGAATTTATAGATAAATTAGAAACAATAAATAAAGAAAGCATAAATCTTAATGAAACAGATGCAAAAGATTATTTTGCAAAAGAGTTCGGGGATTATGGTTTTTCTTTTTTTGAAACAGGAATGGGTGATGCATTAGAAGTAACTGCACCCAACAAGAAAACATATACTGTAGACCTTCAGTCTTTCTTTTCCGACCAATCGGAAATCGATGGTTTAAAAGATTTTATAAAAAGTAATGCCACTATAGTAGATTATAACATATCAGAAGGTCGTGATGTAGGAAAGAAAAAAGAGCAAGAATACATTGATTTTTTTGATAAAAGAGGTTTGAACTATGGAGAGCTCAAAAAGAATGAAGAAGAGTTTAATAAGGTTGAAGAAAAATTAGACTTTATAGAAGGGATGCCTTTTAATGATTCGTCTCTAACTAAAAAAGAAAAAGAAAAATATGGAGATCTTTATGTAAACGGATACAGGAGAGATGATATAAATGAAATAGAGTCTGAGCTAGAATCTAAAAGAGATTTCTTATACACCTATTTTGATCAAAATGAAGATGTAATGAGGGCGAAGGAAGATTGGGATGCACTTCAGGCTAAAGAGCAAAAAGAATATGAGAAGTCTATTGGTAAAAATCTAGCTGCTGTTGTACAAGAAAAAACTATTTTAGACGAAGGTCTGAATCAAACTAAAGATTACTTCAAAAAAACTTTTGGTTTAGATGTAGAAGAAGCAATTAAGACAAACTTTAAGCCACCTGCTAATATAGATCCAAAAAGCTACGATGATTTTATAACAAACTATAAATTACTTAAATCGCAAAACACTATCTTGGCAAATGAGTACGAATGGTCTAAATCATATCTCAACACCAAGTTTGATAAAAACTTTAGAGATGAGTTTGTAAACGATGCACAATCAATACTAAATGCAGGTAAGGTTGGTTTAAGTAGAGGAAAAGCACAGAATGAAATACTAAAAGTATCTTTAGGTATTACGGACTTACCTGATGATGCATCAACATTGGATTTCGCTAAAAGGCTAATACAATACATGGAAGATGCTGAAACAGGCAAGACAGGAAGAGCTCAATACAGGTTTCATGCAGCTAAAGGATTTATGGAAGCTTTTAGAGCTTTCAGAAGAGATCCGATTGAACTTGGTTTAACATTAGCTTCTGAATCACTTACTCAAATGCTTCCATATGGTCTTAAAGTAGTCCCCGCAACTACACTTGCCGGTGCAGGAGTGGGTAGTTTATTTGGTCCGGGTGGAACTCTTGCAGGTGCAGCAAAGGGGTTAAGGACAGGTGTGGCAGCTACGGCTATGGCACTAGAATACACCAATGCGGTATTAGACGCTATAAGTAATCAGGGATATGATGTTCAAGATCCTATGTCTTTAGCTAAAGGTTTAAAAGACGATCTTGTTTGGAAGGAAGGTAAAGAAATAGGTTTAAAAAGAGGTATACCTATTGCCATGATGGATTACCTTTCTACAGGTATGGCAGGAAGAGTTTTTAAAACATCTAGAACTGCATCTAGGGGTAAAAAAATCTCATCTTTCGCAGCAGAAAGATTTGTATTTGATCCAATAATGGAGGGTGCAGGAGAAGCAGCCGCAATGATAAATGCAGGGCAAGAGCTTGACGCTAAGGAAATATTAGCTGAAATGGGAGGTTCTTTTGGTCAGAATACACCTACTGCTGCTATAAATATGTATATGGATGGTAAGCTAGATAGCGACAAAAAGGTTGCAGATAAGCTGACCAATATTTCTAATTTTGTAAACGATAATGCATCAGCAAAGGAAATATCTGTTTGGGCTAATAACCAAGAAGCTTTAGGTAAGATATCCAAAGAAACAAACCAAAAGATACAAAAAAATGCAGGTTTCCAAAAAGATGCAAATGAATTATTAGATGCAGGAGAAACAACTCCTTCAAAAAATAAAAAAAATACAGAAATCAGATTAATGGAATTACTTAAGGCTAAAGAAGAACTTTCTTCTTCTGATGTTAAAGCTAGTGCTTTTGCTCCAAAAATATCTGAGATAACACAAGAGATACAGGAGATAGCAAACACTAAAGAGTTAAGACCAAAAAATAAAAGAACTAAACTTGTAGGTGATGCTGCTATATTTAAAATTTCACCTCTGTTTGATGCATCATTAACTGAGGAAGAAAAGGCAATTGTAGAGAACGGTGGTATATTAAGGAATAAAAAATATGCTTTCAGGGTTGTTCCAAAAGACCTTACTTCATATGAAGGTGTAAAAGATTCAGATCGAGGATATACAGTTTTTACAGGCAAGCAATTAATTGAATCAGGATTCTTTTCAAATGCAAAAGAAAGTTTTGAGAAAAAAAATAAAGTAGCTGAAGAAGCTGCACCTGAAGTAGAAACTGCTCCTGAAGTAAAAGTTGAGCTTGAACAAGCTAAGACTCCGGGAGAGCAAATAAAAACTACTGAGGAGCAAACCTTATTTAAGGGTATGCAGCCTAAGAAAAAAGATGGCAAGCCTTTCTCGGTACACAAAGTAAAGAAAGGTAGCTTTGCTGCTGTTGACGAACAATTAGCTAGCGACTACAAAGGAGATCAGCCACTTAAAAAATTCACAGTCCCTTCCGGCACTACTGTCGACGTAGTACAGGTGGAAGATACAAACCAACCTGTAAGTGAGGTAAGAAGACAAGAAGAAAAACTTATTGATGACTCAGATGCTCAGGTTGTAAAACTAATTACTCGTGATTCAAGAGGTGTAGTTGAAGAGCAATACATCATAAAAGATGATGCCATATTAGAAACATCAGAAGATGTTATTGAAGAAGCTGCGATTGAGTCAGAATCAATAGAAGAAGATTTAAAGAAAACAATCAATGATGAAGCTACAGGTCAATTTCAGCTAGAAACTACAGACCCAAGTAAAGATGTAAAGCTCAACAAAAGAGCTAAACAGCTTATGGAAGAACTTCAGCCTGAATTAAGTGAAAAAACATATATTGTTTCGGAGTCATCTGCAAAAGCCATTCCTGTTACTGTTATAGAAAATGCTGAACTTGCAAAAAGGATAGGCAAAAAAATGACTCTTAAAGATTTAGAGGGTAAGAAAATAAATCTAACTATGGCTGATCAACTTAAAGTTGATGAAAATAAAATGGGAGGACCATTTTTTGGTGTGCAAGATGGAGTTTACGGAAAAGGTATAGCTTGGGCATCAATAACTCCTGAAGCTGCAAGAGAAATAATAAAAGGGTCTATTGATTCAGATTATACTGTAGTATTTAATATGGATACTCCTGCGTTTGACTCAAATATTACGGTATTTAATTCTCTTGTTGATAAGATAAAACAATCTCCAAATGAGCAAAATATTTTTAAAGCCATGATGGATGATATAAAATCAAAAAAATACAAGAAAAAAACTAAGCAAGTTCACAAAGCAGCATCAGAGTCTAAAAATATAGATGACTTTGTTAAAGAATTTGCTAATTTAGATGTAGACACTAGAGCAAAAATATTTAGAGATGTATTGCCATCAACGGACATTAAATCAAAAACAGAAATTGGTGAACTGTTTAGTGAAGAAGGTATATTCATAGAGTCAATCCGTGAGGAAAATAAAGAGCAATTTGCATCAGATCTTCCGATGGGTGCGATGACTATGGTGTTAAAAATAACGGATGAGAATGGTAAACCTATCACAAAAGACAATATAGATGACGCTATTGTAACTAGAGAACAGCAAGAAAAAGAAGGTATAAAAACACATGAAAATTATCCTGTGTATATAAGAGGTGAGGTTGTGGCAATGATGAGTGAGACTGTACCTTTTTACTCAGTAAATAAAGATATATTAAATACAATAAATGCAAAAATTGATGGTGTAATAAGAAGGAAGACAACAAAAAAAGAAAGAGAAAAAGGAGCTGCCAAAACAAAAAGAACCACATCAGGACAGGCAAAAGCTGACGCTAAACGTCAAGCAGAACTTAACGCACAAAAGAAATTTGTTGTAGAATCTGCTCAAAAAACAAACTATGAAAGATTTGTAACTAAGCTATCTAAAGCTTTTCCAAATGTAGAGGTTGTTTCGGATGAAGCTCAATTTAAAAAATTATTTAAAGACCTATATGATCAAAAACTAATAACAAATAAAAAGCAAAAATTATATGGTGCTATAGTAAATGGAAAGTTGTATTTAAATCCTAGCTTAGAAAATTACAACACTCCAATACACGAGTTTGGTCATATATGGATGAATACTGCAAGAGAGCTATCTCCTGATTTATACAACAAAGGTATAGCTTTAGTGAAAGGAACTAAGTATGAGTCTGACATAAGAAACAATAAAGCATACAAGAGTATTATAAAAAAGATGAAGGCTGATGGTGCTACAGAATCAGAAATAAATCAATACATTCTTGAAGAGGCACTTGCTACTGCTATTGGTAATAAAGGACAATCTTTTGTAAACGCTGCGATAAAGAAAAACTTCAAGGCTTGGATAGATCAATTGTTTGATTTTGTAAAAAAGATAACAGGTATATCTAATTTAACATCAGAGCAACTTCAAGATTTATCTCTTGATGAATTTACAGAAGCAGTTGTTGCAGATTTACTGTCAGAGGAAAAGGCTTTTGAAGAAGCAGAAAAGGTTGCATTTGAAAATGAAATGCAATTAATGGTAGCCCCTGACAATGAATCAATATATGACATTGTAGCGTTTGGTAGAAGTAAGGGGTATAATAATGCAACTATACGTGAGATGCTTCAAGAAAAGAAGTTTAAGAAAAAAGACATAGATGCTGCATTGGAGGTTGATTTTGATGTTTTCACAAAAATACCAAAACAGTTTGAACGTATTTCAGGTGGTATATCTAATGCAATTAAATTATTTGAAAATACAAAAAAGAAGGTAGATAAGTACATAAGTAAAAACAAAAAAAGTACTGCCACAAAAATACGTCAAGAAGCAACTAAAATAATAAAAGCTGACCCTATATTTAAAGAACAAAACCCACAGGTACAGCAAGAAATATTGATAGGTATTCAGGAGTCTATCGATCTAGATCAAGGTAACTTTACGTTTAGAAAAAAAATAGAAAACATAAGAAAGAATCTAAAAAACAGAAAGATTGGGTCTAGAGATTTAAGTAAAGTTAAAAAAGAAATAAAAGACTTTATTATTGATAATTTAATTCAATCTCAAGAATATACAAAAACATCAATAAGTAAGTTAATAAAGATAATAGACCGTACAAATATTGGTAACATAAAAAGAGAAGCAGATAAAGCTTTTGATGAATTAGAAAAAGTACGCAACTTAACTAGGAATTCTTTAGCTAATAAAATTGTAGGACAAGTAAGAAATAAATCTAAATTAAAAGATAAATCAATTGATCCGACATTAAAGAATTTTTACATACAGGCTAAATCTATTATAGGTGATATAAAAAAATCAAAAAGTAATAATGAAAAAGTAGCTAAACAAGCTTCAGATAGATTGATTAAATTACAATCAAGACTAAATGAAAATGCAGCAGTAATTAAAGAGCTACAACAAAGGTCAAGCAAAGGTGAGTCATTATCTAAAAAAGAAAGAGATCTTCTTAATGATCAACTTGCGTATGATATGTTTAATGGCATTTACGATATGTCATTAGAGGAGGTGCAAAAAGTTTTTGATCAAGTCAAAGAAATGACAAAAAAATCAATGGAAAGGCTGAAAGCATCAAATTCAATTAAATCAAAAAAACAGGCAGATATTGAGGCAGAAGCAAATAAGCAGATAATTGAAACCAATCCTGAACTGTTTGATGAAGACGGAGTTCCATTAACAAGAGCTCAAAGAAGACGTAAGCTAGACGACCTATATAAGCGATGGAATAAAAAGAACATACCTCAAAAACTAAAACAGTTTACTAAAAATATAAAGTATAGTAAACCTGTTAAAATGCTTCAATGGCTTGTCAATCCATTGATTAGTACAGAGGTTTTATCTAATATAGCCGACCTTGCAATAGAAGGTAAAAATGTAATAAGAGAAAATGTTTATGATAAGCTAAATATAATGCACACAAAAAGTCTTGATGGATTATTTAAAACAAAAGAAAAGTTTGATAATATAGCAAAATCATTTGGTTTTGATAATTACAGAGATGTTAAAATTAAACTACACTCTTTACCTAATTTAGTTCTTCCCGGAATGGTAAATAGTAAAACAGGAAAGGATACAAGGAATTTGTTTGCCTCTAGTGATGTTCTTCATTTATATGCATTAACATTAAATGAAAAGGCAAATACCCAATTAGAAAAAATGGGTCTTAATGAAGAGAATAAAAAAAGAATTAAAGAATACCTTGGAAAAGAATTAACTGATTTTGCTGATGGTCTTGTTGATTTCCTTAGCAATGATTATTATGAAGGCATAAATAAAGTTTTTACTGAGGTTAATGGAAGAGACTTAGGTTATATAGCTGATTACTTTCCTTTATTTACTGAAGTTGATGTAGATATGAAGGAAGAGTTTTTATCAAATAATAATTTTGAAATGATTCTTGATGCAGAAACATCGGCACACCTAAAACAAAGAAATGCTCAAGATCAAGACGTTGATTTAGATAGATTAGGATTTATAGAAGCTCTTGATAGGTATGTAAACAGTATGGAAAAATACAAGGCTTATACTGTTGGTGCTAAGGAACTAAATTCATTTTTAAATATACCATCTGTAAAAACATTACTACAGGCTTTATCTATGGATAACATGATGAAAATTCTAATTCAGAATAATATCAGTCCAAATGCGTTAGATAGTAGTTTAACTAAATTAATGAATAAAGTGCAAAGTAAGTTTAGTAGCTACGTATTGGCATTTAAACCTGTCCAAACTTTAAAGCAATCTACATCATCTATAAATGCATTTGACGGGTATAAATACAATAAAGGCAAAATGAACGCTGCTATAGATTTACCTATGTTTTTGATTGACTTAGCTAAGGTGTATGGATCTATACCTAAAGATTTGGTAGGAAAATATGGAGCAATAAGTCAGATGATGGATATTTCACCTGATGCTAAAATGCGTATACTACAGGCAGTAAGAGGTGAAACTTTTTCTTTGGAGTCGGGGAGAGAGGCTGCACTTATAGACAAGGCTAAGAGGTATAGTAAGACAGGAAGAGCTATTTCAGGATTTAGAACAGCTAAAGGTTTTTTCACATCAGTAGGTGATGTTTTGGGTGTTATGGGTCATTTGGCTGTGTATAGAAGAGATATTGAAAACGGTATGAATCAAGAGGAAGCACTTAAAAAATTCAACGATTACAATAGCTCTCAACAATCTAGAAGAGGGTCTGACAGAAATTGGCTTCAAAACAGAAATGATGTAATAACTAGAGCTGTAGTTCAATTTGGCAGCACAGGGTTTGCAATGTTAAATAAAGTTATCTTAAGTTCAACTAATATAGGCAGGTCTTTATCTAAAGGTAAAGTTCCAAGACAAAAAGATGTAAGAACACTAGCTCTTCATTTAGGTTTAGCTAATGCTCTTTTTGTAACTGCTAGTAACATATTTAAGTTTGCTTATGGTGATGATGATGATCTTTATGCAGTATGGAATGATGTAATGAAAGCTCTTTCAGGATTTAATTTATTCTATCAAATACCTATAGTTGGTACTGCTGCTGAAGGCATGGACATAGGCTCAGAAATCATAATAAAAGCAAGAGGGGATAGTTACTTCGATAAGAAAAAAAGATACACCGTAACAGAAGGTCCAAACCCCTTCTTAGAGTTATATAGAAAAACAGTAAAACTACAGGAGACAGATGGTTACTTTAATAAAACATTGAGACCTATAGCTGAAATTGCACTTGGGGCTCAGGCTGATCCATTTATAGCCATGTACAATATGTCTATAGCTACAGACGAAGATGTTAAAATTGAAGAAGCAATGAAGGCTCTTGGTATTACTGAATCGTACAAGCCTGAATATTATAAATCTAAAACAAGAGAAGCTAGAGCGAAAAAAGTAGAAGAACAAGAAGGAGAAGAGTATTTCCCGACAAAAAGAGGTGGATCAAAAAGTGAAGACAAAGTAAGAGGTCAATCGGGGTCAAAAATTAGAAGAGGAGTAAGCTCAAGAAGAGGACAATAAAAGATGATAGTTTGATATGCCATTTAAAAGTAAAGCCCAAAGAAGATATATGTATAAGAATCTCCCCGAACTTGCAAAAAAGTGGGAGAGGAAATATGGATCAAGTAATCTTCCTGAAAGGAAGAAACCTAAGAAAAACAAGAATGTTTTTAAGCCTAAAAAGTTTAGAATAAAACCTTTAGGACGTATAAAATAATAGCTGAATTAATTAATAATGCTATTATGAATTCTTCGTAGTTTGGTCTGTTTTCCATTTTAAATTGTCTTGTTTGCTGTAGTATATCATTATTTCTTGGTCATTAGCTGCTCCCGGTCTTGGAATTCTGCCTGCGTACCTTACTGTTCCTTTTAGCTTAGAAGGTTGACCGTATATGATACCATCATTGCAAGCCCATATAATAACTCCTTCAAGTTCTTTGTCTGCTAATTTAACTAATTTTCTAGCAGCTATCGGTAGTGGATATGCATCTTTCATATCTCTTATCCTACCCTTTACCTCAGCATAGCATATAGCATTACCGTCATTGTCAAATATCTTGTAGTCTATATCGTGTGGTCCTAGCTTGATTGCCGAACCATTAAATGCACTTAAGAATTTTTTTATTGCTTTGGATTCTCTATCCAAATCTTTTTTTGATTCAAATCTCATTGTTACAATTCCATCATGCAGTTAATCGCTGTATGTCCACCGAATACTACACCACATCCAATAGCTTGCTTCTTGAAGTTCTTAGCATACGCTGCTGCGTATGACTTACCATCAACTCCACAACCTACCTGCATTCCGAATATCTTAAAGTTCTTACCTACATTCCATTCGGTATATGCCTGTGTATGAATATGCCCCTGCACGGTTGACATCATATCATTCTTAGATTTAGTTCGTGCTGTTCCTCCTTCACCGTGAACGTATTGTACACCATCATAGACAACCTGCTCAACCCAATTCCAATTAGTTCCAAGTACATCATTGTAATTTTTAATCCAACGTGCAGGAATCTGAGAATCAAAAGCCTTACGCATTATTATTCTATCGTGGTTTCCAATACACACATCTGCTTTTGGAAACTCATCTCGCCACTTAGCAATCTCTTCAATCGCATAGTCAAGCTCATCTCCACCGCCCATCCCATCCGGGTCTGTTGCGTGAAATGACGAGTAATGATTGTCTATTATATCACCAATAAATATTACTTGATTGCAATTATACTTTGCATAGGTGTCCTTACAGAACTCAAAGTACCCTTCAAGGGTAAATGGAGCGTGCAGGTCACCTATAACAAGTATACGCTTTTCGTTTTTGGTTAAATTTAGGTAGGCATCTTTCTTGTTGCCTTTTAGTCTTGGTCTAAAATCACTATAGCTCATCGGTAATTGATAATTGAATTTCTCTTAACTCCTCGATTAACTCGACAAGCACATCACTCAATTCATCAAAATCTCTGTCGACTAGAAGTTCATAGATGTCATCTACAAAGTCGTGAATAACTCCCATCTTGTAGTTGATGTGAGCTAATCTCTCCTTTTCGTATGCAGATATTTTCATCCCTGTGGTTTCAAACCTAAGTAATATATTTTAATTATGCAAATTAAATATGATCAACGCACCATATTGGTGTTTTTTCTCCTACGTAAGATCCCCTGACGTTGTATTCAAAATGCTCTATTGCATCTTCATGAAGCATACCTTCGTCCATTAATATCTGTATGCATTTCTTGCAAGAATATATTATTCTATATGAAGATTCATCTATGCCGATAATAGCTTCATCGAAACCATCTGCTATTAAAAATTCCTCTTCGTCAAACCATTCCAATATTGTAGATAACATACTCATAACTTAGATAAAATAAAACTTTCTAACCTTTTATATTCTTCCCTAAATTGCTTATCTGTTTCAATAAGATCTCCTGCTGTTTTAATGCCATGTATAACTGTAGAGTGATCCCTACCTCCTAAAAAAGAACCTATCTCTTTTAATGTTATATTAGGCATATTGAATTTAGCGATGTAACAGAACATTTGCCTAGGAACTACAAATTCTCTTCTCCTACAATTAGAAAGTATCAATAATTTTGGCTGTGAGTAAAAGCTAGATATAATATTAAGTAACTTATCAAATCTTATTCTACCTTTCATACTGCCTATTTTTTGCCATCCGACAACACTATCTACACCTAGAGATGAATATAATGATGGTGAGGTTTCTTTAAGGACGTACTTATATGTTTTAACCACTCCACTTTTTACACCGATGCTTTTCTGTGTTTCAATCTTTTCAACCTGACCCCACTCAACGAGATGCTCTAGTTTTTCTTTTACATTTTTAATTCTTTCAGTATCTGCCCAATGCTTTTTACAAAGAGAGGATATTGTACTAGGGTCGCTGTACCCTTTTTTTAAAACATTTCTGATACGCAAATAATCTTTATATTCCGTATCTACATCTTTTACTAATTTCATTTGTTTTTTAATTTATTTAATTTAATTTTGTGCTATTCCTCGGAAGGGATGTTTTACATAACATTATTAAAAGCCCTCAAGACCAAGAGGGCTTTTTTTATTTCTCTCTTAAAGCCTTGCATTCTTTACACAAGACCTCTGTGCTGTGTGTGCAGTCTAACACAAGGTCTCCTGACCTTAAGCAATCTACACAAAAGTTTTGACCATACTCCCAAAACTGTTTGTTTAGGGGATGATGACTGTCTGTTGTATTATTCATATTATTAATTAATTATTCACCTCTATACACTTCAGTTTTAAAACCGAATGTACTAAGTTCTTTTAGTCTATATTCTTGTAGTTTTGACAGCTTACCTGTCTTGGTTTTGATTTCGCTAAATATGACAGCAGCGTCGGGTGGTATTGCTAATACATCGGGGATTCCATTCTTATTCGTCTTAACTAACTTAAGAACGTAATATCCTTTCTCTTCTAATTCTTTTATCCTCTTCTTCTGTATCTGCTGTTCGGTCATTTATTTTTGTTGTACCTTCTCCGTTCTTTCTTGGAGACGTAACCATTTTTATTGTAATCAGCAGGATCGAACTTGCTTTTAGATAATGGTTTACTCAAGTCTCTCTTAGTGGACTTGCCGTTCTGACCATTCCTAGCACGATTACTGCTTCTTTTTTCTTTAACCAAGCGTCCGTCTTTTGTGTGACTAGCATCCTTCCCATCACCATTACCATAAGTACCTTCCTCTTTGTTCTTTCTATTAAGTTCTGCACGATACTTTTTACGTTTTTTTGTGGCGTGGTATTTCTTATCATATGCTATTTTTTTCTTACGTCTTTCTTCAGACATACCTAGCTTATCATAAGATGGGTGCTTGCCGGCACGAGAGTTTCTTCTGCTTTTCATTGCTACAAAGTTAACAAATCTTTCTTAAAGTGTTTAGTGGTGTAGTCTTTCTTGTTAGATACAGCCTTGTATATCTTATCTTCAATACCACCTTCGGCAAATACCCAATACACATCACTCTCTAATCTATCCTTAGTTGTCATCCTATCCCTACTCTGCCAATAGCTTGTGGCACTAAAATCAATATTATAGTACACTAATGCCTTAGCTTTGCGAAGACTAATACCTTCTCTACCTGATTGAATCTGCAGGGCTATGGTTTTATCTGTTGTATTGAACTCATCTAGCTCTGTACATAGATTATCCCCATACACCTCTTTTAAGGCGTTGTACTCCTCTTTAAACTTATAGAAGATACCTACCTTACTGTCGCCAAAGTTATCGTGTATAAAGCTCGCTTTGCTCAAATCAAGTATCTTTGAGTTACCTGATTCAAACTTAACCGTGCCTGAATATATCTGATGTAACTTAGTCATTAGCTTTACACTAGTGTCTCCAAGTATAGCCTCATCTTTTCCTTCAACCACTAGATCCTTCTTAAGTTTATTAGCCACCTTGTATGTAACATCATCCATCTTTACATACAGCTTATGTTCCCGGGTATCAACCTTAAAACCCGCCTCTTTCTGAGAGTAACTAATAGTGTATGCTTTCATTACATCAATGATACTCTGATTTCCGTTAGAGTAATCTCTAATTGTAAGACCATTTATCTTCTTTTCAGTTACCCTTACATAGTCATCACAGAATCTATAGAAGTTCTTATACTGCTTAAATGGGTTGTTTTTTATACCATAGACCTGATGATACATCTGACTGAATGATTCAGGTGTTGGTGTTCCTGACATCAGTATGACATATGGATTGTTCTTAGCTATCAGCTCACGCACTTGCTTGGCACGTTTACTTGGCTTAGGGAACGCACCCATACTGTGTGCCTCATCACATACAATCAAGTCCCACATATCTTGTGGTAGCTTGTGGATGCTCTCGTAGTTCATAACCACTAGGTTATATTTAGGATTAAGCATTGCGTAGTCAGACTCGATGGTGCTTATCGCCTTTTTCTTTGTCAAGAAAAGAACATTACCTACACCAATCTTAGAAGCAATACCAAGGCTTGTTAGGGTTTTTCCTGTCCTCACTTCCATAGCGAGGTACAGGAATCCCTTGTCAATCAATACGTCACTACCGTCATTGATTATTTTCTTTTGGTAATCTCTAAACTTAAAACTTGATTTACTCATATCTTTGTTTAACTTTATTTCAATAATCTTAAACAATGGTCTTTGTGAATGAACAATCTTATGTCTATTCATTAGCCTCGCAAACAGAGAGGCTTTATCGTCAGAATCTCCGTATACTTCAGAAGATATTATCTTTTTCCCCTTCTGTGCTGTTATCTGATATAATCCTTTCATCTGCTTCTTAATATGATCCATTGCCCATAGTTGTCTTTTCCTTTCTCAGGTTCTCTGCCGGTCATATACATACCATAAGCCTTTATCCATCTGTAAAAAACAGTCCGACTAATAGATAGCTTTGCTCTTGGACCGTAGTCAGGATAATCTAAAACAAAATGATTAAACAATTCATTACCCATAAGCCTAGTATCTAATGGTAGTATTGGATTTGGATCTCCATTTATAACACCACACCATTCAATAAAATCATAGCAGGTTGTAGCCTCTAATGATCTAGCTTTGAGGTTTACGAAATCGCTTTCCATAAGACCTGTTCTCATATAACTACTAAGGCAGTTAACCATGTAGCTATCAAACAAACACCATTCGTCTCTATCCCAATCTTCAAAGAAGTGTCTACCAAACTCATCATATGGTGTATTGTTTCTGTTGTAGTGCTGATGTAATTCAATCTCCCACTTACGTCTTGCAAATGAATTACCACTCCCCTTAATAGCGTAGTTTGTTGTTATGGCAACCTTAGGTGACTTTATGTATGGTATCTTTATTGCATCCTTGTTTTTCTTCTCTAACGTAAGACCCTCAGTAATAACGCTGAATAATCTTTCAAAGTCAAATGATTTTTTCACATCATCAAAACATAGTAGCTGTGTATCTGCTGATACGGTTTGATATGGGAATGACTTTTCAAAGTTGAATGCCTTTCCATCAATCACTACTAGCTTTTTCATATGACCTAGTGCATTCATAAATATTCCTTTACCTGTTCCTCCTTCAGGATTCTCAGACATAACCTCATCATTTAATATTACAGCCGGGCAGTAAGACAGATTCTTATATCCGTGCATCATAAAACCAATTGTTGATTCAATTGTATCTATCCTATCTCTTTTGTCACCACATATTCTAGATATAAATGTCTTGTAATCACAATCATCCACATCACATAAAGCAAAGCTTCTATTTATCACATGATCCTTCCAAACATAACCATCTAAATCCATATAGTCTATTACTTCAATACCATCTCTTGTTACCTTTACAGCACAGTTTTGATAATACAGATATGAATAATCCTTTGTGTCTTCCATGAAGTGTATATCAATAGTTTCCAATAGATTTAAAAAGTTATCTTGGAAATAAGAAACCCTCTCTGCAAAAAAGTTATATATAGAAATATCTTCTATTCCCATAAGGTGATCTAGAACGAAGTCTTTTATCTCCTCTGCCGATGTGTTATCAATAAGGTTTGTAACTATACGAACAAATATATAGTTCTGACTACCCTCAGGATATATCTTATAGAATCCATTTTTTTCTAAAAACTTTTTAAATGAGTATGCTATTATTTTTATTGTACCCTTTTCGCTTTTACTCCAAAACTGCGTGCTAGATTGCTCTTTTTCAATATCCGTAACGACCTTACCAATATCATCAGAAGATAGATCATCATTCTCATCAAGAATCTCAGATATAATTTCATTTCTTGTAGCACCGCCTCTTAATTTTAGTTTAATATAGTTTATCTTATCCTCATCCTCATAGTACTTTGTGTTAAACTTATTTGTATTTCTGTATGCTGACTCTATAGTGTTGTGTATCTCGCTTACAGGGAAGTCGTCATTAGAGTATTGGTTTAATATATATGATGCTGTTGTTTTAACTATACCATAATCATTAAATGCCATAGCTAATATATATGCGTTGTGGTTTCTTTGACCCTCGTTCATGGGATACTTCTTCTCCCACCACTTCATCAATATGTCTATTATTTTTGTCTCATCCGTTATAGGTATGCTTTTATATGTAGATGACACATCAATCTCTTTATACTCCCTTTCTTTTATCTTATCCCACATCTTAGAGTCTTCATTGACATAGATATCCTTATCATAAGACTCATAACAGACCCTACTTATATTCTTAGATGTCTTATCGAAGTATGGAGAAGAGAAGTATTCTTCTAATGATATAAAATAGTTTACATGGTTTTCTATATCGCAAGGTATCTTTACGATAACCTTAAGACCCTTACCTGATGGAGATACAAAAACAGAATAGACATACTTGTCTTTAGATATCTTGGACTTATCATCCTGCATATCCTTAACCTTTGCATAGTTATCAAAGTCTAGACATATGAAACCACTATGCTCTACTAATGAGTTATCATTTCTTTTATTAAATTTACCACTAAAGCACACAGCAGGTAGATTTTTCTTTAGATCGTTTCGTGCTGTCTTATCCTTCTCAGACCTTATTCTCTTTACTAGATCCTTACTATCACCGTTCTTTATCCTATCCAATACAAAGCTTATGCTTCTATAGAAAGGGGTCTCTGTTTCTTTGATGTTTTTAAATATTGTGACGTTTTTTTCCATTGTTGTGACGATTTTGTGACGATTATTTTGACTTAAGTAGTTGATTACTAAGTATGTTGACGATTTTGACGATTATTTTTACACATACGAGATAAAAAAATAAAATTATATATATAGTAGTAGTAGTAGTATAGGAAATTTTATTTTCGTCATTCACTAGAGCAAATAAAGGGGAGTTATGGTTTCCGACGTGTCGGAATATAACCCCCCGTTACTTATTCTTAAGGGGTTTTAGAATGGCAGTTCATCGCTTTTTTCGCTGACCACTTCCATCACATCCTTCTTTGGTTTAGGTTGCCAAGTATCAAGTTGGCAGTAATATTTGCCACCTTTACTCTGCTTGATGTCTAGGTTAACCCATCCATTCTTTTGGTTTGCTTGAAGAAATGCAATTGCCTCTTCTACTTTAATTGATTGCGACCCTACTACAAATTCAGGTGCGTTTTCTTTTCTCTTGAAGATGAATCCATCTGCAAAAATTGTCTCGTTTGACATAATAATTATATATAAAATTTATCCCAATTAATTTAGGCGTGGTACGATTGGGAAGTACGAACCCACCTTATCATAATTAAATTAACTCCTGCTCTATATAGTAGTCGTTAATATTTTCCTTTGCATTTTCTGCAAAAAACTTTTTGTATACCTCTACTGCTCTCTCAACCTTATCTTCTCCACGTTCAAGAAACTCGGTGGTTGGTCTATATATACCTAACCTACCTGTACCTTTCTCTATTGCGTAGAATACTAATGGTTTATTAAACAACGATTGATATATGTATGCTTGGCTATCGTAGTTATACCTCCTTGCACTCCACTTAAAGTCATCTATATTAGATGTAGTCTTCAAATCTATTAGCATATCAGGATGTACAATATCTGCCTTTCCTTTCCACATCTGACCACATATCTTACCAACAGCAGGTACTTCATACTCATTGCCCTCGTTTCTGATATCATCAAAGAATGTGTAGTTGCTCAACATTTTTGAAACTAACCTCTGTATATCTTCAACCTCACTCTCAAGTAATGCATAGTGAATACCCTTATTTAAGCAGTATTCCTTATACACCTTTGTTGTGCGTGTACTTGCAGTAACATACTCAATATTCTCTGCCTTACTTGGTTCAAGTATCAACTGATGAAAGTATCTTCCCTTAGCAAAGTTCGGATTGTCTATTTGTGTAACACCAAACTGACTAGGATCTTTCAGTAGTGTACCTATATCTGAATTAGATAGGTACTGCTTACCGAAGTCACCATAGTAGTTGGTGTCATCCCGTAACATTTCAATAACATCCATTACTTAAGAATCCTTTGAAGTTCTTTCTTGGTAGTTGCATTAATGGTATACTTCTTAGATAGATTGACAACAATCTCATCTATATTTAAGCTACCCTTGTTCTGCAATACATATCTCTCAACCTTAGCCCAATTAGAATCATTAACCTTGAGTGCTATCTTTTTAACAGGCTCTGACTTAGTTACCATTTCAGGAACATCCTCACCCTTCCAAAGCGACAGACCTAATCCGTGCATTGCAATAGCCTTAGCAGTTGAACGCTGAATAGTTTTGTTGACATCCATAGATGTAACATCGTCTGCTACAATAGCTTTGTTACGGAAGTCCATAATTGGTAGGTAATCGATGTGTTCAACATCATTAACTACAATCCCAACCTTTACCCAAGATGATCTACCATCAGAGAAGTAGTTCCATCCCGTTGCAGGATCTTCGTATACGATACGTTGTGCTGATGGATATTGTTGCTTAAGCATATGCCACGCATTTGCCCACGATAGGTAATCCATTCTACCTTTTCTTTCTACCTTGTCTTTTACGTTTATAGATGACAAGATTTCATAACTCGGTTTAGTTTGTTTGCTCATTTAACTTATTATTTAATTGTGTATAATTTGACATCAAAGAATCCCTTGTTGCCTTTAATTGTCTGATTGTTTTCTCGCTACCTTTACCATTAACTTCGTCTCGAATACTCTTCTCAACCTTATCAAGTTTTGAACGATAGTTAGACAAAGTTACGACATACACACCATATCTCCAACCTTTTCCTTTAAAAGTATCAAACTCCTGATCGGTTAGTCTTTGGTAGTACCGCTTACTTGTATTAAGTAAATCGATGTCGTGCGTGTAATCATCCTTAAGGATCTTAACGTCTAGTAGCCTTACGGATTGGTATCCGTTCTCAATCCTTTTTACTGATTTATTATCAGTAAATGCCTGATCAAATATGTCTTCTAAATCGTACATAATTCGTCTACTAAATCTCTGTAGTCATCTTCAAATTCAATCTTCTGTTTCATCACATCGATACCATGTAAAATGCTGTTGTGCTTGATTTTGTACTTATTTTTAGCCATAAGCCTTTCTATATCACACGGCTTAAATCCTTTCTTAGCACACGTTAGATATAATATGTAACGTGCGTCTACTATGTTCCTGCTTTTGTTTTTACAGAACAATGCTTTGATTGATATATCAAACTCTTCTGCGATTCTCTCTGCGTAAATTTTAAACTTATGGTGTTTCATTTTTTTTTAATATAATTTTATCTGAATTGTTTACTCTCTCTCTGTTGATCTTCTCCCACTCGTTGTACCAATACTCCGAATCTGCATACACACTATAAAAATCCATAGAGTGCATATCGTCTAATAATTGTTTAGTCTTGCTCATTTTTTGCTATAATTAATAATATTAAATACCCTGCTAAATCGAATAACGTGTCTTCTGTCTTATCGTTTAGCCCTTTGTTCTTGATTCTGCTTAACTTGTCATCTAGTCTAGCACACAGAGAATCTACTGCGTTCTGACTTGAGAATACGTTCAATGGCTCTAGTGCCGAGTTGCCATATGCTCTGTTCTTCTTAATTAATAATTCTTGTAACTGATTTGTTACCTCTTTAATCTGAAACTCACTATCTGATTCCTCATCAAATATCTCATCGATTCTGTAAGCCTCTTCCTCATTCAAAAGTTGTTGTAACCTTTGAATCTCTAGTTTGTCTGCACCAAATGTCTTGGCATCTAATAATTGTTGTCTAATTGATTTCATTGTGTTTAATTGGTTAATATTATCTGTTCCATATCTCTTCAGCTATTCCAACTTCAATAGCTCCCCTAATGGTTTTAATAATTTCGGGATTGTTATAATGAATTCTTCCAATCCTTTTCTCCTTCTCTAAGGTTTCTAATTGTTCAGATAAAAACAATGATAATTGCCTCTTCTGATTGTCGTTAAATTTTACTTTTTTCATTTTTATATTGTGTTTAATAATGGTACAAAGATAGTATAATATCTTGAGTACGCAAATTTATTTTAGTAATCATTTCCTAGCCTTTCGCCATATCCGTGCGTCTCAATGGTCTCATATGCGTCTTTGCGATATGGATACTTGTTTGAATGATAACACGGATCACACCAATACCCTGTAGATATTCCGTACGCATCGTGTCTTTCATCTGCATCGTTTGAACACTTTCTACATTCAATCACTTGAATGATGGATTCTTTCTCCATATCTACCAATTCAGATGCCTCTTCCCAAGAGAATAACTCCCATTCTACTTCGTTTGTCTTGTCGTTAATAATTCTATACTTCATATTAGTGTGGTATTACATCTAAATCATTGTTGTTGTTGTTGTCAATAGCATCCTGAATTTCATCTTTGTATGCTACAACGTCTCTACATAAATCAAGTAGCTGTTCTAAGGCATCTACCTCATACTGACTACCTAAATCATTAATCTCTCCGTTTTGGATTGCATCTAGGCAATCTTCTAAATCTCGTGCAGTATTTTCAAACCTGCAATAACTCATGTTACTCATAATTGTTTTTTTACTTTGTTAAAATATTTAATTGTTGCTCTTTTTTTATGTCCTCTCGGACCTCCGTTCCATCGCCTTGCTACTATCTCTGCGTAATCCATAAACTCTATGTATTCACAGCACCCGTATTGCTCTGCTATGATATTGAACATCTCAATAGATTTTGTTCTGTTGTATCTATCCTCTAACGTATATACTAATGGCATATCATTCTTGCGTAAGATTCGGTTAACCTCTCTCACACATATAGGGTGTATCTGTAGGCAACCAACTGCTTTACCTCTATCGCCAATCGCAGAGTCATTACCTCTGCTCTCAACGTAGATGATTGCGTTTATAAGCTTATCCCAATCTGACAACGTCGTGTCTTTTGCAGGCACAGAGATGATAGTTCTCTCTGTTGTTTTGTGACTAGGTTTCCGACGGGTCGGAAAACCTAGCACAAACATTAACATAAAAACAATAAATCTACTAATCATAACACAAAAGTTAGTAGAATTAATGTCGCTTGGAATAATATAAACCCAAGCACAAACCTCTTGATTAATCTTTTATTTGTCATTTCGCATATCTTTTAATTGTTTATCACTAAAAACATAATTCTCAAAGTCAGCACCGCTCTGTACTATCTCTTGACATACCTCATAAAACTCGTAATCGAGTTGATAGAGATCATTCTCAGGATTTTGTAGTGTGGTATCTGTGTGTTCGTGTAGCCAATAGATTTCAAATCCATCAGCCGTATAAATGCTATCAAATACTTTCATTTTAATTTATTTATTATTTGTGTTAATTCTTTTACCTCTGTCTCCCACATATTAACCACCGCATCACTTCCTGCGTGTTGGATATCGTGTTTGAGACTTAATACTTTTCTCTCTAGTGCAACTATTATCTTACACTCTTCATAAATGCTTAATCTTTCTCTGTTCATTTTATTATATCTTTTGTTCTTACATAAACATATCCTTCGTGGGTAATCTTCTCTGAATCATCCCACCAATCAATGCTTGGTGTGGGTAGGTGTCCACCTTCGATGCACACCCTTAATGTTCCACTATGTAAATAATTTTTAAGTTGGTAATTACTCTCAATCAGATGTTCTATTTGTCTATCTACATCTACTACATACAAGTCTTCTTTACCCCAAAGACTCTTTGCAATGTCTGTTACATCTACAAAGACAAAATCATCTTTAAATACTATTAATCTATTCATAACTTTCTATAAATTCTATTACTGCATTGTATATGATTTCTATTTGCGATTTGTTTTGACCCTTAAAATTAGATTCAAAAACCACAACTTCAGACTCATCATTACTTAACCTTTCTTTTATCATCATATATCTTGGTTTTATTTCATAGTGATATCCAAGACTGAATATCTTCTCAACTACGGGCATCAGCCAATCCCACGAGGTGTGAAATTGCATATCATCGGGATGAAACACATCACAATCGTTTTCATTTTCTGTATTATCTGTATGCATAATACTTTCGCCAACATAATATGCTATTGTTCTATCATCTACTGCATCTGTATGAGTAGGGAACTCCATAAATTCTGCTATTAGTTTATTATTATTCATCATCTTTTCGTTTATGTTGTTCTATTAATGCATCAATATCACGGAATACTTCATCTGTAATGTGTTCTGATGTTAGCACAAAATCTAGCAATCTCATTGCATATTCTGATGTGCAATCGTGAAACTGCATCACATCATCAACGTGCCATAAGTTTTGGGTATACCAACCTCTTAATTCTAACTCTTGTCTCAAGTCTTCGCTTGATACTTTTTTTAAATCTTTCATATTGTTTTTATTTTAATTGTATTTTTATTTTTCTGTAATCCTCATCATCATTGAACTCATTGATGGTTTGGTAATTAGTTTCAAGCATATCGTTATGCCATTTTATTAATCGTTTAACTTCTGTGTAATCCATTTCGTACATTAGATCAAGATCATCTATCTCAACGTACAAATATCTTGGCTTAGCTATTAAAAATTCTTCTATATACATGTTTGTTGGGGGTAAGTACCCTTTCCGACTTATCGGAAAGGGATTGGTTGTATAATTGTTGTACAAATATATAATAATAACATCGTTTGACCAAATTTTACCTTACCCAAATACTACTTCTCCCATTACTAATACTTGAAATAATGTGTCGGCAGTACACGCATCAAAATCTCCACTTATCATTGACTCTAACTCACTCAAATGGTTTTCCGTAGCCAACTGCATTCTCTCTCTCACACTATCGTATGTTAGTATGCCCAACAACTCTGTATCATCTTCTCCATCATCACATATGTCCATTTCATTATCGTGAATATACACCTCTGCATCTTTGTTGTGCCACAATCCGTATGCTATACGTTCTGATGGTGCTTTGTCGGTCATCTCAAAACTTAGCGGGCAACCTTTTATGTCGCCTAGTATATACCAATAGTTACTACCACCCTCAAGTGCGGTTACAACTATGTTTTCAAATGTCTCGTAATCTAAATTTAATTTTACTTGTAATTTCATTTTAATCTTTTTATAATTTTATAATTTCGTAATACTCTTCGATGAGATAATCGTCATCTTGTATATTTTCTATATGTACATCTTTAATTGTTTTAGCTTCCGAGTTCAATTCAGCATCATCTATTCCGCTTAACTCTTCATTGAACTCGCTAATTAAAGCGTTATAATCTTCTAAAAATTCTTCAATTCTTACTTCTGATTTTTTCCACTTCTTCATTACTTGCTCGTTAGTTGAGTCGTCTATATAATATATGTAGTCATTAATTTCTACATAGACAACCTCGTTGCATTTAATCCAAACAAGTGGTTTGTTTGGGTTTTCTAAAGACATGGGTCGTTTTCTTCCCATGTGTCTGTCAAATTCGTCGTGTGTTAACTTTGGCATTTTATTTTTATTTTTAAGTTGTTATTGTTTTTCCGACGTGTCGGAATTATTGATCGTGTATTGATACTACCGCAGGGTTTTCCCATTCATAATAAAGGTCGTACTTGTTTAGCAATTTTTCTATGTTCTCATTGAAATATTGATCATAGTAATCGAGGTAATACCCCTCTTGCATTTTGCTAAAACTAAATCTCTCTGTATCTATCTGAAAATATCCGCTTGTATGTTCGTACTTGAACACGGGCAGTCCTCTGCTTTTCAGTTCTTCAAATGCTTTTTCAATTCTATTCATACTACAAATCCTGTTTTATCTTTCTTGGCATCGCCTTTGGCTTTGAGTCCAAGTATTACTCCGTTATATTTCATCATCTCGACATCTGTTATGTCGCCATCTACTACCTTGAAACCTCTGTATGTGCTTGGTAGTTCTCTATTGAACACTACCGATACGTTTGTACCCAAGTGTAGTGCTTGCATCATCTCGTTCTCGTTGTCTTCTGCTCTAGAAAACGTGAGTGTGTACGGCTTGTCTATGTACTTGCGTACCTTGCCTATGATTTTTGTGTAGTCATAGAATATCAGATTATTTAGGTCGAATACATCTAGCTTGGCATACTTTTTTAGTAATGCTATGAAGTCGATGTCGCTCGTTCCGTTTAGTCGGATCAAGGCTTTACCTTTCTTGTTTATCTTGACTAACTCTGATGCCATCTGAAGTATAAACCTCTCCTTGTCTTGAAGGTAGTACTCTGTCTTGTTTATCCTAGCGTTTTGTACATTGGTAAACTTACCCCTGCCTGCCGTGAACAAACATGCTTTCGCACAACCCTCACTTGCTTTCGGACATACATTGATGCCCAAGCTATTCTGATTGTAAGGTGATAGGTACAATATGTACGTATCGATGTGGTTCTTTGCTGTCTTTGCGTTTGTCGAACCCTTACTTAAAAGGTTCTTTGGAATCTTGTAATTCATTGTGTTATTGTTTTATTGTTGTACAAATATAGTACATTACTTTAGTGTGACCAAATTATATTCTTGGTAAAAAATGTTCGTCTACTTTTAATAGTCCTACAAAATCGTGTGCTAAGTCTTCAATTCTCCAACCCTCGTCACTAAAAACTCTGTCTACCCAATCGTAGTTGTTCTCAATCAGTTGGTTGCATAATACTCCTAAACCTACCCCTTTTGACTCTGCAATGTGTCTAAAAAATTCTGCGTAGTGTGTACTTACAAGTAGTAAGTGTAAATTTAATGTTCTAATCATTTTCTTGGTATATTAATTCTTGAATCTCACAAAGAAGCATTTCATCTATTTGCTCCTTTGTATATCTGTCTTTGTTCTGCTCGTAGGCTAGATCCCACGGGCATTGGTGTTTATTTTTACTCATAACTTTATTTATTTGTTTTCCGACTTGTCGGAAAGGTTAATCTTCTTCTTCTACTAATGGATCATCTACCCACTCAGTCCAATATATATTGAAGTGGTTGTATCCTATGTCACAAATGTCATCATCAGATTGGTTTACATTCCAATCGGCAACGCCCATAGCATTGTCATCGGTCATTATATTTTTTATATAAGCAACGACATCTTTCTGATACTTGAAGTATTTATAGACATCTTCATCTATCCATCCTTCAGTCATTTTTTCTTTTGTTATACTACATTCTCTCATAATCTTCAAAAAACTTATTTAATGCTGACGCTCTGTTACGTGAACGAAAATTGGCATTTTCTCTATTTGCTTTTGCTCTTATCTCTTCGTACCATCTTAAAAAGATACTGCACTCTGCTAGTGTAGACATGTCCCACCTATAAAATATTTCATTGGTCTTTATGTCTCTGATTTGAACTGATGGCATTAGCATGTGCCACCTCGCTCCTGCATTATAGCCTTGAGTCAATTTAGCCTTGTACGATAACTCAAAATCGTTTGTAACTAGCTTGTTACTTGTTTCATCTTCTCTCCAATCAAATTGGTCAAGGTGGCTTTTCATGTCAACTACATCTGCGAAATTTTGTTTTATTTTCATTTTGTTTTTAATTTGTTTTCCGACATGTCGGAAAGGTTAGTATTTCTTTCTTTCTTAATTATTATACTACAAATGTACGGCATTTGTACCATATGACCAAACTTTAGTTATCTTTCTTTTTCCGACGTGTCGGAATAGTGACTTGGTTTATTAATGACTGATAAATAAACTCATCAACTGATTGAGTCACAACTTTTTTTCCTTTTTTGTGCGTGATTGTTTTGTCTTTCCACACAAGTGCAATGATTTCTTTCATTTTCTTTCCTTTTTAATATTATACTACGAATGTACGCAATTTGTACGACATGACCAAATTTTAGTAGAGTTTTCTTTTTGTTTTCTTTTTATTTTTGATGATTTTTTGTTTTCATTTTTGTTTTTATTTTTTTGATAAATTTATGTTGAATTTTCCGACACGTCGGAAAGCTTTTTTGGATCTGCCCGCGACCGCCGACCTGCCCCGCGACCGCCGATGATAGTTTGATTACATAGTAATCAAACATAAATCATATCATATAATACAAAGTATTATATACAATATGATAGTTTTTTGAAAAAAAAATTATAAAAAAAAAGCCCACTCAATGAGTGGGCTTGTGGTTAGTGGTTAGGCTTAAGCCGTTTCCATGTCAGCCTTCGCTTGTTCCTCTGCTCGCTTTGCATCAGCCTTCGCTTTTTTCTTGTCGGCTTGCTCTTGCTTTTTTGCATCTCTAGCTTGTTGCATTTTCAGCTTGGCTATCATTGCTTTGGCTTGCTCGATTAGCTTTTCAGCATCTCCCTTAATTTCGGTCTTGCCATCTTCAAACTCGGTGAACTGATTTGCTCCCACTCTGAAAACTACATTCGCTTTGCGACTAGCCTTTTTGCTTTCATCTTTTTCCGACGCGTCGGAATTTTGTTCCTCTGGGCTAACTCCCGCATCTAGTTGCTTGGCAAATTTGATAAGCGATGAAATTCTCATTGCTAGAGCATTGTCATCTTTTTGGATTTGCTCTAGAAAAGCATCAATCACTTTCTTGTCAATCTTGTAAACCTTTCTCGCATCATAAGAATCAGATTTTTTGATTCCATAAAAGTGAGCAGAAAAGTGAACAAATTCGCAATTTTCATTTTTAGCATTCATTGAAGTTTGCTCTCCCGCTTTAGCAGTCTTGATAATCCCATCCTTGGTTTTGCTAAAGTCAAACTTGAAGTTGTCATTTGCTAGCATCTCACTACCCTTGTCTTCATACCATGCGATATGTTTACCAATGATTAATGACTTCGCCAATGTGATGTTCTTGAATTTGTCGAATTCGTTTTGTCTCTCTAGGCTAGTGAAAGCCTTTACTTTGTTGACTTCTAGTAAGTCGTTGTACTTAATTTCAATTGTTTTTTTCATGATAATTGTTTTTATGTTATTATTAAATTATTTGATACAAATATACATTATACATTTGATGTACGCAAATTGAACGGACACTTTTCCGACCCATCGGAAAGCATATTCCTAGTGTTTCCAAGGCTTTACCCTGTGGATAAGTTGTGGATAGAGGATTCTCATACTACCCTAAAAATAGGCTAAAAATGCCCATATCTCATTAACAAATGTTAATTTTTGATCAGTTTTGATCATGAGCTCAAGGCTATTTCCATGAGCTTTTTTTAACAAATGTTAACACTATGTTTTGTTTACCCTAGTAAATACGGGTGATTGGGTTATCTTCCTTTGTAGTGCGTGTTCACCTTTTCCGACATGTCGGAAACTCTCAACCCCTTTATTCCCTAGCAAAGCAAGCAAGCAAGTTCACTATGAACTACAACAGCCACAGCCACAGCCATACGGCACAGCGTTTAGGTGGGTATAGCTAGCGTAAAAGCTAGCCATAGCCTATGGCGATAGCCATGCCTATACTAATTCGCCAAAAAATCCATGTGCCCACAATACTAGACACTCCCCTAGCCAAAAAAAAAATTGTTTTCTTTTTTAAGAACTTTTTATAAAAAAACCCTAGAACCCGTTGGTTCTATATATCTGATAAAGTGTTATATTTGCATATGCAGTACGAGATAAGTTTACAGAACAGGCTTCAGATAGGTTTTGCGTTAGGCTTTTCTTACTATGGTGTAGATAAAGATTTTGACTACGGAGAGGTTATTTTGTACTTAGGTTTATTAAGTTTACATATTAGATATCAAAAACTATGATCAATTCAAAAAATAGATTGAAGGGACACCTTCATAAAAGCAAAGATGGAATTACAGGAATCCAACAAGCTGTTGAAAATAAAAAAGCCATCAAGAAGATGGAAAAAATCGCAATGCTTTCTGAGGGAGTTGCATTGGGAGAGATGAAATCTAAAATATTCGGACTATAAAATAGTTTGTTTATATTGTGTTTTAATTGTTTAGAGGGGGTAATTTCACTATTATCCCCTTTTTTGTGACGATTTTTGACGATTTTCTGACGATTTTGTGACGATTTTCAGAGGTTAAAAGCCTGATTATCAAGTACCTTGACGATTTTGACGATTTTTACCCTAAAATAATTGATAAAAAAAAATTACTACTACTACTACTACTACTACTACTATATAGGAAAAATTAAAATCGTCACTTAATCATTCGTTAAAATTATTTATATTTGCTGCAAATAATTTAATTTAATATGAATGAATCCGGATACACTCCGAAGAACTTAAAATTCGGTAAGGAGGGAAGAGACAAACTCATCAATGGTATAAAAACAATTTCAGATGCAGTCAAATCAACATTAGGACCGTCAGGTCAGACTGTACTCATCGAATCACCAAATCACACACACGGCATTACAGTAACCAAGGATGGTGTCACAGTAGCTAAGGCAGTTAGCTTAATTGACCCTGTAGAGAACTTGGCTGTTCGTATGATGAAGGAGGCTTCTGAACGTACAGCATCATCAGCAGGTGATGGAACGACAACAGCTATTGTACTTACTGAGGCTTTGGTCTTAAAGGGTATGGAGCTGATTGATGACACAAATAAGACAGAGGTACTTCGTGATATGGTTAAGATAACAGAAGATGTTGTTGCGAACTTAAAGAAGTCGTCTAGGAAGGTTACAAAGAAAAACCTCAAAGATGTGGCAACTATTTCTGCAAACAACGACCCGGAGTTAGGAAAGATCATAGCGGATGTTTATGGGGATGTAGGAGAGAACGGTATAGTGACTGTAGATAGGTCGCAGACGTCTGAAACGTATTATGAATCAACTAGAGGTATAAAGGTTGATAGAGGGTACTCTAGTCCATTGTTCATTAATGATCAAAAGAAGGATGAATGTATATTAGAAGATACATATGTGTTGGTTAGTGATGCTGAGATAGCAAACATACTAAACATTGAGACCATACTTAAACCAATCATACAGGAAAATAAGAAGTTATTAATTATAGCACCTTGCTCTACTAACGTGCTTAACACACTAGCAGCGAATGTGATGAAGAGTAACCTGAAGGTATGTGTGGTACAGCCACCTAACTTTGGTTACAAGCAGCACGAGCTTATGCAGGACATAGCTATCTCGGTAGGTGCGACATACTTCTCTGAGAAGACAGGTGATGACCTGAGTATTATGACAATAGCGGACCTAGGTCACGCAGCTAAGATTATCGCAGAGGATAAGTCAACTATTATTATCAAGGACGAGGACACGCATAGTGATGTGATTGATGAGAGGGTTGAGCAGCTATGGGAGCAGCATAAGAACGCAGCTAATAAAGAGGCTAAAGAATTTATACTATCTCGTATCGCATCATTAACAGGTGGTATAGGTGTGATATATGCAGGTGGTAAGACGGACCTTGAGCAGAAGGAGCTATATGACAGGATTGATGATGCTGTTTGTGCAGTACGTTCAGCACTTGAGGAAGGTATACTACCCGGAGGTGGACTTGCTTTATTTAAAGAATCATTAAATAATGACGATAGCATTGCAGGTAAGATTTTATCAAGAGCTATTCGTGAACCTATGTATCAGATTTGGAGAAACGCAGGTATTGAAAAGTGTGAGAAATGGGAAAAATCTAATAGTTATGGCTTAAATGTAAAGACAGGTGAGTGGGGTGATATGTATAAGATGGGTGTTATTGACCCATTGAAGGTAACTAAGAACGCACTACAGAACGCTGTGTCTGTTGCGGTAACTATTCTATCCACTAACGCCATTATCACAATGGCAAGAAGCTACGAAGAGAAATGAAACCAATAGGAAAGTATATAGTAATTAAAACAATCGAAGAGGAAATCAAAACCTCCTCCGGGTTGTTGTTGTCAGCAGAAGATGCGAGTCAGATGCGATATAAGAAGGGTTTAGTAATTAAGCCGGGTAGTACAGTAGAGGTCATCAATGAGAATGATGAGATATACTACGATAAGCGAGCAGGGTTTACAATGCTGATTGAGAATGAGCCATACACCATCATTTCTGAGAATGATGTTGTCGTTGTTCTTTAATGTATTTATTCATATCCGTTATAAAGTTTTTGTATACCTTATCTGAATAACTTACGTTTTTAGCGTACATAGGGTTGTTTGATCGATCCATTGGTATTTCTTCTCCGTTTAGTTTACTATATATAGAAGAAATCATTCGTTTTCCTTTGTACGATAATTCGTACAATGTCTTTTTATTACCTTGACGTTTTCTAAATACTGATATCCAACCATCTCGAAGTAACCTACTAAATCTATTTATATCCCAAGATAGTAGTTCATTGAATTCTTTAAATTGGCTTTTTGAGAAATACCTTTCAGAGTATAAAAATAATAGCATATCTAGATCTGCTGTGTTTATTTTATATTTAGCTTTTACAAAATACCTAACAACCTTCCAATATTTTAAATAATCATGTGCAGGGTTATGTTTAGACATAAAAATAAAATTGATTAAATTTGCAATACGAAGATAATAAAAAAATGAGCAAAGGAAAACCTAAAGTTGTTAAGCCCGGAGATGTCTTAGTAGCAAATTACGCTAAAGTAAAAAAGAAATACGATGACATCGGGATGAAAGACAAAGATATTGATAAAATAAAACTTCCTAATGTTTCAGATCCTAGAAACACAAAAGGCAGGGTAGCTCCTACTAACGTAAAAGGGTTAAGAGGATTAGGAGATATACCTCAATTAATAAGATCAGGTATAGGAAGAATCTTCAATAAAAGAAAACAATAATGGCAATAACATTAACTTCATATAGTAAAAAACAGAAGATTAAGCGTAAAGGAGTGCACGCTAAATCTAAAAGCTCAAAATTAAAAAGCTCCAAGAATTATAAAAAAATATATAAAGGACAAGGAAGATGAATAATTACAAAAGAAACTTGGGATTCCCATTAGCACCAACACACAAAGACAAAATTAATACAAATGAACCAACTAGTTCTTTGGCTCAAAAACTTTTTACGCCAATAGCTTTACAGGTTTATAATAAAGTAAAGTAATGGCAGGAAGAACTAAAAAGAAAAGTAATAAGATATGTTCAGCAGGTATAGCTTGGGCAAAGCGAACCTTTGATACCTATCCTTCAGCATATGCGAATATGGCTGCGAGTAAATATTGTAAAGATCCTAACTACGCAAAAAAAAGTAAAAAGTAATATTATGCCAACAGTAAAATATAAGTGCTCTACATCGGGCAAGATGAAAACAAGAAAATTCCCTTATAGTGCAACAGGTAAAGCAAAAGCATCAGCTTTCGCAAAAATGACAGGAGGGAGTTTAAAGAACAACCCATACTACGGAAGTGAGAAGAAGTCTTACTAATGGGTGAGTTAAAGAAGTGGAGAGACGAGAAGTGGGTACGCATCGGAACAGATGGGTCAATAAAGGGTGCTTGTGGTACAAGCAAGGATAAGAAGAACCCTGACCGCTGTCTGCCACTTGCTAAGGCTAAGTCAATGACTAAGTCTGAAAGAGCAAAGACTGCTCGTAAGAAAAAGAGAGCAGGGAGGAAAGGTAAAACTGTCGTGGCTAACACTAAAGCAGGAAGAGTAACTAAAAAATTTACAAAGCGATGAAAAACCCATTTAAGAAAGCAAGAAGGAAAAACATAATTTCTAGAAAGGTGTCAAAAGGATTTGACCCTATAAATGAAATTGTTAGTCCGGGATATAAATCAATATCAACACGCTTCGGTCCAATAAGAAGAGAAAAGCAAGTTTTTATAGATGATGAAGGGGTAAAGCGTAAGAAGGTAGATACCTATGTGGGGTATGGACACTCAGGCTCTACTACCCCTGATAAATTAATTAAAAGAAAAGTTACTAAAGGCAAGGACGTAAAAAAAATTAAACCTAAAAAAACTAAGAAAACTAATAACAGTTCTAATAACACTTTATTTAATTATTGATATGCCAATACCATCAGGGACAAAATTTCACGGAGTAGCATCGGGAGTAGAAACAGAGAACAAAGGCTCTGCACAGTCTAACGCAATGAGAGATGCGTACACCATTGATGAGTTGTGTCAGTCTTGCACAGAGTCAATTACAAAACTTGAGCCTGTATTATTTATTAACGCTTCAGCAGGAGGAGCATCAACACTTACTCAAATGGTTAACGTAGTTGATTTTGATTGGACAGGTGGTTCAGGAACGTATACTATTACTCTTCCAAGTGCAACTGCGATTCCCTATAGAACAATTCGTTTTGTAAACAACAGTACAGTTACTGCAAGTAATAAAATAGCGATTGCTGCACCTTCGGGTGAAACAATAGATGGAGGTGCTTCATATGAAATTAACAAAGCATATAACGGATGTGCAGTTTGGTCTGATGGTACTGAATGGATAGTAATACAAGCTAAATCAACATAACTATGGCAACGAAAAGTAAAATGAAATGTAATCGGGTAATGAGATCCGATAGAGCAGGTAAGAAAAAAATGGTTAAGGCTTGTGCCGGTGGCAAGGAGAAGTTAATTCACTTTGGTGCTAAGGGATATGGTCACAACTATTCTGCTGCTGCACGCAAGTCATTTAAGGCTCGTCACAAGTGTGGTACAGCAACAAACAAGTTAAGTGCACGTTATTGGTCTTGTAAGAAATTATGGGCAGGAAAAGGAGGTTCAACTAAGAGCTCACCAAAAAATAGACGAGGAAAATATTAGTATATTTGCAACAATGGGAAAACTATTAATAAAAGCAGGTATGTGGATTCAGCACGAGTGGTGCAAGTTCCAATGTAAATGGAATGCTACTATGTTGAGTCTTATGTTTGACGTGACTAAGTGTCCAAATAAAGAATGTAAATGCAAATGAAATCAAAAGGATTAGGAGA
>Ga0181421_1000036_pt1 | contig 33508 bp, 44 predicted proteins | sample 44SPOviralmetaG_FD_130146 | JGI IMG/M metagenome (GOLD analysis project Ga0181421, IMG submission 130146) | Marine viral communities from the oligotrophic San Pedro Time Series (SPOT) site, San Pedro Channel, CA, USA - 44 SPOT_SRF_2013-06-19 | ecosystem: Environmental > Aquatic > Marine > Strait...
ATGTGAGGCATTGTTCCAATTATAATTTTTCCAAGAATCTCCATTTGTAGAACTACCACCAGTAACGAATACGTTTGCAGCTACCCCCCCATAATGATTTTGTCTACCATAACCAGTAGTTTCAAACCCACCGCTATCACCGATTCTAATTTCAAGCGTTTCTGCGGCAGAAGCAGATACTCCGTATCCTGTAAATTTAATTAAGTTTACATCACTTGGTATTCCTGTAAAATCAACTTCGCTATTACCAGTTGCGGTTTGTTCAGAAACACTCTTAAGTATCCCTGTTCCTGTTAATGAATTGTTAAAGGTTAAGTTACCACTACTATCAATCGTAGCCGCAGTAGTACCGTTAGTATGTTGGAGCGTTTCAACGCCAATTATTGATGCCATTGTTTTTCTCCTACTGTTGTATCTCTTGAATAACTATATGACTAGGATTACCATCTCTTTGTGCTTTAAAACTTCCTCCGTTTCTAAAGCCTCTAACTTTATAAGTAGTAGTCCCTAAAGGTGCATCAATAAGAGTTAGTATTGTTGCTCTTGTTCTAAATGACTCATCCCCCGGGGCATTATGATAATATGCCGCTTGTTCTTCAGTATAAACTATTGAGCTACCATCATGTATTTCAAAAGATACCCATGAGTCAGATGTATAAGCTATGTCAGCTATAGCAACATTAGCTTGTATCAATAATTTATTTGAAGATGACTTAGGTGTTACAGTTATTTCTAAGCCAGTTTCAGTCCCACTTCCCTTTGTTGTAGAAGTGACTGATGTTTCCGTAGTGTATGAGTTAAATAAAGTTTGAATAACAGCACCAGCAGGGAGCTTAAGACTAATATCTCCCCCAGTGGTTTTTGGATGTATTTCATCCACATATAATTTAGACAATGGTCAACACTCCGTTAATTGTAAGGTTAGCTGACACCTTGAAGTCACCAGACACCATTGCACGTTCATCTACCGCAATGGTTACGTCATTGGTAAGTTCGTTGTCGTTTACTCTAATTCCTGCGTCCTTCATGATTGATGAGGACATCTTGTTAATATCTACTGAGCCATCTGTAGGCGTTACCGTATTACCGACTTCACCCAAGGCTACAATAAAGTCAATCACATCCCCAGTAACTAGGTTCTCTGAGAATGTGATTGTTGAGCCAGACACTGTGTAAGCATCGTTAGGGGCTTGGATAACACCGTTTACTGATACGATGAGTTGTTCTGCTGTAGCAGGTTTGAAGTTGCTACTGTTGTATTGCATCGTATATGCGGCCTGATTGTTGACTACGGAGATGCTGTCTAGCTTTTTAAAAAGCCCACTAGAGGGGGCTACACCTATATATGGCATTAGTCTGCCTCCTCTATAGTTAGTGTGCCAGCGTCTACCTGACGCAAGATTTCTGCGTAGTGGCGGTTGGCTGGGTCAAGTGGAACTCGCAGTGTCTCGCCATCAATTACAACGTCTACTGCAAAATTGTCACCAACACTTACATAAACATTCTCGTCATTTATGACTTGTGTTTCTTGTTGTTTTACATATTGAGCAGACGATATGTTTAGATTATTTTCCATTTTTATAACTCCGCATCAAAAGCATAAATATCTCTGCGACTTACTGTGCCAGATGTAACGTGCATATTTACTTGATAAGAAGCACCGTCAAAATCAACAAAAGTAATGTTAGAACTATTACAGTTACTTGCATTTATATTTTGAACATGAGTTGATGTTGGCGTAGCTCTCATTGTTGTAGGAAAAGAAAAGTTTGAAGATAGGGAAATGTTTCCCCCATGCGTCATATATTCATTGCCTTTGTGTAGATAATATTTTCCATAATACCTCTGACACCTAGCCAACTCATCCCCATAAGACCGATGCTCAAATGGTGTGGCCTCGCCTACCTCAAGCTGGATGCCAGAAAGTTGCCATGTTGCACTATTAGTTGCCACAACATCTGTTGCGTTACTTCCTGCAATATCATTGTTAGTTGCCCAAGCATTTGCTGTTGACTTAAAATCAGCACCAGCACCTATGCTAAAGGTTGTTGTAATTCCAGCACCATTTGTTGTTAAATAAGTGCCAGATGTATCGCCAGCAAATGTTATGGTCTTTCTTTCCCAAGTGTTTGCAGAGTTAATTGTGTACTCAAAAGGATAAGTTCTGCTGTAACCATTACTGTTTCTGATTGCACCACCGAAAGTCCCTGTTAAAGATGACTTTACATAGAAAGACAAAGTTGCTGTCTTAGCGTTAGCTGTTCCATAAAGTAAATGTGCGCCTGTATATCCTTCTAGCTGTTGCTGAATAAGAAAGTAATCACCAGAAACAGGGGTGTAAGCAGAAAGGCTAGTAAGTTTTACTGAGTTTTGAAACCCAACAGGAGCATCCGTTATCTGTTCCACAGAAAACTTTGACGCTTGGCTTAAAGAACATTTCCATCTGTCTGCACTAAACTGACCATTGGTAGGGGTTATACTTGAGCCACCGTTTCTTTGGTCAACAGCAAAGTCACCATTGATGATAAGATTTCTAGCCCCTGCATATTGCTCTTGTGAGGCTGGTAGTATTTTAGATAATGCCATTACAGCCTCCCTATGCTTTCACGCAGTACATCATAGCGATGTTGCGTGGTCTTGTTTCAGTGCCGCCAGTTGGGTCTGTTTGATCCGCAAAGGTACTGTATAAATAAGAACCTGACCCACCAACCCCGGGATAAGCGTATCCGCTTCCAGAGCCAAGACCTTGAAAAAACACATTGGTGTTATCTGTTGAATAATTGTTTGGTCTGTGGAAGTGGCTCTTCAGTTCGTCTGCTTGAGAAGAGCCAAATGTTCTGCCGCTATCTGTACCCTTGCCATTATCCCAGCCACGAATAAACTCACCTCTTAGGTCAGGTACGTTAAATGTAGTTGAACCATTACCTGCGCCATGCGTTGTGCTTAAAGCGGCAAACAAAACTGCATAGGTTGTTCTTGATACAGCAGAGCCATCACACTCTAGCCATCCTGTAGGGGCGGTACTCATAGCAAAAGGTGCAATCATTCCCGTAGGAAGAAGGCCAAATCCAGAAACAAGTTTAGCTTCTGTTACAGAACCATCAGGCGGTACTACAGTTTGCAATGCTTTGCCCTGATAGATAACGTAAAAGTCATCTGTGCTTGCCACATTGCCTGTCATGCTTAGTGCAGTACCAGCCACAGTGTATGCAACACCAGCTTCCTGACGCACATTGTTTACAAACACCTCAATCTCTTGAGCGTTGGCTACAGCGTGGGTAAGTGTATAGCTTGCACCACCGTTGCCAGTGATAACTTGCTTATCCATTGAGGAGTAACTATTTGTAGTTTGATTACCTACATATCCCATTGCTTACTCCTTATGTGCTGATTGCATCAACGGCTGATACCCAGCAGTCCAGTGAACTTGCTGTATCTGATTTAATCCAAAGGCGGTCACCTGATTGTACCACCACTTTTGCTCCACCATCAAGTACCTGTAACGCACCACCTGCGGCAATAGGCGCACCCTTTACCAAGTAGATGTCGTTAGTACCATCGTTGATGTAGCAGTCTACGTTAATAGCATTGCTTGTAATGTTTGTCATGTGGATACCTACAATCGTATCGTAGCTATCAAAGTTAGCCCCATCAGGAATATCTGCGGCTGACGTGCCGACAGAGTTTAGGGTATAACGTCTAAAATTCTGTGCCATAATATATCCTTATAGAGCGATTGACATAGCGATTGAGAAACCAGCAGTAGCAAAGCCAGAGGCTGTTACAGCAGTCACCTGCCATGAAGTTCCGTTCCAAACGAACAAGTCATTTGAAGAATTGTTAAAATACAACGCACCAGTTTGCAGTGCATTACCATCGTTGTCCAGTGTTGGAGCTGATGATTTTGCGCCAAGGTACGTGTCATCCACGGAGTCTGCACTAGCCGCCGCTTGTTCTGCCCAGTACTTAGCTGAGTAGTTTGTACCATCTACTGTAGTATTAGTAACGTATGATGCACCACCACCCAAAGCCCACTGCTTTGCAGAGCCTGATGTCTGACCTGACTGAGAACCAATGGCATACTCTTTAGCAGAGTACTCAGTGCCATCTACCTGTCCTGTAGTCTTGGTAGCCCATTCTTCTGCCGCACCTGCACCTGACTGTGAGGTAACACCTGTACCACCTGTAGCCCATGCTTTAGCTGAGTAGCCTGTACTTGCTACAATACCTGTAGTCTTAGTAGCCCACTCTTCAGCTTCATCTTCGCTACTCTGTGCATCTGTTGCTGAACTTGCAGAAGCAGTCGCAGAAGTTGCACTAGCTGTAGCACTGGTAGCACTAGCTGTAGCAGATGTCGAAGCATTTGTAGCCTGTGTGGTAGCTGTAGCCGCACTAGTTGCCGCATTAGTAGCAGAAGTAGAAGCGTTGGTAGCCTGTGTCGTAGCTGTACTTGCACTAGTAGAAGCACTCGTAGCTGACGCAGAAGCGTTAGACTCACTGGTAGCCGCATTGCTTTCGCTAGTTGCCGCATTAGTAGCACTAGTGGCGGCATTAGTAGCTGACGTAGCCGCATTGGTGGCTGACGTAGCGGCAGATACAGTCTGCGTGTCGATGTAGTCCTTGTTAGCCGCATCATTGGCGTTTACAGGTGTAGCTACATTCTTAATAACCTTTGACTGTGCATCCCACTTGTCATCAGTATCAACTGTAATAGAGTCGTTTGCTTTGTCAATAGCTTCCTGTGCCGCAAAGAACACTTGGTCTACTGCTTCATCAAGAGATGCTTCAGTCAACACTGCACCATCTTCAAAGTCAACAGCTTTAGTAGTCAGGTCAGTATTACGTTGAATACGTACATCACTACCTGCTATTACATCAGGGCTAAAAGTAAGAGTTGTTGCACCTACTGATTGGAAGGCAACAGTGTACGTGACACCGTTGACTGCCGTGTTTGTCGAAGCATTGTTTTCAAAGACTAAGACACCATCTACATAAGCTTTAATGTCGTTAGCGTTTAGGTATGAAAAGGGAAACGAAAAGCTTCCCTGTGCTACACTTAAATTATTGTATAGCTTCACTGAATTAGACATTATTCAATATCTCCTGTTAAGTCCTTAAGGAACTCATTACTATTATCTTGTACTGTTTGTCTAGCTAAAGGATTTTTTGTTGCTTCTTTAAGTAGACTATGAGTCCAATAAGCCTTTGCTAACCTTTGATTAACTGCATCTGGTACATAAAGCAAACGATAACCGTCAATGTGTGACCTATCTTCAAGAGCATATGGGTCTTCACCAATTAGTTTAGTCCACGCTTGGTCACGATAAGCTTTCACTACGTCTTGGATAATCTCTTCTTTAGTCCCTGAGAATACAAAGTCACCTACTCGTAGGTCAAGAGTTTTATCTTTTTTGTATCCCTCAGTTTGTACTAGTTCTGTTAGAGATTCTCTTAGTGTTAGCGGTTTTGCGTTAGCAATACCTGTATCGTTAGTAGCTGTATTTATCTTGATAGTACTAGTCATATACTGCCACATATCGTAAGCTGTTTGCTTTGGACGGTTAGGGTTCATAGGGTTACCTTCAGAGTCTAAGGTAAACTTAGAGCTTGTTAGGTCAATCCCATTCTTAGTCTTAGGTGGTAGCCCAACACTAAAGGGTGTACCTGCTTTTGCCGCTTCCATCCATGCTACTGCAAGAGGGTCTGTCTTTTTCTCAGAGAAACCCATAGGAGATGCAAACTCTAAGTTTAGACTTTTACCCCAAAACTCAGGTACATCAATAGGCTCACCAATAAAGTTACGATTAGGGTCTAGTGCTTCACTACTGAATGTAGATGCTTTTGGATTATCAAATTCAAACCCCATGATATTTACTTTACTTGGGATACTCTTTAGATAACCTTGAGACATTTCACTAATCTTACGCATATAAGGGTCTTCGTTCAGAGAACGGAGTAGACCAGAAAATGGTACAAGAGCCGCTAGTTTGTTAGCACCATAGCTTTCTGCGTTACGTGCAGGGTCTTCTACAACACTGATAAACTCATCTAAACCTCGTAGCCAGCTTTTATCTCTAGCATATTCAGTTAGTACAAGAACTGTGCCTCTAGCAATTTCATCAGCTTCATCATACATACCATAACGATTAAGGTCACGAATAGAAGCCATGATAGTCTGTAGGTCAGTTACAGGAGATAGTCTAGATACTTTACTGTAGTTACCTGCCTCATCGACAATAGCGTTAGTTTCGTACCCTGTAATATCTTCAAGACCTTTAACTTGGTCACGAGTAAGACCTGCACCACTACCTGTAAGCTCATCATCTAGTGCCATGTTATAGAAGTAGCTTGCAAGACCTACACCAGTAGTAAAGCGTAAACTTGCTTCTGCCATACGCTGTTTATTACCTGAGAACATATCTTCACGCCACCGTTTAGACAGTGGAGCAAGAGGACTACGTTGAGTAACCTCAGAAAAGATGTTAGCAGGTGTTCTAATAAACGGCATAATCTGACGTAGTAGTGGATGTCTATCAGCAATATCTTGTATACTACGTGTGATAGAACCTTTTTCTAGTTCAGTTGTGAAGGTTGCTCTACGTGCAAAATCTCTTGAACCAGTAGTTATAGGGTCAGTAGCAGAGTTTGCTTTACCATTAATAGAAGCTTGGAGTTGTTCATCAATAGCTTTATTTACTTGTTGCTTAACATAACGGTTTGCTTCTGCACCCTTAAGACCTTTAGCTCTAGCATCAGCAGAAGCCTCTGCAAAAGCAAAAGCTCTAAAATTCATCTGTTTAAAGAACTCGTCTTCTGCCGCAAGTAAACGTGTAGGTATTCCTATAACCTTACCACCTAGAAAGTTAGGGATAGCTTGTTGCTGTAGTCCTTCTTCTAGTGTAGAACTGTTGAAGTCTAGTATTGGTCTACCATTACGCAAAGCACTTACAGAACCTTTAACACTATCCCAAGCCGCTATGCCATACCCTTGGTATAGTTGCAAAGCTTTAAGGGCTTCTTTCTTGTTACCTGTAAGTACAGCACCAGCAAACTTTTCTAGTGGTAGTACACCCATGTTAAATGTGTTAGAGCCAATGTTTACTACGTGTGTTTTAACACCAGATAGGATAGAGTTAATAAACAATTCGTTAAGAATGTCTACACCCTTACCACCTGCCTTACCAATTTGATAAGCGTATTTTCCCATAAGGTTCATATAGCGACTACGCTGACTACCGTTAGTAAAAGCTGAACCGCTTTCTAAAGCTACGTTAAGGGTATTCATACCCCAACCATCAATAACCTTACTTAGGTTAAGTACACGACCTGATGTAGAAATAGCACCCTGTGTCATGTGAGTGATTTCCATTACAGCTTTAAAAGCTTTTACAGCTTCTTCTCGTGTAGCTTGACCACCCTTAAACTTTTCTACAACTGCTGTAAAGTTATTGTCTGCAAACTTAGCCATAACAATAGAGCGTTCAGCAAACTTTTGAAACTTAGGGTTTGTTTGGCGATTAAGTTTTACAAACTGTAGGATAGCATCTTCATCAGTTTCGTGGTTACTAGCCCACTTAACTACCCAATCACCACCTTCAGCTAGACTGTCTTGCTGTTTAACAACAGTGCCAGCACCCTGTGCTTCCATCTCTTTAATTTGAGTGGTTGTCTTTTCTGCCATAGCAGAGGCACGACCTTCACCACGAGCCGCTGTACGTTCTGCACCAGTAAGTGCTGATGCTTCTTCATAGGCTTGCTTAAGTGTATCGTCAGACCTAACAAAAGCCGCAATCTCTTCATCTGTCTGAGCGATGTAATCAATAACATCACGCTCTTCTAGGTCATCTAGGGCTTTACCTAGCTCTTCTACAATCTGTTCTGTTTCTTCAAAGTTAGCTTTGTTAGCCCTTGAAGCTTTAACAGCAAGTACAAAAGGTACAGCCATAGCTTCAAGACCAGCGGTTTCCAAAGCTTGTTTAAAAATAGCTTCTGCTACAGGGTCATTACGGTCTGCTGACAAGTACTCTGTTACTGGGTTTTCTAAAGCAGGAAACTCTTGAATAAAATTAGACAGTCTTGTATCATACTTATCAAAGGCAAGCAGTTCTGCCGCCATTGCATCACCAGCAAGTTTTACATTCTTACCTGCTTTAGTTGTAGGTTGAAATACTTTACCAGATACTTTACGAGTAATAGCAAGACCAGCAAGAAACTGAGTAACACCAGCAGTCATGTTACCTGCAAAGGTTTGTAGACCATCAGTTAGATATGTTTCCTGCACGTTGTCTAGTACAAACTTAGTATGCTCTGGGGTATCTTCAGCAATACCAGCTTCTTCGGCTTTACGTAGTGCTTGTTCTACACCACGAGCATAGAATACTTTACCTTCTGCATCAGTACCCAGATGTCCAAGGTCAGCTACGTGTTCGTTCATAAAACGAGAAACTTTATCAGAAACACCAAAAGTTACAGAATTAATAAAGTCTGCACCTTCTTTACCAGCCCTAGTTAAACCTGTGGCTACACCTTCAGCCATGTCAACAATCATACTTTCGTCTTGTTGAGGTGGTTCTGGGGTAGTTTCATCTGGTAAATCAGGAGTCGATACCTGTTCAGGCACAGCAGGGTTTGCCTCAACCTCTGCCGCTACCGACCCATCTAGGGTTTGTGTTACGTCAGTCATACCGACTCCTTTGTAAATTAACCATTTAGAGCTTTAATCTCTTCTGTAAAAGCATCTATTATTGTTTTGTAAAGTGTACGCACTGCTTTTGATTTATCAGAAGCTGACATTAGCTGATACTCATCAGATAAATATAAGTCCTGCATCTCATCAAGAAACTGGTTGTGATACTTAGCCCTGATTGGGAAAGTAACTTTAACCATCTTAGCTCTATCTTCAGCAGTAGTATCTGGCCTTCTATCCATAAGATTTATAAGAGCATCTGATGTTTCAATATCACCATTAGCGTCAATTTTAATAGCTAAGTTAGTTTTAAGTTTTTTATAATTTAACTGATAATTGTCATCAGAAGTGATAGAAGGTATTCCTTTTGCCTTCTGTTCTCTCTTTCGGTTTACATCCATAAAGAGTGTATTGAATACATCTGGATTGTTGTTTAGTTTACCACTCATTTGAAAACCAAAAAGCATTGTTAGAGCTTCTTCTGGTGTACGTGCTGTAGCTATTTGTCCTCGCATAGCAATAATATCACTACCTTCTACTTCACGACTTTCTTTACTAAAGAAGTTTTGTTGTTCTTTATAAAACTTTCTAATGTCAGGAAAGTAAATAGCCGCTTCACCAATTTGTTGAATACTAAGAATGTCTGATAAACCTACATCATTAGGGTCAGTAGCTGTTCCTAGTTTTTCAACAATAGTAGCAGTAATCATGTCTGTTACTTTACGTTTGTCTCTTTGAAACTCAGTTTCTTCTAAAGACTCTTGAGCTTGCTTCTGTTTAAGAACAGCTACACGAGCTTTACCTAAAGCAATAATAGCTTGAGGACGTTGGGACAAGGGTTGATTACCTGCTTGGATAGAACCTGCTAAATCTAGGATACGATTACGTTGATTAAAGTCATAACCTTCAGCGTTCTGTGCGTAGTCTACAATAGTGTTTAGTGTAATGTCTGTAAGTTCTGCATTTGACAAGGCACTAGTTAGTTTAGTATCTGTTTCTACAAAACCTATTTCACTAGCAAAGTCTTCAGGTGCTACAGTACCATTTATTACTGCGTCAATACGTTCAGTTAAACCTGTGGTATATGTTGCAGTGTCTCTAGCTACAATGTTTTTATTTACATTACTAATATGAGAAGCATCTAAGTTTTGTGTATAAGTACGAAAAGAACCTGCAAACCCTCTAGTTACACTAGGGCTTGAAAAAGCATCTTTGTTGTTGGCTACAAACTGTTGCCTTGCTTGTTGTTCAAACACCATAAAATCATTAGCGTTTACACTGTTACCTATACCCTGTGCTGTATACTGTTCGTTTACATAAGCACCGTATTGTCTTGACAAACGCTTACCAATGTTTTCATCAGCAAGTATTTGAGCAGGTTGTGATAAACTAGCATACTTACCAGCCGCTACATCTTTAGCAAATTGTTCTGGGTCATTAAAGAAAGCGTTGTCAACTGCTGATTTTTCTTTAGCTACTCGCTCTTCTCTGTTGCCTTGTGCTATCTTAGCAATCTGTGGACTAACTTCGGCAAGAGCTTTTAGCAACGCTGTGCCTGAGTTAGGTGACCTAGCTGGTGGTCTATATTGTACAAAGGTGTCTACTGGCCTAGCTACAGCAGTGGCAGGTGCGACCCTTTGCAGTGGTTGTACCTTACTGCGTTTAGATGCCATTTGGTTTCTCCTTAAGCTCCAACTATATCACCCCATGATGTTTCTTTCATAGAAGCACCTGCTGATGCGGCATTAGCCCCACCCTTAACAATAGCGGTCATCATATCTGGTGGTGATGGGTCAACAATCTGTGCTAAACGACCTTCAAGTTGTGCTTGAATACCTTTAGCATCCATGTCAGCTTGTTGTGAAAAGAACTTAGATTGTTGTTCCATACGTGTTTCGTTTCTAAGTCTATCTGCTACTGCATCATTAAGTGCAAGAGTAACAGACCTACCTACAATATTATCTTCAAGTGCCGCAGTCTTTAGAGTTTCTCTAGTTTCAATACCTTTAATTAGGTTATCAAACTTTTGCTCTAAGATGTTACCTTGTTGTTGTTCTTCTTTAAGTCTAGTTTGACTAATTTGTAATTGGCTAGAGTCGATAGCACTAGTTCTTGTTCTGTTGTTAGCATCAACTGTATCATTATATGCAGATACTTTTTCGTTATGCTCCATAACAGAACCAACAGCACTAGCTCCTGCCATAGCCGCTTGTGGATTACACATTATTTTATCCTCACAAATTCGTAAAAGGGTGCTTGGCCTACTCCATAAGTTACTTCACGTATAAACTTAAAACCTAAAAACCGTAACCAGTTAATGGCATTAGTGTTATCTACATGAACGTAATTTAGGAGTAGGCTTCTTTGATTGTTAGCTGTGGTTACCCATCTACGACTTTCACGTAAGAACTGCATACTGTAATTAGAAAGCTTACCAGTAGTCAACATCCAAGGACTGCCTACATGGTCATCAATATAACTAAGACCAAACATACCCAACAGTTCCCCCTCAGGAGATACAATAGTAAATGCTTCGGCTGACATCTCACATGATTTAGTCAAAGCCTCAAGCGGTGTTTGTCCGTCTGATAGCATTACTTCAGTTGCATCTGCTTCACACATTTGAGAAGCTATAGGTTCAATGTCTTCATACTTGAATGGTCTATAGTGTCCTTTCATGTTACATCCTTCTTGACCTAAGAACAAACTCAGATTCAATCTCAGCACTCTGAAAAGCACAAGGTAAGTGACTATCACTCTCTAGTGTAATCTTAGCGTTCTTAGCGTTGGCTAATACAGTAAAGCGATATGTACCAGTATCAAGAGGTACAGTACCTAGTACGTTAGTACCTGAACCAATCACCCTACCAGTAAAGGAACGAGTGTATTCGTTTCTACCAGAGCTAGGAAGGTTCTTATGGGGTACTACTTTTACATCAAAGAAACCAGTATCAGCATAAGTAACAGACATAGTTTTAATCTGATACCTACCGCTAGTAATTGACTCTTTATTGTTCTTCATTAGTTGTTCTGAAAATTCGTATAGGAAAGTATAGGGTACTCCTGCGTACACTGTACCGCCACCAGATTGATGGGTTAGTGCTTGTGCGGCTGAAACAATAGCTCCTGCTTCTGTTACATATACCGCATTGCTATCAGTGTAGGGAAGAGTGTCAGTGCTTGTTAGCTTGACCCTTCTATCTAGATGCACAGGAAATGTAGTATCTTCTAAAGCATCATCGTTAGATAAATTCATCCTCTCTAGGGCAACTTTAGAACCGTACTGAATTACAAAGTATATATCAGTTTGGTCAAACTCAATCCCTAGTACATCACCGCCAAAAGTCCACTTAGACCACGATGATTGTAACTTCTCTCTACCTGACCAAAAGTAACGGTAAGGGAATACAGTAGAACGGTCATCGTTTGTTTGAAGAATAAGCATATCTTCATTAGCCGCCGCTGAGATAGCAAGGGGTAACCCTTTTAGATAGGTAGGAACGTGTGCAGATATTTCTGCGGCATCGTTAGTCTCAGCATCTAAGTCAACGTAGTACTCTCTGATGCCTGTACCAGCCCCAGCAGGTGTAGCAAAGTATACATACTTACCTGCACCTACAGGTTTAGCTGTAAGGCTTGTCTCAAAGCGTGTAGCAACGTCTATTGATACAGTCTCTGGTGATAGTATCTGAGTAGCTGACAGTTTAAACTGTGAGTAGTCAGAGAAGAGTAACAAGCTTTCGTTAAACGGTACAGCGTGTCTTAGAATCGACACTTGGTTGTTTGAAACCGCCACATCAATAGGCGCACTATCAACCAGAGTAAGTACAGTTTTACTAAAGAAGTTAAAGTATTCACCAGCCTCACTAAAGATTACATTCTCATCAGCCAGTAAACCTAATCTGTTCCTGTGAAAGAACACATCGTTAATTTTATTACCTAAGAATGAAGGGAATGGGTTAGTTAGGTCATCACCTACTTTACGTTCTTCGTAAGTTTCTTTATCAAAAGTATAAGAAGTACCATCATAGATGAGAGTGTGCGGCATAGTTGACGCATCTAAAGCAATATCAATATTAGGTTTAGCTGTTTCTTTCCACACTCCTAAACCATTAGCAACATTACGTGTAAACTTTACATAGTAATCGTCTTGACCTTTTTGATTATCACCTGAAACAGCAATAACAAAGTTAAGGGGTGCTTCTGCTGGTAACTTCTTAAAGTCAGGTGTTTCACCCTTAAAGCCTCGTAGTTGTTCACCACCTCTACTATCTGTTACTTCGATAGTAAAGTCATCATTAGCTGTATTACCTTGGATGTGAACTACGTTACCATAAGTAGTAAACGTCAAACCTGAAATAGAAGAACCTGCTGTAGAACCGTAGTAAGCAGTCTCAGTTGTAGTATCAAACCTTAGGTTTCTAGCAATTCTATCTGTTTGAATAGACTTCTCTGCGGTCTGTACGTCTGCATCAGAAGTATGCGTTGCCGCCATTGTAGTAATAGCACGAGTATACGTTGTACCACCCTTAGTAATCTTAACAGTGTAGGTTGTACTGTAGTCTGATTTAGCTACAAAGTATAGAGCTTCGGGATTACGTGCGTTAGATTTAGTAGAATCTTTAGCAACTACTTTAGTTTTGTTTACTAAGAATGTATAGTCAGCTACAGTAGTAGCAGTAAGCTCTTCTGCTGGATTAGTTAATCCTGATAAGTAAGAACTTGCATTGTTAGTTATTGATTTAGTAGTACCAGAACTGTCACATATATTCATAGTGCCATCTTTTTCGATGACCATAAAGTGTAGAGTGTTGTCAGAATTTCTGATAGGATGTACAAAAGCTTTAGCCATGTCAAGCTCTTCTTGTGCTGACAAGCCTGTAATAAAGAAATCTTTATGTTCTGTAGGTGGTCTTTTAATCAAACCATCTACTACGCTAGACAATCCATTCTGCTGTTCTTCACCCTGTGTTTGTAGTCTGACGGACGGTGGTTGTTCTGATACACCGTTAATGAGATTGGGAATGGATGTACTAACGAGTGCCATTATTCTATAGTCCTTGTGCTTCCGATACGGTCAATAATATTGTATGTATCAAAGTTGTTAAAGATGTTGAAATCTTGGGCTTCAGCTTCCATATCACGTAGCTCTAGCAACGCTCTATTTTCATCTGACTCTGTAAAACCATGTAGTGTGGCAGACCCAACAACACGGTCTAGGAACATACGAGATGCTCTAAGTGTGATGTAACGCTTTGCTACTTCAGGTAGGTCTACAAACTCTAGCATTACTACGGTGTCTAGATAGACAGCACTAGTAATAGTGTAGGTGTTCTTCTTCCTGTCGTACATCTTACTGCCACGTTGTACAAGGTCTTTATTATTAGTTTTATTAGTAGTGTCTGCCCTGAGAATATTAGTAGGCAGTGTGATATTATTATTTGAATCAGGGTTAAATGTTACATCTAACTCTCTATTAAAGTTAAACCCCTGTCCTTGTACTTCACGACTTACAGATTCTAGTATTGTTTCAGCGATATCAGCTTCAACCAAACCTGAGTTAAGTTTAGTAACAGGAGCTTCACCGATTGCTGACAGCATAGTATTAATAGCTTCAAGCTTTGTTGCTGGACTTGGCATTGTTTTCTCCTACTACCACTTAACTTTATGTGACCAGTACTTGGCACTAAGTTTAGAAGTTGGTTTACCTTGAGCATTATGTCTTGCATAGTAAGACTTTTTACGAGCTTTATCTTTTTTTGATGTAGGGTTTTTACCTGCACCCTTAACTCCCTGCTGACCAAACCTAATTAGCTTGATTGTCTTACCTTCTTTAGCTAACACAGCGTGGGACTTTTTAGGATGCTTTGGAGTTCGTTTAGGTTTGTTGTAACCTGCAAAGGTTTCCCCACGATATGTAATAGCCATGTTACACCTTCTTCATATATTTATTTTTTTTGATAGGCATCCCTGTTTTCTTAGCTTCTGCTTTAGCTTGGGCTACGCCTTTTTTAGTATACTTAAATGTTTTTGTACCTACGTTTGGCATTACTACGTCCTATATGTTGCAGTTTTCTTTGCAATCTTTAGAGGTTGACGGACAAACTGGTTACCCTTACGTGTACCTTCACGCTTGGCTTTAGATGTGGCGGCATACTCTGAGGCTGATAAGGATTTGATAGCCGCTTCAGGTAAGTAACGCTCACCAGTATCAGCAGACTTCTTACCAGACTTGGTGCGCCACTTTTGTTTTGTCCATTTCTTTAGGCTTTGCTGTGGGGGTTTCATGTAGTGTACCCTCCACCAGCTTTCTTATATTTAACAGCAAGCAACTGAGCTTTACGTGCAGACCACTGATTAGCTTTACCGCCTTTAGTGCCTGACTTAATGCTATTAAAAAGTCGCTTACGCATAGTAGGTTTGGTATAGTTACCTGCCTCGTTTACACGAGACTTCTTTGGAATTTTCATTTTATTCATGGTAAAAAAGGGAGAGCCGAAACTCCCCCTCTCCTATGCTTACGCAGACAGAAGTGCGATTGCGTTAGCTGGACGCAGGACGTTATGCCCCATTGCGTACTTAGCTACCATCAATGTACCCTGACGGTTGATTTGATACTCAGACTCTACGCCCAAGTCCAACAACTTAACTGTAGCAACAGCGTCTTGGTTCATAACTAGACCACGAGCTTTTGCCGCAATGTCAACAAGGTTTACACCATCTGTTGTAACGTTAGTGATGTCGTATGCAGTTGTACGACCTGAACCAGCAGTGTTAGCCAGTGGGCGTTGACCCTTTGACTGACCCTTAGAAGCACCTGCTGTTTCAATCAGGTCAGATACTACTAGGTGGTTAGACATATACACAGGCATACCAGCAATCATTGGTACTGTACCAGATGCGATTGAACCATTCCCACCGTAATCACGGTTCATGAATGTCAGCTTAGAACCGTCAGATACGTCCATAAGAGCGTAGTACTGAGCAGGTGGCAGAACAACGAAAGCACCGTCTGATGGTACGTTCTTTGTGTCCATTTCTTTCTTAGCATCAAAGATAGCTTTTGCTAGCTTGGCTGGGTCTGTAGCGTCAGCCGCCGCCGCACCGATTGTCACGTTGTCAGTGAAGTCTTCTTCAGTGAATGAAGTGTAATCCTGAACAAGTGCGCCAGCACGGGTTGCGTTGCTTGCTAGAGAAGCCTTAAGTGCCTGACGTAGGATGTTCTTATCTGCTTCTTTAGCAAGTGCGATACCTGCTTCTTTAGAGTAGATAGAACGTACATCATAGTGGTTGATTGCTTCGTCAATGTTTGCAATGAACTGTGAGCTAATCAACAGGTCATCAATAGACACGACACGCTCACCTGCACGAATCTGACCACCAGTGATTTCATTTCCTGGGGTTAGGTATTCAGCAGACGCACGGCCTGTCATTGGGAATGATGCTGACTTACCTTTTGAAATAGTACGTGTACGTACCAAAGGCATCATGATGTTCTTTTCTTCAAAAGCTGTAAGAACTTCACCAGCATATAGTTTTAGGAACAGGTTACGAACATCACCTGTATTGTTATTTTGACCCTGATAGCTTACATCATAAGCTGGGTTTGAAGCGGCTTGCATTGCCATGATTAATTACCTCTTAGTAAAAAATGTTGAGTAAAACACACTCTGCATTTATTACATCCTTTATCAAAGATTGTCCCTCGCAAGGGGTCAGTGGTAATAGTTTGTAGTCTTGCTTCGTGTTAGGGGAAGTCCCCTTCTAAATACATAATAAGGGCGAGGACAGCATTACCTGTTTCCTCGACCTGACACCTGCCAAGAGCGACCATATATAACGTCCTAAGGTAGCGAAACTTTTGCACGAATGGCTTAACTTCAGGGGTGTATTCATGTATTTAGAAGGAGAGAGGGACGGAAAGGAGACATCCCTCACTCCCATGAGACAGATTAAAACACCGAACTACGTGCCAATTTCTGGGCAACAGTATTTCGGTAGGCAGGGTCTTTGGCGTATCTGGGGTCACGCATAGCCGCAGTCAGTTCAGCGGCACTATCAAATTTCCCACCCGATACAGGAGCATTATTCCCTTGAATAAGCTGTGGTTCATTTCCTACTTCGGAACGATACCTTGCCTCTAGACCTTGTATTGCAAACCGCATAAGGTCTGCATCACCTGTCTCAATAGTTGTGTTGAAAGCATCAATATCACCTTCAGACATATTCTCAGTTGCCCAAGTTGTCATCTGTTCATAATTACTTTCACCACCTACAATGTCATACATTGACTCAGTGTTCACTGCTGTCAGTGCTTCTTGTCCTTGTATGTAATTGTCTACCAGTGAGCGTGGAAAACCAGCTTCTTCTAGAACTTCATAAGCATCCGCAGATAGCTCACCATTCTCACTGTATTCTTGTTGGAACACATCAAAGTCTAGACCTACTTTATCTAGTACTTCTTCTACTTCACCACTAGAGGGTACTTCTTCTACCTCTGATGGGTCTACATCTTCAACTTCACCCTCATCATCGTCTTCATTATTAGAGCTTAGTTTCTGTTCTAGAGAGTTGTAGGCTTGTGCCATGTCTTCTGCTGACTTAAATTTCTCAGGAAGCCACTCAGGTCTTTCTTCAGATTGATTGTTCTTTTCAATCTGGTCAGCCTTCTCTAGCATTGCGGCAGTGTGTTCTGCTGGTTCTGCCATTTCTGTTTCTGGATTATGTGTGTTTAATCTGTCTGTCATTTAATCCTCTATTTTTTTGTCTCTACTTTATAAGTCCGTCCCTCAAACTTAAAAGTTTTGTTACCTTCTTTTTTTGCTTTTGCAAATGCTTCTTGAAAAGCTTTAGCTGACTTAGTACCTTTCTTATAGGTAGGGAAGTCGGAAGGGTTAGTACGCTGGTCAGGGCGTGGCTTTGGTGTAGGTGTAGATTTCTTTTCTTCTTTTTTAGTAGCGGCTTTTGTACCTGCTACACCTGCCGCACCTGCTACAGCCCCTGCTTTTACCTGTCCTTTAGCATAAGCACGTTGAGCTTTTGTAGCCTTCTCTACTTGTTGCTGACCTGACGTTGGTTTCTTAGCTAACTTTTTAGCTTTATCACCCTGTCGTACAATAGCACGTAGTGCGGCTTGTCCACCTTTTTTCAAGGCGGCTCGTGCGGCAGTACCGCCAACAATCTTAGCCGCCATCAATAGCAAAGGAACTGCCATTATTCTTCTCCCTGTTGAGCTTGTTGTTGTGTCATATCGACACCACGTTTAATCATTTCAGGTGTACCACGAACAGCCATCTGCGCCATAGTTTGTTGTTGCATCTGTTGTTGTTGGGCTTCCATCATCTGTTGTTTTTCCATAGCCTTCTGTTCTTGAGACTTGATAAGACCATTAGTATCAATACCAAGACTTGCGCCTAGTCGGTCAATGTAATCACTAAGGTTCATCTCACTTGCAATAACCTGTGCGCCTAGTGGCTGTAGGTATTGTAAGAAAGTAGCAAGCTTGTTCAAGTCCTGTCCTCGTCCAAGTGCCTCAACACCTGTAACCACAGTAGGTTTGACAGAATCTTTAGGAAGCTTTGGCATCTTACCAGAGCGTGTCATTGATGCTAGGATACGATTTACCAGAGGCATCTGAAGTTCTTGGGATAAGATAGAGTAAACACCGCCTAGTGCAGACTCTAGTTCCTGTGCCATGTAACGTACTTCTTCTGCCGTTACACGTTCAGCCTGACGTTGTACACTACTATTCATAAGGAATGAGTAGGACAGTCGGTCATTAATAGTACGCGCAGTATCAAGAGCTACACGGAAGTCACCTGACTTTTGTACCTGTAGTGTAGATACATCCTGTGCATCACCACTAACGATAGCACCATTAGGGCTTTCAGCTAGTACTCTTGCTTTTGTTGTACCGTTAGGACGTACCATGAATAACACTTTAGAAGAAGCCGCCGCCCCTTCAACGATAGCCTTAGTCAAACCTTCAAGGCTCTTTAGGTCACCAATGTATTCTTCTACATAACCACGTCCATAGTCCTCACCATCTACACGAGTAAAGCGTAGAGGAATAAAAGGACTTTCATCAATCTTAAATTTACCACGAGACTTAGGTAGCTCCATGCCAGAGACTTCTTGGTATACTTCCCAACCCTTATCAGTACGACTTAGGTGTGTATACAGGTCTAGGCTCTTAGCACCATACGCATCTGCGTCTGTGGTATTAAGCATTTCTTGTACGTCAAGCGGTAGCATCTTACTGCTAACACTTTCTTTAGTAATAATTTCAAGCACATTGCCCATTGCATCACGCTTGACTACGTACCTGTCAAGTTTGAATACTTTCATGCCGCCTTCTTTTGGCATATAAAGCAGTGCGTTACCTGTAACAATAAGTTGTTTCAGTGCTTCAAACACTGGTACTCTCATTGCTTCAGATTCAACCTCTTGCATAGCGGCTCGTTCAATGCGAGATAGAGCTTCCTCTACCGCACCACGAGCTTCAGCCCCTGCCAATTCTTGTACATCAAAGTCATCAATAGTAAGACGAAAGAATGGACTGTTAGGTGGAAGGAGTGCAAGTAGTAGCTTGGATGCTAGGTTGTTTACACCTCTAGCTCCTACACCCTGATAAGGTGTTTGATAAATAGTACTACTACTGTGTCCATCAGGGGGCAAGAGTGTAGGAATTGTTAGCTCTGCTGACTCACGCCCACGGTGTAGGAAGGTATCTCTACCTGTCTCACACTGTGCGTAACGCTTTGCCGCACTGCCTTCAGTATTCTCTAACATATTGTTACCCCTTACGTGGATACATTTACTCCATTACCAGAGCCTGAACCGCCCTGTCCACCGCCAACTGACAGTGATGGGTCTTTAGGAGCTACTTTTAGTTTACCTTTACCCATCTTCTTCTTACCTGCTTGCTGTGCCGCAGTGTCTACTTCAGCTAGTTCTGTTTCAAACTCTGGTGTAGATGCAGTTACTGGTGGTGCTTGAGCAACTTTTACAGGTGTTGGTGATTTTGGTGATGACATACACATTGTCGTTAATCCTCATTCTGGTTGTACAACACTTCCAACTGTTGTATAATACTCTGCTGGCCTTGCAGATAACTAAGTTCCTCTAAGGAAACTTTACTAATTGGAAGTTTATCTGGATATTTTTCCTTGAGATGTTTAATTAATTCTATAGATGGAACTGGTTCTTGATTGAATATGTTCATAATTAATTGCCTATAGGTCAACTTTAGAAATAGGGGGCGATTAAACCCCCTAATCTAAACGGTTAGATGTCTACAATTTCACAAGCACCAGCCGTACAAGCTAGAGTTTGTGACCCTGAGGTGCTGTCCTCTTTCTCATATAGAGCAAGAGATGCCCAATCAATCGTCTTAGGCATTTGTTCTTTAAGTTCTTCATACTGTTCCTTGTCTATATCTTGGTAGGGTGCTTGTGCATATGTGTGGTCACTGTGTGGTAGGAAGGAGATACCAGAACAGATGTCAAAGTTCTCGTACACCCATGCTCCCACTTCCATCCACTCTGCATCACGTACTGTAATAGTCACAGATGGCTTGTGTTCACACCATGCTAGTGCGTAGGTCTTCCACAGTTCAAGCTGTTCTAGTGCAGTCATATCGTTACGAGTGATAGCACCCATCGGTGAACGCATAGGAAAGCTGAAGACTGTAGTAGCATCAGGCTTCATTACACACGGTTCAGCAGGGATACCACTATCCTTCATTAACTGTGTTAGTGGGTCTTTGTTATCACCACGAACTGTACGTACATAGTACTCACTGTGACGTGCGTGGATACCAGAGGCACTATCAACTAGCTGTGACACTGTACCAGATGGTTTGACACAGGTGATAGCGGCTGACTGTTCGATACCAAACTTCTCTGCATACTTAGCGTTAGTATTAATAGCTACCTGCTTCATCTCAGCCAGCCAGCGTGGGCTGTCCACAGACTTAGACAGTAGCCTGTTGTCCATGATACCTGTTAGTGATACACCAAGTAAACGCTCTTGCTCTGTGTTCTTCTGCCACACCTTACGCAAGTAAGGCATCTTAGTGAACGTAGATTGGATAGTACCTAGCAGTGTGGCTAGCTCTACCTTACGCTTTAGTGTATCTAGGTTATCGCTCTCACGCACCACAACCTCAGTCAAGTTACAGAACTGGTAAGGACGTAGGATAATCTCAGAGCATGGGTTAGTACCCCACTCATGTCCTGTCTCACGTCTGCCGTTCTTCTCTACGTGCTTGTCTGCCGCAACACGGCTGAAGATACCACGCTCACCAGACTTACTCTCCACTAGTGATAGCCACTCACGGATGAATGTCTCCATGTCTGGCTTCTCTGTGTAGGCGGCAGAGTTATTAGCCAACGCACGTTGACCCTCGTTCTCCCACCACGAGCCTGACTTAGCATGAGCCATACGTGTGTCACTCAGGTTAGACAAGCTAATCATAGCTGACCTACGTACACCACCAACTACTACAACCTCACCAATCTTACACATGATGTCGTGGCACTCAAGGCTGTTGAGCTTGCGACCTGTCGCACCCTTGAACTTGGCTACAACAAAGTCAAACAACTCAATCAGTGGTTCAGCACCTGATGCACGTCCACCGAATGTCTTGAGCCTTGCACCTGCTGGACGTACCTTAGATACATCCCACTTAGGAATATCACCAGAGTACAGGTGTGATAGTAGTTTATGTAGGGACTTAGCCCAACCTTCTTTACTGTCTGCAACAGAGATAACATCATCACTCTTGTTTAGTTGCTCTGGAATCTCAGGTAGCTTGGTAATAGACTGACGCTCTACTGAGAAGCCTACGCCTGTACCACATAGTAGGATATACATGGCCTCATCGAAGGCACGTATGTGGTCTACTGGTAGGTAGCTACAGTTATAGATACAGGTGTTGTCTCGCTCTGCGGCTACCCCTGCTGTCATCAATGCTCTCATTGAAGGCATGATGTCTAGGTTTAGGATGGCAGTCTCTAGGTCATCCCATGTTTTGTTAGGTAGCTGTACGCTCTTTGATACGAAGTTAATGTATCGTGATACAGTCTCACCCCATGTCTCACGCCTGTTCTCTTCCTCTAGCCACCGTGCATAGCGGCTAGTAGCAATGAACGTCTGGTAGTCTGTTGGTAGGTGATTACTTATCATCGGTTATCACCTTCCCCATGTAGAGTACCTGCACTCTGACGTGCTTTAAGTTTATCTACGTTCTTAATAGCAACCATCTGCAATGATAAACCTACATCATGTGCAAGAGCCGCCAGCATCCACAGGACATCTCCCATCTCTGCTTCAATCTTTTCCTTCTGTTCTGCCAGAGGAATACCATCACGCATCATCTTAGCAATCTTACCAGCTACCTCACCAGCTTCTTCAGCTAGACCCAAGGCAGGGTATGAAATAGAATACGTCTTAGGGTACACGGCAGTCTTGACTGCTTGTTGTTGGTACTCTGTAAAGTTCATCATTACCAGTTTACTCCTTTTGTTTTCTTCATTAGTTCTATCATCTTCTTCAGATACCAGATAGCTTTCTCTGCATCCTGAATGGGGTTGTTCTTCTTGAACATACGAGAGCCAGTGTATTTAATTACGTTACCCTGACAGTAGCTCAAAGCTTCATACTCACCTAGTACATCCACGATGTAATCAATGGTTTCAATCTTACCTTCAGCGTAGTGTGGTGGACTGTTTACCATATCGTCTAGCATTGACGGTTGCTCTAGCTCATCCATAACTTTACCTCTCCTGTGTCTGTATCATATTCACCATCACGTAGGATACGTGCTAGCCTTGCTTGTTCGATTGCTACATCTTCTGATAAACCTTGTTTAGAAAACGCAGTGACAACTGTGTCCCATGAGCTACTAGCTCCAAGAAGTTTATGGGCAGTAACAGCCCCAACTTTAGGACAGCCTTTGTAGTTGTCTGTACTATCACCAACAAGAGTTTGGTAATAGAAGTTATAGTCTGCACCATCTTGGTCTTGTTCATATACTTCTCCATCAATCCAGTGTTTGGCAGGGATTGTGAGTAAGTCTTTGTCCTCTGACCATATGATGGTATTCGAGGTAGGGTTGCTACCAAGTATCCCAAGGACATCATCAGCCTCCAATCCTTTGTAAATTATTGTGTTGTATTTGTCAATCAGATACTGCCTAGCCCAAGGTAAAAGCATAGGCTTACGCACATCTGTTCTGTTAGCTTTGTAGTAAGGTGCAACCTCTTTACGAAAGTTGGTCTTGTCCGACAAAGCAAGTACGCAATCTTGTACAGGTGCTTCATCTGTTAGCTTGGATATCTGGTCATCAAGTCTTACAGCTACTTCATCTTCAAAGCAGTGTAGTGTCCATAAACCATTACCCCAATTTACTGGTGTCTCAGCAGAAGCACAAGCTTTGAAGGCTATGATGTCTGCATCAATGAGCAAAAGGGTCATCGTTATTCTCCTCTCTGTCTTCTCTTAGTTCTTTGTCTTTCAACTCTGCATGGGTAATCACTTTAATACCTGTCGTTACTTGTAAGTAATCAAGATATGATTCAACAATCCACTTGATACATAGTACAAAGGTAACCCCTGCAAAGCTGATGGTACAAACCATCTTGAAAAAGAAATCAAAGTCCATGCTGTATGCACTCCTTTGCTTGTGCTACTGACATCTTGAACCACTCACCCCTACGCTCTGCAATCTTACCAGCTTGCTTATGGGCAAGAGCTTCTGCCTTACGTCTATCTTCTGTAGACACAGAGTACATCAACTTGTAGTCACGCATTGGACTGCTAGTCTGGTAACCATTGAGCCTGTCTTCTGCGTCAATAGCCATACCAATCTTTACCCACTCAGGCCATGCTGAGTTAGTAATGATGTACACCTGACCTTCTTTACTACTAGTGTAGTTCTGCAAACTAGAGAAAGCGGCATCATTGAATGACTTGTACCTACCTGCTTTCCACAGAGGGTGTGACTTAGACACGTACTTACCATTAACATACATATGAATGTTCTTCTTGTTGTGTGAGTCTAGTCTACGTCTACCGTTAGCTTGTCCGTAGTACCACCACTCACCGTCTTCAAAGACACAGTTAATGTTAGTGGGTGTCTGCCCAGTTACTTCCGTACTTGTAGTCACTGTCAAGTCTGCATCTGAAGTTGAACTGCTGTTCTGTGTCTCGCATACATCGTTGAATAATTCTGCCTGTCTCATCTTCTTGTCCTTTCTTAACTAGTAGCTGTACCTCATCATGTACAAACGCTACGATTGTTGCATCTAAGTTAGCTTCCTTGATAGCTTCGGCAATACGAACATACCAAGTTTTACAAATGATTGCACCACAACTTTGAAGTAAAGTATTAAGTGCGGCATGGCTGTGACGTATAGGAATGACACGTCCGTCAAGTCCCTTAATCCAACCACGTTTTTCTGCCGCATCAGATACAGCATCCTTCAGGTACTTTAGTGCAGGTAGTTTAGTTAGAAATTTTTTCTTAATTTTTCTACCCTCACCTGAACCCTTGCCAATAATCTTACCAATCTTCTCGTCACCTGCACCATACAAAAATCCATAGATGAATGTCTTGGCATTGGAACGTGTAGGTAGACCAGCCGCTTCTTGGTTAGTGGTATGTACGTCACCCTCAAGGACTACTTTACTATAAGAACCGTCATCATAAGAAGCCATGTAATGAGCAAGACATCTAAGTTCCAACCCAGAAGCATCAGCCCCCAGAAGACTATAGCCATCAGGAGCATGAAACAAGCTACGACATTCCGTGCCATACTCCGCACCAACACTAGGGACTTGAGCCACGTTTGGATTGTTGTGCGTACAGCGTGAAGTAACTGCACCCATATGATTGACACGTCCATGTATCTTACCATCCTTCTGTAGTTTAAGCCATGCTTGTTTGCCAGTACCAAGCTGACCGATACGTTTATTGAGTAGTAGGTACTCGTTCAGTAGTTTAGCCTCAGGCATATCAATACCTGCAAGCACTGTCTCATCTACCTTAGGGTCACCGTTGTCAGTAAACACATCGGGTTGCCAGCCACGCTTCATTAGTCTGTCAGCAATCTGCTGTCGTGATGCTGGATTGAATGGTATCTCCTTGGTCTTTGTCTTTAGCTCTACAACCGTAGGCTCAAACGTATCCTGTAGTTCCTGTTCAATCGTCATCTTGCGTGACTGTAGCTTGGTGAACAAAGCCTCTGCCTCTTCTACATTGAACGGAAACCCTGTGTTCTCCTGTTCTAATAGAAGTGTGTGAAGCTTCTGTTCTAAGTCGAGGGCTTCTTGGTTGAAGTCTTTTGACTTGATTCTTTCGTAGAGGGTTGCTGTGACTTGTGTGTCTTGGACACAGTAGTCGAGCATTTCCTGCGTGAATATTGCAAAGCTTTCTGTACCACTGTTGAACGCACCCTTTAACTCCCCTAGTCTAATGCCCCATGCCTTAAGGCTATGGCTTCCAATTAACTTAGATTCAAACTTACCCTTCTGGTATAACTTGTAGTCTAGTTCTTTTAAGTTAGGCCAGATGGTACGAGAGTATACCAAAGTGTCAAGCAGTTGTCCATCATACTCAAAGTCATACAGCTTCTTCAATACCTGTAGGTCATACGAAATAATGTTGTGACCAATTAGCATCTCTGCTTGCTTGAGAAAGTCTAGACCTTCCTTGATACTGTTGGGGTCAAAGGTGTGTACCTCATTGGTATCAATATCCCTTGCCACTATACACCACACTTGTGAGACTTGCTCAAGCAGGTGGTCTGCTTCGATATCAAATATCAGTTTCATTCTGTGTCTCCGCACTAGTTAAAATTCAGGGTCTGCATCGTCCTCTTCAAACATTACCTCAACCATACGGCCTGTATCTTTGAGGTATTCTAAGGAACAACACAGTCCTGTCTCGCCTGACCATCTGTTCTTCAACACACGGACATGGCTTATATGTGGGTTGTCATCGTCTTGCTGATTACGTTCAAGACCAATGACCATATCACTTAGCTGACCGATTGCGGCAGAGCCACGCAGTTGTGCTAGTGATGTTTGTGCGCCATCCTCATGGCCTCTGTCACCTGATGGACGTTTGAGGTGTGAGATAAGTAGCAAGCCACAGTTCAACTCTTCAACCAAGGCACGTAACCTTGTCATAGTATTGTCGATTAGCCTACGTTCATCTCCACCTTCAAGCCCTGAGACAACAATAGAAATGTGGTCAAGAATAATATAGCTAGCACCACAACCCCTGACCAAGTAACGTATCTTGGATAGAAGGTTATCACTGTCAGTACTGCCCCAATGGTCATAGAGATATACTCTACCAGAACCCACAGTATTGTTGAAAGCATTTCTCATCTCCTCTTCAGGTACTTCATTGTCCTGTCTCAGGTGTAATGGTTTGTTCAACTCCAAGGACATCAGCCCTAGTGCAGTACGCTTTACGTTCTCCTCTAGTGCAATGTACCCTAGTGTCTCACCATTCTTGATAAGTCCAAAGGCTAGCTCTCGTGCTAACTGTGACTTACCAATGCCTGACCCTGCCGTGATAGTTACAATCTCACCACGCCTACAACCACCTGTCTTCTCCTGCAATCCTACGTATGAGTAGGGTACAGATTGCTTGTCTTCGGTGGTAGTTACTGTATCCCACAGGTCAACACCTGCAACGATACCATCAGGACGGTAGGTCTTAGCTGACCACACGGCATCAATCAGTTCCTCTGTCCTACCTGCTTGCATCATATCGCTAGCATCCTTTAGGGGAAGCTTGGCAATCTTAGCCTTGTTAGGTGGTAGGATATTGGCTACATCAATAGCCGCCTTGTGTCCTGCCTCATCATTGTCAAACATAAGAACAATGGTGTCGTAGTTACACAGCCAATCCAGTGCCTTACTCACTGCCTTCTTAGCTGAGTGACAACCCTGAGGTAGTGATACCACAGGCCACTTGTTGTCAAAGCATTGGCTCAACGAGAGAGCATCAAGCTCACCCTCAACAATAGTAATCATCTTACCACTGTCTCTTGCAAGATGTTCACCATACAGGTTTACATTCTTGATATCGCCTAGCACAGTGAAGTCTTTGTTAGGAAAGCGTAGCTTCTGTGCTTGCAGTTTACCCTGCCTGTCATAGAAGTTTGCTACCTGTACCTTACTACCCTTGTAGGTAGAGATACCATACTGCCAGTGCTTGGCTGTCTTCTCGTTAATCTTTCTCTTGTTTAGTTGTCCGATATCTATATCGAGAAACTTACTATCTACTTGTGTTGTCACTGCAATCACTCCTTCATTGTCTGCTGGTGTCAGCGTCTGGCAAGAGAAGCAGTAGTGTTTACCATCTGAATACTCAGCATTGGCATCACTACTGCCACAGTGAGGACAGGCTACGTGCCTAATAAACTCACTGCTATCTTCCATTGGCTATGCTCTCTAGCAGGTAGTCAGAAACGATACGCATCTTCTTTGCTATCGCCTTGGCTACAAAGTTAGGGTAGGTATCCACATCTTCAGCAATATCAAGACCAACATCTCGCCAATCAATCTCACTGTAGAACTCTTCGTTGTCAATGTAAACTGACACACGGATACCCTGTTCGTTCATCTCTGTATTGATATCAATCTCAGATACAAACTCTTCAGTTACTTCCATTAGGCTCATGATAGCCACTCCTCTGGTATAGTTCCTTCTGTCCAGACAAACCCTTGTCGGTCTGCCCACTCAGCACAGGTCATCTTTGAACCGTCCTTCCTTTTCTTAGCACCCTGTATAGTAGAGCTAGCCTTCTGAAATACAAACCGTATATCTAGGTCAGGGTACTGTGCCTTGATAGCCTTCATCTTACGCTGACTATCCTGCCTGAAGTATCCCTTCAACTCTACTATCATCTTACCAACTGCTAAGTCAGGGATGTAGTGGCGTTCCACAGTGTACGAAATTTTTTCTGGTTCATACACATATGAAACACCACGTTCATCTAGGTTCGCAATGACCCTCTCCTCAAAAGTCCCCTTCATCACTGGCTACTGCATTACCATCCTCGAATACCTCAGTCGCATCATCTTTAGCAACTGCCTCTTCTACGTACCCATCCTCTACATTGAACATGGATGATGCACCACCACCATACTCAACTAACTCTAGTACCTGTACACCTACTAAGTGTAGCTTGACACCAACCATCTTGGTTGCAGGGATAAAGTAAGTACGAGGTTCAAACGATACATTGATAGTACTACCGTTACCAATCATCTTCTCACCTGTCATTGGTGATAGCTTGGCATCCACAACTAGAGGCTTCTGAGTGTAGGTGTTACCATCCCTACGCTTACCTACTGCATCAAGCTTGAACTTGAACTTGATATCACCAGTAGGGTTACCGTCTTGGTCTGTATCTTCCTCAACAGGAAGGTGAGTGGACAGCTTATCCTTATACTTAGGGTTCTGCTTCATCTCTTCTTCTAGTCGTTCACTGACTAGACCTTCGAGATAGTCACTCAACTTAGTTGCATCAAGTTGTGGTTTGAGTAGGTCAACTGAGTACACACCATCTGGATTGAACTTGGTGTCTGGTTCAAACACCTTAACCCACATTGCATTACCAGTTACAGTCTTTAGTTTCTTGCTCATATAATCTCCTGTATAAGCTTTAGTTTATCTTTGGGCTATAGGTCAACTTTAGGAATCACCCAAAGAAATAATTAGATTCCAGTACCCTATCTAAATCTAATCCACCTGTTGCTGGTGGTTGCGGTATAGAACTATCACCGATAGTCTCTACTGCATGGTCACGTAGCTCTTGTAGTACATCATGTTTCTTATACATATCTACAAAAGCTTCCCTCAGTATGCGGCTCATGATATCCATGTTAGGACTGTGTGTCCCATAGCTATCATGTACCATGCTGAAGTCCATCATGTTCTTATCCATACACTGGTTGATAGTCAAGGTCAAGGCTGAAGCATCCAACGAGTGAATGAAGTTAGGCGATGCCCCTGTTGAGATGCGTGACTTGTTCACTGTGTCCTGCAACTCCTGTTGGTAACTCAGGTATACTAGGTTACCATCAACGTGTGTCTTGATAAGACGCTTCTTAGTGTTGAAGTATGGTTGCACCACAAGAAAGTCTGTTGGTGTCACCCACTCCATATGTTTGCTAGCCTCACCGTAGTGCTTACCCACCAGCTTTACATAGTCCATGACCTTTCGTGCTGATGCGATAGTCTCATTGATACCCTGCCACACATGACCTGCTAGGTACAGGCCAGCTTGGAACAGGTCATCACCAAACGGATTGTCTACTCCCTTCTTCTCTATCCTGTCAGTGATAGCCTCTTGGATATACTCACGACAGGCGTGTTGAGTACCTGAGTATGGCACAATCATCACTGGTCTTTTAGTTATAGACCTGTCGATACCAAATGTCAAGCACGTTTGTGCAAGTTCGTTACCCTCTTGTGCATCCTTCTGTATCAGGGCTACTGCCTTGTCTGCTACATCTGCATAGATATCAGCAGGTTTATCAGACGGTATCAGGTTGGTAGCCTTACCACCTATCTCATCCCTGAGGATTGCTGACAGGTGTTGCAGTCCATTGCATGAACCATCTGCCGCACACGGTAGGTGAGTATAGAAACCCCAACCCTCACGCAGTAGACCGTACCACTCAAAGCACCAACCCAAGAACTGCCATGCCTTGTCTGCTTCCTGCCACCATGTGTAGTCAAGTGGGTTCTCAGCAGTCTTAACGATGTTGTCTTCGTTCTCCCATGCCCACTGGACACGTTCATCAAATGATACCTTATCATTACCAAACAGGTTAGCACCATGAATGGCAAGCCAGTAAGCATCATCAAAGTTATTGATTGGAAACCCATTGTTAAATAGTAACAGAGCCTTACCCCAATCAGCCACCTGAGGTGACATAAAACTTTCTACTGGATATTTTCTTGAGCGAAAATCTAACTGCCATACAAAATAAAACTCTGGGTAGTTAGCGTACTGTTCCGCTAGTTGTATTGTCCGTTCAACCTGTAGCCTACGTGACATAGACTTACCGTTGAATGTATAGATAGTGTTACGTTTCTTTGCCCACTCTCTATACTTTTGTAACTCAGCCTCATCCATATCCTGAGGGTCTTTATTGAATGGATACTCTGGCAGGTCTAGGTCATAACGAGGTGGCAACCCTGCCCACTCTTGGTTACTATCCCATGCCTTACGCATCACATCAAGCACACCCTTATCAATAGTCCAAGCTGTACGCTGTAGTCCATTGACTGCCCTGTACTCAAGGCTCATGTCCTGCTTGCGTAGTCTGTCCATGTATTCTCTACTGCTTTTCTTCAATGTACCCTCACTAATGGTAGTTTGTTGAACACTTGGCTATGATATCCACCACCCTCAACATCTACCCAATCTCGTGGTGGTATCAGTGACGGTGCAAAGCGTGGCTTCCCTGCCTCGTTGTGCTTGTTAAAGTTCTTAATCCACTCAAGCGTTTCTGGTGTGGCTTCAAGATATGTTACTGTCTTGTTAGTCCGTTGTCTGTGCTTGTTTAGCTTGACTAGTCCTGTCTTGACTATCACCTTATCAATCAGCCTCATACCTACATGGATACGCTCTTCGTTTGTCCACTCAGTGTCCTTGTAACCATCCTTGTTCATCTTATAGACAAGACCCTGCCGCTTGTGTTGCTTGCTTGCCTTCTCGTTAGCCTTCTTGATAATGTTTAGTGCTGACCTACCCTCTGCCTCAACCCACTGCGTAAGCCTCTTCTGCATCTCAATATTCATGCCTATATATCTGGCTATCTTGGTTAGGGTATAGCGTTTGGATACCTCATCAACAATAGTAATCATGGCTAGGTAGGCTACAGCGTGGACATCCATGCCCTTTAGTTTCTTCTTGGCTATATCACGATTGCTTGTAGTGCTTGCTTGTATTTCCCTCACACCATCTGCCACCGCATTGACTACCCCTGCAATCACTGCCCTGCCGTGTTGTGTGTTACTCTGTATTCCCTTCTCAATAAGTTTGTTTGTGTTGCTCTGGTATCTGTTAATGCCAGCCTGTAGCATTTCCATTTCTAGTGCTAGCTGTTTCTCTAGTGTTGACACTGTTGTTTCTCCTTCTGTTATAGAGATAACTTAATAATGTTAATGGTATCAACCATAGTGGTAGAGTTATGACAAATAACATAAAGCTTATCACTGCATCTGCTGTTCCCACCACAACTGGTGCTTGGTTACTGCCTCATACTCACTTGGTGTTTCTGTCCATGATACACCACACTCATGGCAGTACCATTCTATCTTACCATCTACTGCATACAAGGCTTCTGCTTCGCCATTGTCACAGTGTGGACAGGCTTTAAATCCCATAGTCATTATGCTTTATCCTCTTCGTTATCTACTACTAGTTCTAAGTTATTCTCTCTCACTAGCTCTTGTTCTAGTTCAATGTAGTACTGATTCTCCCAGATTTTAAAGTCCCTGTCAAGTGCTGATTTAAGTAGCTCTGCTAATTCCTCACCACCCCTGAGATATACAGGCTCACCAATCATACCCCCTTCTGTCTCACTCTCATAGAGTGGCACTGTCTCGACTAGTCCTGTTACCTCACTCTGGAATAGGGATAGGCTGTACCCATCACCCAAGTCTATCGTTACGTTACGCATTGCTATCTCTTTCTTGCTGTCTCTGTTTGATACCTGCTTCATATCCGTTGCTGTATTTTATCCGCATCTGTGCTTCGGTCTGCTTATCATACTCATTCTGATAGTTCTGCGTATGATACCCTGCATAATACCCTACTACGTAGGCCGTGTCAAATACATTCGCCATTTTATTTTACCTTTCTTGCACTGTCTCTGATTAACTGATAAACTTTCTTTCTGCTTCTGATAATCATCTCACTTGCCTTTCAATACTGCCCTGATACCTGCACCTAGTACTAACACTGACGCTGTATAGATTGCTGGCATACCCAAGCCATGATAGTAAACTAACTCTGCCCCTGATAGGTACATCATAACAGACCCACCTGCGATTGTCAAGATTGTTAATAGTTTTTCTGTCATTTTACTGCCCCATGATTTGCCATGTCCATGCCTAGTATCATACCGTCAAGATAGTTTAGCATCTGCTTTGGTGGTAGTCTATGCTGTATGATAGTGCTTCCCTTGTTTGCTGTCAACTGCCAGCCACCGTAGCAAGGTGCATTGTTTAAACTGTAGTGTGTAGCCTCGCTTGTGTGTAGTGTCCTGTTGATACGTCCCAAGCGTACCTCTAGCATGTGTTTAGTTACTCGCATTGTCTTATCCTTTCTTGGTGGGACTAGGCTTATACCTAGCCCCTAGTGTTTACCTGTTAGCCCTTGATGTCTGCTACCCCACCAAACTTGCGAGATGCTAGGCTTGGAATTGATAGGTAGCGTGAAGTCTTGCCAAGGTGTAGTCCAAAGAATGTTGTTCCCTTGCTGAACCCAAAGCGGTTCTTTACTAAACGTGGACGCTTACCCACTACTGCTACTGTCTTGCCCATAATTTTAATTGTTTTAGTTTGCATTGTATTACCCTTTCAAGGTTGGTTGATTATATAAACAGTTTAGCATCATGTTTAGGATGTTGTCAAGTTAAATATTGTGTTTCTTTTTCCATGCTACCCATGTTATGGCTTGCATCTGTCTACCTAGCATATCAAATTCTTTTGCCACTGTCAAATATTCTTTTTGCAGTTTAGCGTATTCTTTCACGCCTATGCTAGTCTTTGCGTCTGTTAGTCCTACCCTTTCGTTATAGTAAATGTTTCTTGCGTGTCCGTCAATAGTTATATCGTCTTCGCCCATGATATTCCTGAAAAAACTGATAATCTTTTTACCAGATAGGCGTACTACTACTGTCTCATAGTCTGGAAATTCTGTCAAGATGCCCCATGCTTTTTCTTTCATCTTATGATAGGTAGATACCTTGACGCTATCCATGCCTTGCCCGTCTTGAAAAGCTTTACACAATTCATAGGCATTGACTAGGTTTCTTTCCCATTTGTTATTAGGTGACAAGGCCGCCATAACACCCACCACAATATAGACAGGCATATCTAGCTTTTCTGCAATGGCCTTGGCTTCTTCTTTTGCCTCATCATACCAGTGCTTCGCTTGCTCAATTTCTTGTTCTGTCAAGTTTGCTAGTGCATACTTGTACATTTTGCGGATGTTATGCTTGCTCATAGTCCTGTCCTTTCTTGATTGCTAGGGACATGGTAGCCCCTAGCGTTTATAGTGTCAAGCAATTATTTTGTAAGCTGATAGGCTTCTTCAATATCGGCTATCAATCTCATAGTAGCACGGAAAGCATTACCTTCCCCAAACTTTTCCTCTTCTTGTTGTTTCTTTGCATCTAGTGCCAAGCTTAGTGTTGTCAATTCTCTATGCGTTAGTGTTAATTCAATTGCTGTAATTCGCTTAATCTGCGCCATTGTTTCAAATCCTATCTAGTGTTTCGTTGTGTATTCTTGAAGCTTAACCACGCTAGGTAACGTTTGCCCCTAAACCTTTTGTATACCAGCCCTAGGCCTTGTCTCGTTGGTTTCGGTTTTCCTTAACTTCCCCTTCAGTATAAATCGAAAGATAAAAGAAAGTAAACAATAAAAATAACAGATTATGAAATTAATTTACAAAGCATTGAAAACATTACGAAAAAAAATAGATAAAAACAAACAAAGACACCAAAGAAACACTTTAAAAACCCATGATACTATATAATGCAGGAAAAAAGTTACAC
>Ga0181421_1000040_pt1 | contig 31488 bp, 28 predicted proteins | sample 44SPOviralmetaG_FD_130146 | JGI IMG/M metagenome (GOLD analysis project Ga0181421, IMG submission 130146) | Marine viral communities from the oligotrophic San Pedro Time Series (SPOT) site, San Pedro Channel, CA, USA - 44 SPOT_SRF_2013-06-19 | ecosystem: Environmental > Aquatic > Marine > Strait...
GGCATGGAGGCATTCTCGGATGCCCTCGCCAGGGGGTCGCTGGGGAGTCTGAAATTCTTGGCGTGGTGGGTCGTGCAAAAAAAACTAAAATGTATTTATATATGTCCAAACGTACCAAACCAAACTCCAAAACAAACTCCTCCACCGACACTCGAAACCAAGCTTTAAATGTTCTTGTAAATCATCACCTAATAAACCAGGATGAAAAAACATTGCCTATTGGAATACACATGCCATCACCGCGATCTCCGAAACGCGAGGACAACGTGTCGTCTTCCAAGAGGAGGAAGAGGTACACACACCCCCAAGAGGAGAAAGCACGCGTATTACAACGTCACGCTAAATCAAAAATTAACACCATGCGAAAGTGGGTCGAAGCTCACCAACGTCAAGTTGTAAAAACACTGCCCATGAGACATAGGACAACTAACACTAACGAAGATCATACTTTAATCAATTATTGGATGTATATGGGTCTTAATGAATCGAACTTATTGAACAAAAAGATAAATAACTTGATTCAGTCTTTTGGAAGTGCGAAGAATGGAGCGGGATATATTTACAGGTCGTTAACCTTAACACCTAACAAGGTATCGTCAATTGAAAATAGTATGTCAATACCACACACACGACCGTCGTCGTGGACACTGAATCCAGCAATGGCTGTAGGGTGGAGTGATCCCCGACAGCAATATTCCCAGGTGGTAATATTGCGAATGAAAACCGCATCGAACGTACGTAAGCTCTTCATCGGCACTTATAGGCCACCCATAGATATGAGACCGGAACACGAAAACCCAACAAACACTTGTTATGCGTTGCAGGCCGAAGTATTGGTTGCGAAATCGAACTTCATTGTTGAACGTGCCCAGTCAGTTCCTATTTGCATGCTCACTGGTGTCACTTCGCGCGGGGTAAATCACAAGAAGTTGCCTGACTGCTGTGCCGGCAACTTAAGTCGATCTAACCGGGTCCCCGGATATACACCAGGGGTACCGTGCACCAAAAACAACCCGATGTCACAGATTCTGCTGGTCGATGTGTATCCTGTGCCGCTCACCAAACCAAACTCCTCCACCAAAACAAACTCCTCCACCAAACCAAACTCCAAAAAAACAAACTCCAAAAAACACACGCCAATCCATTCAACACAGCATTAAAAACTATTGAGGGATTGTTTCAATATGGAAACAATCGCTCAACAACTGGAAACAATCGTTGAGCCTTATTGTTTCGTGTTCTTAGTGGTTTCTTGCCTTGTGAGCTCATATCTCTATGCTAATATTTTTTTTTGTGATTAGGTGATTTTTTTGTGATTCGGTGATTTTTTTTAAATCTGTATATTATTGAAATGAAGAAGGCTGCGTTGGAGATCAAACAGTTTCTAGATCTTGAAGATCCAATTTCTAAGACACTTTTTATTTTGGGACTTGTAAATATTACAGTAGCGTTAATTACAACTTCATTAAATGCATATTCTATTGACATGGCTCTTCAGCAGTTAGTGAATCTTATGTTCATGCTTTATGTACTTTCTTGTTTCAAGAATGGTGATTGCAACATTTTTGCTTTCATTATTTCTATGTTGACCATCTCTCTTTTAGTTGCAGAAATAACACTTCGAGTTCTTTAAAATTTAATTTGTTTATAACGAATTCAAAATTATTATTTGTATACTGTAAAGATGAATAGGATTCCTGGAAAGACGGAGTGGGTTATTGAATCCCTGATGGACGACATACAGGTGAATTGCTTTTTCCTCGGATGCATTCTTGGGCTAGTTATAAACTACCCCAAACTCATTCACGGGTGCAACTCTCGTGATGTAGTACGATCAAAGTTCGTGGAGAACGACGGTTGTTATCGTTTCAAGCCTCGTGTTGTCACCTGTGGGTGGCATCAGGGATTTCCCGGATTTACTTCTTCTTCTTCGCAACCTGTGGGGACGTAGAATCTGTCATCTTCTTCTTGACCTGGCGTTGAGCAGGCAATTTCATAATGAGCTGAGGCTTGGTCAAGTTCGTTGCGTTCAATGCGGACGTGATCAAATAGTGCACTGCGACCTTGATGTCAATGAAATAGAGGAAGAACTTGAAGGATATGTCACCTTTCGGGTCCAGAGAATACTCCAAAACATTGTCAATTTCTTCTGTGCCATGAACGTTGTAGTAGTCGAATAATTTCACTACCAGCGGCGTGTCAAAGGCCCCAATCTCCTTGCAGATGGAAGCCAGATACTCTGCGACTCCCGAAATCTCGGATAAGTTGATGTTCTCCGTCCGGTACCAAATCGTCTTTGCAATGGTCTCGATGTACAGTTTGTCGTCGATGTTCTTATTGTTGACGTTCTGCTCGTGGCTGCGAATAAGGCGTAGGGTGTTCAAAATAGCCATCAAGACAGCCCTCTCTGTGTCGCACGGGCGGACCAGGTTGTTCGTTTTGTCCCAGCAGCTTTTCGGCAGCATCAGAGTTGGAGCGAAGGTCATGGGCACCCCGAATGATTCTCTGCTGATGCGGTTGGGTTTGACTTGGCACCACACGGGAACACATGTGTAAACCTCCTAGTGACCTTCATTCCGACCACCCCAGGACCCCTTTGTCTTCTATCTCTTTTTCAAATTTAAGAAAAGGGATAGAAGAGAAGGGCCTAAAGGGAAGAGCAGCAGCGATTTGTCCGTTCAGGTTTACACATGTGTTCCCGTGTGGTGCCAAGTCAAACCCGTCGCAACCAAGTCGCAACCAAGTCGCAACCAAGTCGCAACCAAGTCGCAACCAAGTCGCAACCAATTGTGTCTCGCTCCTCTAGATACTCGCCCCTACCACCAACAAGCAAGCAAGAGAGATGGAAAACAAACAAGTCAAGTTACTCCTGAGAGGCACCACTTCGTCAGGGCACAAGTCCAGCGATAAGAATGACGGCGACAGGAATGACGTTCACACCTGGAGCGAAGAGGAAAGTCAGAAGCTGCTGAACTTGGTTCGTGATCACGGTACTGCATGGAAGAAGCTGACAGAGATGCTTCCAGAACGTACAGAGGCTAGCATGCGCAACCGTTATTTGCGCATGATGAACAATTTCAAAAAGCACGATGGCTTCTATGCAAGAAATCGCGCGCGCAACCGCAAGCATGAGCAGAAGACAAAGCCGAAGCCGAAGGGTGAGGAGGGTGAGAAGAATGCGGAGGGTACGGATGCTGACGAGTACCCACCAATCTTTCTTGGTAACTTTTCGGTTGATGACTTTGATGACTTTGATGACTTTGAGCTTGCTGTTCCGACCGTTCCTTCGACACCCACGCACTTCTCGGTGATGGAGATAGACCCGATGGAGACAGACACGATGGAGATAGACATGTTCTCTTTGCTTGGCAACGTGGCAATGCTTAACTAGCAACGGAACGATAAAGTGAAGTAGGTTGTATGCCTTCTCCGAATATGGACAAGTCCTGGTGTGTGTGTAGAACTGTTATCGTGTGCACTCTTGACGAGGGGAGGTTGGTGGTGGTGGTTCCATTCAGTGTGATTGAAATGGGTAGTGGACGTGACAATATTATTGAGTATATGTTGTCAGAATTTTCGTCGCTGAATTCGGGGCATACGATAGGTACACATATCGGAGGGTAAAAAGGGTTAGGAATCCTATAGTTACTTAATTGACTCAATGAATCAGTCAATAAATTTTGAACAACTGTACTTTCACTTCCATTTATCAACGGTGGCCTACATACAGAAATTGGATGTTCCATTTCACTGCTATTTATTTTCATTAGTCGTTGATATATTGTGTCTTTTACGTCAAAGTTCCCTTGTGTGTCGAATTCAAAATGTTTTGATGGTAAAATAGAAAGTTTAACATTGTGTACCTTTCCTTTGACTTTGTTTATTTCTGATATTATTTTTTGAATGGTTCTATTGTAATCGTGATGATTCCTTTCTATAACAGATGATCCCTGGATAGCGAAATTTCCAGCATAATGTAGTTTTCCATTGTATGTAGCGTCTTTCAAAATGTAAACATCAATTATTTCAATGCTAGATATTTTGTAGGTTGGTGTGGGTTGCACGTTGATGATTAGTCTTGTATTTGATTCATGAGTCATCGTAGTTGTTACATTTTGGTTCCATCCGGTCAATTCGTCAGACCTAGATACAATGTTCAATATGCTTGTAGTCGTTTGTTTCCATGAATTGTTAACAACATCTATTGTAAATGAAAAGCCTTGTATCACGTTTTGTGCAGACAATGAATCCGTTCCTGTCATGTTTGAAATAACTTCTGTACTAACGAAATTGATCTGTGGGGAATAGATAGTTGTTCCGTTTCTAAAAAAGTCTTCGGAAAATTCAAACACTAATGGAATGTCAATGTTGATGTTAAAGGAAGTTGGTGTTGCCATTGGAAGAACGAAATCGAAGGAGTCTTCGATAAAATTTTCAATCAGTGTATGTTGAGATATTTCATTTGATGGAAATAACTGATTGAATTGAGTTCTTAAAAAGGAAAGTACAGTATTCGAGTCAGTAACAAATATATCATCAATGAGTCTGAACGTTATACGAATATCAGAAGTCCACAGTTCTTCCTCTGTGATTATATCTCTATTAATTGTTATGAATGATTCCACAGGCTTGATAATAAAAAAAGCATTCTGGTTTACAAGATTGTTGTTACTAAGTCTTGTTGGTAGTCCAGTTGAAGTAAGTAAATGCACAATGACACTTACTTCAATAACTGAAGTAATGTTGAAAGCATTGCTTGTCTGTTGAGCAATGTCTACGAACAGATCTGACCCATCCACCGAGGTGGTTAGCGAAAACTCTACAGACTGGATAAAATTTGTCCATTCATTAGAGTCTGAAGTCATGGAGGCTCTGATATGGTCATGAAAAGATTGGTACGCGTCTTCAGTCAATAATGAAGTATCTTGCCATACGTCATTGTTAACTCTCAGCGTGATTCTTGTTGGTCCAGTCCAGAAATCCTTTTCTGATATGATATCACCATTATCCGTTATAACCTCAAGCGCACCGGGAGATGGTAGCACTAATTTTGCATGAGGTACAATAACTGGTATATTCGTTAGACCAGATCTTATTAAGTTAGAAGGGAGTGTTTGAATAGAAATTGTTTCTGGATGTATTATGTTTATGTTTCTATCAAAAGTAATCGTTAGAATTTGTTCTGATGTTTTTGTTACATTAGCATTTCTTATCAGAGTATCACCTCCAAGTGGGTTGATTGGCAACAGTCTCTCATTTTCGAAGTGCACGGGATCTGCTGCAAAAAAAATTTGAGATGCAATGATGTTGCTTAATTCAGATCGAATGACCTGTACGTTATCAATCCAAGTTTCGAATCGTAGTGTCATCACAATGTTCATGTTTTGGTTTCTCATTGTAGAGTCACTGATCACAGAATCTCCTTCAAAAAACGTTCCGGAAACAACACACTCTGAAAGAGATTCATCTCCTGGAATTACAGATATTTTGTCTGTAATGAAAGTATTTCCATTGGTAAATATCTTGAATTGAATGGAACCATTTGAATCTAAATTTATTTGAGGATTAGGTTCAATAAAAATAACCAGTTCTTGTGTATTTTGTAACGCAGTAATCTGTAGATTGTCTTGTTGTATGTTGTTAGAATATATTTCTTCTATCCTGTCAACTGTATCATTATTTGGAATATCAATTCTCAATTCCTGTCTGGAAAACCAAAAATCGTAATCTTTGAATATTGTTAAATCTTTGAATTGTAAATCGTAGCTGTTGACAATTTCTGACGAGTCAGTAAAAGTATGTATATTCGAAACTAAACCAGTGGTTTTCATTCTTAAGTTGTATATTTGTTGCAACTCGTTTTCATCACCTGTAATTTCATATTCAAAAAAATTTGTAGCAGTAGTAACTGATAATTTCTGACCAACTGACTCGTTATCAACAAAAAAATTGATTTGACTACCAGCTTGACCACCAACAGGAATTGGAACATTACCCATGGTCAGTGATGTAATTATAAGTGTATCATCTTCAATGATATAGAAATTGTTGGATACAATTTTCATATATGTAAGGTTTTTATCTTAAAAATAAAATAACAGACGATAATATGATGAATGCGAATCTTAGGGGTGATGTCAGAGTAAAGGGTTTGACGATAGAGGAATTCATTAAAAATATTGTCATAAAGAACTCTACTGGTGTTATTGAATTACCTACTACCAAAAATTATTCTATTGCAGAAGACATAGTAGACATAATCAAGGAAAAGATGCAACCCTTAGAGGCATTTCAGGATGAAAAGAAGATTATGACTAATGAACTCGCGCAGTTGGTAGAACGAGTAGTTAAGCTAGAGTCTTCCCCACCACCAAACGTGGGTTCCGAACCAGATATTGCGAGATCGATGGAAAAGCTTGAAAAGAAGGTTACGGATCTTGAAACGCTTGAAAAGAAGGTTACGGATCTTGAAAAGCTTGAAAAGAAGGTTACGGATCTTGAAAAGCTTGAAAAGAAGGTTACGGATCTTGAAAAGAAGGTTACGGATATGAAACCGAAGCGTGGCGTGGATCAAAACACATTGGATACGGCTATCACAGATGTACAGCAAAGAATGGAATCTGAGATTCAGGCAATCTCAGACGCACTGGCTGAGCTACGGAAGGAACTTGAAGAATGAATATGCGCGATTTTGGTTGCGAAAAAAAAAGAAGTATAATACAAATGTACAACAGTCATCCTTCCGACGTGGCATACGGGGGCCCAGGGTTCTTCGTTGACAATCCATCCGGTAGAGTTAGGGACTCAGCCGGTAGATCAGTAGACCTACGTCCAGATTTTGCCGAGCGTAACACACGTCGAATCTTGGTGAGAACATCAGAACTACGAAGAGATGCCAATGGAGTGTATGTTGCTAAAATCCGCAGGGCTAAAAATGTGTCCGCCATCAAGTTGACATATGCCAGCATTCCAAGGCCTGTATCACGTGTCATAGCGCAGCTCATACTTTACAGTATTCCCATCAAACGCGATTCGACTGATTATCATAAGATTGCACTACAGAGAATGTGTCGGAGTCAACTTCTTTCTTCGAACACGTCTGATGTTCCATTCTTTCGCGTGAGTGAGAACGACTTTGATTGGAGGAATACTACTTCTTCCAGTGCTTGGATAAATAGTTCTGATAGAAATACTTTTATTCCTCCACAATTAGAATCAGGTATTAGCAACCAATATGTTGATATAGATGTGTTGACTGTCAAAGTACCAAGCATGTGTAGTTTGCATAGTTTAGGTAACGCTTTTCAGAATGCACTGAAGAGTCACTCTGGAGCTGAAAACCTTAGAAATAATTCTCTGTGGACTAAATTTGATTTATCGGTTGAAGAAACTGGTTTTTCAGTATACGAAAACATTAATGATTCGGATGTATTCACAACATTTGCAGCGATAGCCTCGCCGTACGTGACACCAAATGACGGGGACGTTATTAGACAAAATCAGAGTGCAGTAAATTCTTTCATACCCATGGGCACACCACTCTACATAAAAATGAAAAAATCTAAATCAGTGTTCGTATCGAACGACACTCTTTCTGGTGCATCAACCGCGCCCGCCAATATATCTCCGTCTGTTTCCAGTATGACAGAATTCGCACCAAAAGCCTCATCAGCAAGCGAAAATACAACTGTATTTACGACTGAAATACTTACCCCGAACAGATTTGTGTATTCTTTCTCTTGTTTTGGAGATATGTCTGCTGATGACATATTGGAAGTAGTATATAATCCACTTATTGAGCTTCGCGTAACTTCATTGCCAAACGGAACTACTGCATCAGGCGGAACCATAACCAGCACAAAATTTGGTGTGAGACTCTATTATGGTAGTGTCCCTACTGCGTCTACTGGGATTCCTATCTTCTTAAGAACTGATGCAAACACACAAATTGAGTTTACGGGCGATTTGGACACCGATGGCAATTTTATCACCATCACGAACGGCACTTTCGATATAAACACTGGTGTTCTAACCAAGACCGGTACCACTGAGAAACAGGCAGTACCAGTGGGAAGTTCATTCTTTCATATGGTTAGTACAGCCGGAGCCTCAACCGGACCCGTAACTTCTATTGACGTATCTGAGGTAAAACGAACGTATCAGAAGACAAGAGACGTTCGATTGGGTTTGAGATGGGGAAATAACAAAGAAAATGAGGATTTCTTCATTGACACTAATCACAGCCTTGATAGCCCAGTGATTACAAACGATCCAAGCATACAGACCATAAATCCGAATTACGACTTTGTGGGACAGCATCGTAGAGATGTCGCATTGCTCTCTCAGTACTCCAAGAAAGTAACAGCAACTCAGACCATAGCCGTAGATACTTCGGACACACTGACGTTAACTAATAAGCAGCCACCAAATGCGAGCATCATTCCAGGAATGATTGTCACTACGAGCAATGCAAATGCAATGACTCCCACAAACACTACCACAAACGTCCAAGTCACCAGTGTGTCCACGACAACAAACCCGATCACAGTCACGCTCTCTCAAAATATTACTGTTGCAATTAATGCGGAGTTCACATTTCAAGTAGCACCGGAGAATAATAGTACATATCACAATATGTTGAGGAACACAGGCGATTTAGAAGATACTTACATTGAGCCGACAAATAATATGAGCGAAATATTCAATGTTCACGAAGTCAACGATGCTCATCAAATTCAAAGGATGTTGTTCAGTGGCCACATGATGAACGTGTCCGAACCAGCTGCTATGCCAGTATCTACCAATGCGGACCCAGAGGCAACTACGGGACAACGCCCCACATTGGACCAGTCACCAAATTTGCATACTGCGACTTCTAGTTTTTATCAAGAGGGGCTGGGATGGGAAACTTCGATTGTGCATGCTCCCACTCGATTCATCATGCCGGCATTCCCGGTGAGATTTACCGAGGTGAATGATTATACACACAGTAGCGACGCATCTTCTATTTACAGTACAACTTCGGTGTCCGCAGAGACCTCTGTTTCACCACTTGTGTCGCGTATTCTTAATGTCACGAGTGTTACACGTTCGGGTGAAACTGACCCTAGGACTGTGGGATACTATCAGTTGAACAGACAACTTGAAGATGGAACTGTCGATTCTACTTTCGATGAAGTCAATGGAAAAACATTAGACCCTACGTCTCCTTCACCGCCAACAATAGATGGCATGTCGTATTACACACCAAGGACTGAGAATACGTGTGGCATTGTGGTGACAATTGGAAAAGAAAATTATGTTGTCAAGTCGGCACGCTTGATCTCTGTCCTTAGAAACGAGACTCAATACACACTGAATTTGAATTGTGATCGCAATTACAATAGCTACAATAGCTCACCGCAACATTTGTCATCCATCAAAAACCTTGAAAGCATAAGAAATGCTCTAAGACACAAAGGATATGGGTCAGAGAAGGAACGTGCAGACCTACAAAGCAGAATTCAAACCATTGAGAACGAATTACAAAATGCTTTCCATTCATTTTACGCGAAAAGCGGCACTGGCTATGAGGTGAATGCGAATGCAAAATATTTTTCTTGGGTGTTTGAGTTGGACAGACCTGTTGAATTATCCACCGGGATATCTTCCGCACACGGTAATCCCTACCGAACAGGTGACATGTCAGTGAACAATCCTCCCGTTACAGAGAGGTCATTCAATGGAATGGTTGATTCCGCTACCCTCTTCACTCCCGGGATATACGAGCGAAACACGGGAAGATCTGCGGTGACTACTATACAGCAATGTGCACATAGTTTTTCTGTCAGATCCGGTAGTCAAGAATCTGAGAATTCGCTTCTCGTTTTGCACGGCATCGGATCGCTGGAGCGTCCCCTAAACAGTACACATAGCACAGATCCAGGTGACGTTTTTGCGGTTATGGGTGCAGAACACGACCAAAAGAAGCCTGAGAAAATGGTGTGCGATAATACAACCTTCCTTAGATCCCCTGACAACTTAGAATCATTGACTTTTCATTTCATGAATTCAAAAACTGGAGAAAAAACAGATATTGGAAATCAAAACGCTACTCTCATTTTTGATATTTATTGTTCAAATGAATGATTTCTCCAATGGTAGCCAGTCCTTAATACTTATCTTGATTGAAAAGGATTTCAAGAGATGGTCCAATGGACCAGTTTGTGAGGGTACTGAAGTAGCATAAGTTCTTTGTTGTTTTCTTTGGGGTTTTAGAGAAATGAAATCCCAGCATGACACGTCGATCATCCTTGTTCTGGTTATTGGTAACCCTGTGAAACGTGGTTGACCCACGCAATATGTAGCACTGTCCAGCTTGTATGTCAATATTTCGTATCTCTCCTTTCTCGTCCTTATATTCTACCACTCCGACAGAGTGTGTTCTTTCTATACAGAATAAAACTCGATAATCTTCTTCATTTTCTGAGTCGTAATGCCATGCGAACGACCCATCTGTTCCTGAATAGTTTAGCACGAATGTGTTCCACATTGAATTTTCGAACGGGTACAACTTCTCACCCACTGCTTCTTCAGCAAATTGTTTTGCAAATTCTTGAACATTAAAAGCACATGTTTGAAGAGTTTCATCGTCGTTGTATTTTTTTTTTAGTTCATGCCAGTATATTGCTCCGCCTCGTGAATCTGAATCAAAGGCGTTGTAACTTTTCGTCAATGAAGAAGTTTTTAGATTACAACACAATGAAACAAGTCTTTTTGATTGTTTTTTCAAATCATCCGTCAACAAAGGACCTTTTTTTATAAAAGGCACCTTTTTGTCGTCATATATGTTTTTGTTAATTTGATGCATGTAAATTCTATACCAAAGGTTTTCATTCCAAAGCCTTATGTTCATGATCAAAATAATGATCAAAATAATGACGATAACAATATTGAGTCTCATTCTTATAGTAGCGTCATTATAATTTTCAACTTTGTTGTTTTCTTTGGGGTTTTAGAGGACTGACCGTCTCATAACGCCTGTTGAACGTTTTTGTTCTATTTCACCAATAATGTCGGCTATCATATCTTTATCGGTGTCTTCACTAATAGTATTGGCTATCAGATCTTTACCAATAGCACTAGTTATCATGTTTCGTAGATCAGTGTCATTATCACTAAATGAGTTGACATCACCTATATTGTCACAGATCCCGGTTTGCAATGCTATTTGAGCAAAATCATTGTTTTGCTTCCATTCTGATGATACAATTGCAAAGGAATCACTACTACAGAAGCTACTGTCTACACCAAATATGATACACCCGAACCCTTGAAAAACAGCGATACCAAATATCGTCACAGCAGCCCAAAAAAATACACCACGGTAAAGACCACTCGGCCTGGAATTTCCACGTAAACGATACTCATTATCGATCAAAAATACAAGAACAATACAAATTACAAACAACATGGCTATAAATATATATGCAACTCCCACAATGTAATCGTTCGCCCTTGCTGTATAAATCTTTTCTCTTTTTGCAAGGGTTTCTATCAAAGGTTTCACAATTGATGTCGTTTGTGAAGAAACTGACTGAGATTCAATCAAATCATCAATTTTATTTTTTATTTTAGGAAAGACTATGTAAATTATAGAAAAAACTTCAAGAACAGTCAGGACCATGGCCACAATTGCGATGCCTAATATTTGTTCTAAAACCGCTGTTGTTGTTACCGATTCAGCTATCTTTTCTGCTATTATATTTTCCGCTCGTATTGCCTCTCCGACTACTGTTTCTCCTACTGCTTCTCCTACTGCTCCTACTGCTTCTCCTACTGCTACTGCTTTTCCGACCGGATAGGATGACATTGTTTAATCAATACCGATATTTTTGTTCGTAGATATAAAATGCAAGTTCGCAGTGCTCAAAATCAACTTTCATCCCTAGATAAAAATATAGATAATTTATGTATTACATTCGGAACATTAGCTGCGTTTTGTCTAGGACAGGGTGTATTTTGGATATATGTGGGGTCAAAACAATTTGAGAATGTGATTAAAGATAAAGTAAAAATATTTGAACTATTTTTTGACCACCCTTCAAATCAGTCATTGAAATTTTCTTTCTGCAAAAATATCGAATCATCAGTTACAAATGAAAGTACAAAACGAGTAAAAGAAATACAAGAAGAAAATGTTAAAATGCTAAAAGAAAGATTTTGGATGTTTTTCTCTACTACTTTCACATTATTTTGTATTTCATGTATATTCGTCTTTTTAAAATATCGCCGGCTGATCGAAAATTCAAATATAAAGGAAGCATCCGAATTGAGAGCTCAACGAAGAGGATTTTTAATTGGATTGTTTTTGGTGCTTTTTTCGTTCTCAACAGAAATATTCATTTTCAAATACATAATTCAGCCTTACATAATAATAGGCGACCTGGAAATCCTTGATAAAGTCATTTAATACCTTTACAGGTACTTAAAATATAGTGTCACAGAGGTGGCAACAAGGGTAGGGGCAGAGAAGGCCCAGCCCGTGGTGTTGACAGCATAAACACGTTCCCTTGTGGTGCAGACCGGCTCCATTATTGCCTTCAGGAAACGCAAACGAACGAACAGAACTCATGGAGTACATGCCAAATATCACAAACGGCTACGTCACGGGTGCCGACGATTTGCCGACGCAGTACAAGGAGGCACTGGATAAATTAGCGTCGGCACTTTTCAACTGCAAGAATGTTCTCGGTCCATTTCAACTCGAAGAACTACTTTACCAGTACGGTGCTGGGAATCGTCAGTACGACGGTGTGACATTCAAGGACGGCGAGAAAATGAGCGTGCAGGCCAGTCATCGTCATTATAGTACAAAGGAGCTGACCTTTGATGGCGCGACCGCTTTTTCGAGTCTTGAAGTTTGGGACCGAAAGTCAATGAAGGAACCGGAGTGCATCACCCCTGCCAAGTTCATGCAGTTTGTCCAGACACACGGTGGAATTGTATCGGGCTCAATCCCACCACTCAATTTTGGGCGCGATCCGATGCGCCCCAAGCGCGAGCTCGACAACGAAGTGATGGATCAAAAGATTCGCAAGTCCCAACGAACTGGCGATCTTCCTTTCAAACCGTATCGAGGCAGAATCTCTAAATGGCGCGTTAAGACAAACGCTTTTGGCGCCGGGAATGTAGTCGGTATCTGGGACGGCGAGCCGTTTTCGTCGTCGACGCTCGCCAAGCAGATCATGTTCGATGACGGCATCTACAAGTTTGAGACCAACAACTCACTCTACGTGGCGTGCGAAGATGATCGCATAGTCGTAAACGCAGCGGTCATTTGCGGGAGTGATGGACGTATTCGCCTGTCGGTCTTAGCCACTCCCACGTCGGTTCGCGTGTTGGATTATTAAGTCGGATGGAACTGTACTTAAGGTTACATCACCAGCTTTGAAGAGATTAATGTAATCGAGATTTATACTGATAAAGTGCAGCAGCTACCATAATAGCTCCAACCCCTATTAAGACTACAGTTGTCATTCCCATGAAATCGTCAATCCCATTAGCATCAGCAGAGTCCATTCCCATGAAATCGTTAACCTCATTTGCATCAGCAGTCGAAGCTGGTGGTGTAGTTACACATTGGTTCCGTATAGAATTTTGTAACTCATCTACTGTTCGATTCTTGTTGTCTTTGTATGTTTTCACTTGTTCGGGTCCCTCACCATCAAAAGACAATTCTAACTTGTTCATACATTGAAGAGCTTCTTTGCATGTCAATTTATCAAGCTTTACACTGATGAAGTCTCTGTTTGCAGATCCTGAAACAATATAGAATCCATCCTTATCAATTTGAGGCATGTGAGGCGGGGGCTGAGGGACACGTTTAGACTGACCATCACAAAGGGGAATTATTAAAAGTCATGTGAAATAATTTAGATTCTCACATTTTTAGGAGTGCTCGGGTAAAGTGCCCCTCACTGGTACCAGATGGTTAGGAAATAAAAATTCTCGGAAAAAAATCCTTGTGACTCCATCAACTTTTTGAACCAAAAAAAAATCCCAAAAGTATTTTTGTAAAAATATTTTTTTTGTTTTTTTATTTTTCTTTTTCCCCCCCCCCCCCTTTATTTTCTTCGCGAAAGATTTTAGATAATATTATAAGCAATATTTAATGATTTTAGTAGGAAGTCAACAAGTGAACTAGAACCAGGAGGGGGGCGAGGACGTACCTGGGATGGTACCATCCGGGTACCTGGGATGGTACCATCCGGATACGTCCTCTTAAAGGTAAGAAATATCTATCCATATCAGAAGGAATAAATGCCAACAACTGAGTACAAAGACCCACGTATATGTGATTGTGGTTACACGACAATCAAAATTACATTGTGGTCCAAACACAAGAAAAGTTGCAAGTTAATTCCTGATGAGAAGGATACTCGCATAGCATCCCTAGAGAAACAGCTAGTGAAAAAGGATGAACAGTTAACAGCGAAGGATGAACAGTTAACAGCGAAGGATGAACATTACCAAAAGGAGTTAGCAGCAAAGGATGAACAGATGCGCGAACAATTAGTGGCGAAAGACCGTCAAATCCAGCAACTTATTAAGAAGCCGAGGGTTGTGAACAACACCACCAATAATAACAAATACGTGGTGGAGCAGCACATTAACACGTTTGGAAACGAGTCGATCGATCACATAAGCCCACAGCAGATCCAGGCGTTACTGGCCGATCCTGTCACTGCGGTGCCACAGTTCATCAAGTTGAAACACCGAAGGGCTCCGGGAGGCGTGAATCAGAACTTGCGCATCCCAAACCAGAAACGGTCGATCTACCAGGTGGTGGTGGTTGGGGAGGGAGATGAGAAGGAGTGGGAGAACAAGTCGAAAGGGGAGGTGTTGGAGCAGTTGTATGATGACAATTCTGGTTATTTGGAGTGTGAGGCGGATGAAGATACTCGTGTGGGGGCACGGTTTTTGAATCATCAGGATAAGGTGAAACTGAGTGCCGGTGGTGATGATGGTGGTAGGCGGTATAAGGAACAACTGGATAAGATCCACTGTGTAATTTCCACTTGAGGATATCTCTGAAAGAAAACGCAACTCTCGTTTGAAGACTCACTCCTTCCCTTGAAGGTCCATATCCATTGAGTATTTAAATGGGAAATTGTTTAACTATTTTGTTCATGTTTAATAATGAAGAGACTCATATCATTAGTATGTTTGGACCTTTATTCGTATTGGTATCACAGAGCCTGTCATAAATTTGAATTTCCATGGCATCATCACCACCACCAAAAGGGCACCTCAGTCGAGATGGCTTGTTTTGTAGAGTCAGCCATTTCAGGCCTATTGATTTCTTCAGGAATAAAAGTTTATGAAAACCTCAGACACTTCAAACATCTTAAATGCATCAGGGTGTGTCGCACAACATGTGCAATGTATTGGACACTTGTGTCTACTTCACATTATTTAGGTCACAAATTAGATTATTCCGAAGCATTTCCCATCAACAAAATTCAGATAAAGCATTTGTTTCACCACGAGAACCCCAGTTACAACTTTAGCATAATACTTCCTTTTGATGTTGTATTTGGGACATCGAACTTGTTTATCAAACCCTAAGACCTTCCTGAGCTGGTACTTACCCATCATAGCTCCAACCCCTATTAAGACTAAAATGTGCAACCTAAAATTGTACTATTTCACATTTACTGACACCACAATTTGGTTCCATACCTCCAAGTAGCTCCACTTCCATATCTTGTTCAGCAAAAAAAACTTTGAAAAGGTCATCAGATAACACAAATTTACTAGCTAAAGTCTCAATCTCTCCGGTGCACAAATTGACGACTTTTGTGATATATTCAGCATTGCTATTTTGATTCAGTGCATATGAGTAAAGAATAGCCTGCAACCTGTGAATGTTGTTTATGCCTGATGGAGAAAACTTCCATTCAAAGAGCGTTTCTTCAGATATGCTATCGACCGCTCCCATTATTTTCTTGTCGCAAAATTTGTTGTTCATCAAAACAACAGGTGTTTGATGTTTCAGTTTCAAGTTCGATCCAAAGTTTTGCCATTCACTAATATGTGCCGAAAGGCATGTTAAATGAGATGAGTAATCACGGCTCATGCGCCATGCAGCCTGATTCTCATACTGCCACCAAAAAAGAGTAATATTGAAAATTACATCAGCAGTAACTACTGTTCGCGTAAGTTGATCAAGAACGTTCATATCACACCATATGTTTCTGTTTTCAAAATGAATACTCAGTCTTTCTCCCTTTGCTTGCAATAGAATATGGTTTATTACGTCTATTACTGAAGAGAAAAATCTTGCTTTCTTCATTTTCTTTTGTGTAATATTGGACTTGTATAATCTCAATGCTTTTTTTTTCAAATCTTCAATATGACGTGCGGTTATTGACATTCTTTTTTCAACAAGATTGAGTTCTTTGAGTATATATTGAGCTTCTTCAGACTCTCCGTCCTTAGCTAATATAGTATTTCCTTGTGTGAATCTTTCAAGTGCTTCTTTGTCAGGAAAAGACCCAGATGAAAAGAAGCATATACAATTCTCAGCAAATTTACCATAAAGAGTGCATAAAACATCATAGTCTGGAAATTTGCATGATTCCAAATTCCACAAAGTGTGCTTTGCTGACGTAGTTATGGAAAAAAGGTCTTGTACTTTCATCAATTTTTCTGGACTTATAGAATTAAGTGATCCCAATTTTATGATTTGCTTGTCCTCTTCCAATTCTTCTTCTGCAAAAACACCCTTTTTGAACGTGTTTCTTATGATTCTTGGCTTTTTACCAGTCTGATTTACTAACTTCATTGCGCTCTCACATGTCATAAACATATCCATGTCTGGGCCACAACACATTGTAAAGGAAAATCTTGATCTGCTTCGTGCAATATTGTTGAGTTTTGTGTTGTGATAGTGTTGTTTTGGAGTTGGGGTCCTTTTGTTCAAGCGGTGATGGTAACTAAACTGTATGACGTGATCGAACTCTCTTCCGAGTGTGCCCTGAATGGTGCTTATGACAAGCTCAAAATCTTCTTTTCTTACGGACGAAAATTCAGATCTAGACTTATTTTCGTCATACCAAATACTGAATGGAATGTCTTTTTCATCAAGAAGATTTGCCACGTCTTGACAACAGACGTGCGTTTTCATTTGTGCGTGTGGGTGCCTACACGCACATAGAATAGCCTTTGATTCGTGTTTTGGTAATGACTGTAGAATATCAAATAATTGTTCGAACTGTTCTTCGCGAGTACCACAGAACAAATTCACGCTACCCTTTCCCTTGCGCATACTTTTCATTTGTCTTCTTTCGGTAAAAGGGTGCGCTAAATTACAAAAGTCTACGATTTCTGGACAACTTCTGTAATTGTTTACCAATTCATATCTTGGACCGTTATATTGAATCATAAATTCTTCCGTTTCATCATTGACTTCAGTCTTACAGTTTTGAGCTGGATCTCCAAGCAGATCTACAGACATCCAGGGGCAGCAATTTCTTATCTTCTTCACAAGGTCAATTGCAGTGCTGTCTAACAACTGTCCTTCGTCTATGTAAATATGAGATACATTAATAAACTGCTTTGCAAAAACCCCGCCTGGTATTCTTAGGACTCTGACAATTGAGGTGGAAACATCTTTTGACTCTTCGGATAGAAGATTGTAACATATAGAATGAACTGTTCTCACTTGGTTTTTAGTTTCATAACCAAACACGTCTTGGAGTTTCATGGTCAAATTCTCTTTTGTTGTCAAATAAAAAGTCATAACAAGTTGAGATGACTTTTTACAACCTGTAGATATTAAGTGTTCTATTCGTCCCTTCAATGCTGTTGATTTACCGGAACCAGGGTTTCCAACAACAACATTGTTTTTGGTTTGACAAGTTATGTATGCTATTTGTTCTGCGTCGTACAGCATTATCGTACAAAAACAATAATACCATTTTCTTTAAATACATATTTGTTTAATACCTCCAGTGAACTCATCACGCGCCAGCAATCTCATCACGTGGAAGCTTCGTGGCAGCTTCGTGGCAGCTTCGTGGCAGCTTCGTGGCAGCTTCGTGGCAGCTTCGTGGCAGCTTCGTGGCAGCTTCGTGGCAGCTTCGTGGCAGCTTCGTTCTTTCACTGCCGCCGCCGTTGTTGGCGCTGCTGCTGCCGCCGCTGTTGGTGCTGCTGCTGCCGCAGGTACCAATAATCACCAGCTCCCTGTGCTGTCAAACTGGTCGAGGCAGCCAATAGTATGGCAGCTTGTCCGCGTGGCGGGTGGCCAATAGGCTCTGGATAATTCCTTTTCACCTTCTGGACGACGACGACGCTGGATATTTGAGTGAGGTATCGCCAGGCAGCAAGCGGTATGGGTGCCGGTTTCGCTTTTACAGGTTTCGCTTTTACATCTTTACTCAGCCTGGCCACGAGCGGACCGAATTGAGCCTCGTACGATAGCTTGTCCTTTTCTGATATCTTCCACACTGGCATTGCGGACGGTCCAGTCTGATCTTGGTACACATGTGTTACCACAAGGGACCAAATTCAAACCCAACCGGGTCAAACCGTCAAACCAACCAGGTCACAGGCTGACAGACCAGAGCTTTTCGTGATGGAAGTGCAGACACCAACCGAGCAAAACCTCTTCGTAGAAAAAGCTGTCCGTCTCTGGCGTGACTGGCCGACTGAGCATGACGACAAGACTCACATGAAGCGCGTCTATTTCCGTCATGACGACGGCAAAGTTGTCGACGGCGTCAAACTCACCGAGTCTGAGGATTGCTCTCACTCTGCAAAGCGCGCCAAGATGAACTCAGAGTCGGATGTCGAGAGCCTCAAGGGAGAGGCAACTATCAATGACAACTACAAGGAGAAGGACGACTACAAGGAGAAGGACGATGACAAGGAGAAGGACGATGACAAGGAGAAGGACGATGACGAGAAGGAGAAGCACGATTCGGGTGACAAGAAGAATGATGGAGGTGATGAGGAAGACGAGGAAGACGAGGCAGAGGAGGAAGAGGAGGAAGACGAGGAAGAGGAGGAAGAGGAGGAAGACGAGGAAGAGTTCAATTACAGGGCTGTTTGCCATCAGGTTCTGTACATCGATGAGAATGGCAATGAGGAAGAGTGTGGCGGTGAGACGAATGGATGCTCTCAGCTATGCCACTCGTGCAAGCAGGCCATGAAGCGCGGCTGGTTCGCGTAATTCAAATACCCTCAATCACGAACGACATACGTAGTTCTGTCTGTGAGAAAAAGAAAGCAAAAATTGAAAGGGAATATGCATGGAGTCAAACAACACAGTACATATCCAATCTCCGATGTTTCCTCACTAGTGAACACGATAACTTCATTCATTTGTTCATTCATTTGTTCATTCATTTGTTCATTCATTTGTTCATTCATTTGTTCATTCATTTGTTCATTCATTTTGAATGTTTAATATAATATAATATCTTTTTGTATCATAAATCATGAATGAAGTGGAGATTGTTGTTTCTAATGATTCTGTTAATTCAATGTCTGCGTCAGAAGCTACAAGGGGTTCTATTGGAGCGAATTTTTTCAACTCAATACTTACAGTATTGGGAATAAGAGTTCCACACCAAAAGTTGTATAATTCTGAAGATCACTTTGTTACAAAATTAAGAAATATATTTTTCAGTCCCTTTAGAGTATATTCTGTTATTGTTTTTGGATCTCTTTGTGTTCTTCCAATCAAATTTATTTCAGATATGACAAAGTTCTATACTGACGAATTGTTATTGCATTTTGTATCAGAGACGATTATTCCAATACAATACGTTTTGGCTATATTATATTATGGATCTAACCATATACAGTTGTACTATGACGTTATCAAGCCTGTGAAAACAAATAAACGCAAATCTGCATTGACAAACATACGAGACATATTTGTTGATATAAAAGTAGAAAATAAAAGTTTAGATTTTGAAATGTTGATAAAACAACCCTGCAGAATAACTATCAAAGTTGTATCCTGGGCAATAGTTCTAACAATTGTATTATCCTTTATAGGGTCATTACTAACATCATCTTTTGATCAATATAAAGCTTACTATCCTTTTTTTCTTGCAAGCAGACTGCTCGGAAGAGGTGTCATTGTGACAAACGTATCATCTTTTGCATTTGTTTTTTACAAACATGTAAAAGTATTGAAAATATACGCAAAAATTCTGCAAATGCGAGATTGGTCTAACCAAAAATACGACAAGATCTCAGTAATGTTGATAAATCTGACAAGATTAAGAGAATCTCTGAAGATATCTACAGATGCATTCAAAAACCTATTCAGCACCGGAACCATTTCAGGAGCGATCATAATCGGAGTGTTGATACACGGTACTACTGTTAGTGAGTCAGCAAGATGGGGATACGATAGCTTCATAGTTATTTCAAGTTTGTTTATTTTTCAATCCATTGTATTTGGAATAATAGCGAAACTTTCATTAGCAAAAGAGATGATAGAAGACGTCACTAAAAATTCTGAGTTCGCATCAAAGTTTTTGTCCAGAAAAAAAAACGCGGATGCCACCCAAATCGCCACGGAAAATGCATCAACACTTGACTACTGGTTGATAACAGATATACTGTCTGGAGAATGGTTAGATTTCAGTGTTATGGGAATACCTATTCACTCTCTTTCATTTATAAAACAATGTGTATCTTTGTCTTCAGTTTTTATCATTCTTGCAAACACCGGTACTTTAACATTATTTAACGAATGTTGAGTTGATTTATCAATCAGAATTTTTTTTATGTTTTCATGCAATTCGTTAAATAATTCCTCATCTTCTTTTTCACGTTCTATTATTTCTATAATAATGACATTACAAGGAAAAACCCATGTATCAATATTTTTTGTATCCTGATAACAGTTCAAATTCACATTGGGGCGAATCTTTACCTGATAAGGTTCGTCCGGTTCAGACGATACAGTTCTGTGACCCATATGGTATCCGACACTATATCCGACAGATGTAGATGCAATTATTACAAAAGATAAGAGAATGAATTGTCTCATTTGAATTTACATATATTTAAAGAAACGAAATCATACACATACATATGAAGAGTGGTGGTCATAAAACACTTTCAGACATTGCTCTATTAGTTCAAAGAAATGAAGACCTTCACATCAAATGCAAATTGGAAAATGAACGTCTAATATTGAAAGTTAATCGATTGGTGCGAAAAATAAACATTTTAAAGAGAAAAATAGCTACACAGACCAACGGATGTCCGACTACACCTTTATGAGATCTGGAACCGCAAATCAAACAGACAACAACACACTCAGTATTATGCACAATGTTGTAGCACTTGTAAAAACTTTAATGGAAGATGCTATTAAGAGTGCAGAAAAGTTCGTTATGTCATGTGGAAGAACTCACATTAAAGACAAAGACATTACAATGGCTTTGAAGTACGAAACACACGAATTTTTGCTTCAAGGTGAATCATTGGAGTCCAAGTTTGCCGTAAATTTAGAGGAGGAAAAACAACACACTTATGAGACTGATGATGAAGAAGAGGAAGACGAGGAAGATAGTGAGGAAGATGGTGAGGAAGGTGAAGAAGAGGAAGGTGAAGAGGAAGGTAAAGAGGAAGGTGAAGAGGAAGGTGAAGAGGAAGATAACGAAGAATACTCGACAACTTTGAAATCAGATGATGCAGAACTTATCGAAATTCATAGGAAATTTCTAAAATACCATGAGGAATGGGATGAATGGGAGCCTACCGATCAGTTATCAACCTTTATGAAATCAACTGTTAACAAAACTTCTTCACAGTGTGGTGTCTTTTGAAATACTAAGGGTTTGTACATTCCTAGTCCCAACAAGACGAACACGTGTTCCCTTGTGTCCCCCTTCCCCTGTGTTCCCCTGTGGTCCTATTTGGGTCTTGGTCGAAAACACCTAAGTCACATCCAGGCACCCCAAGAGGAATGGACAACTTTGACGAAGAGAAAAAAGATCCGTCCTATGTGCCCCCGCCGGGTTGCGCCACCCTCGATCTGATGCTGGAACAGAGGACGACCAAGAAGCGGAAGCTAGAGGAGACTGCGAAGACTGCGAAAACTACCTCGCCTCAAGTGTTATGGGCCACTATCATCTCACCTCCTCCACCTACACCTATCTGGCCACCACTGCTCTCACCTCCTCCACCTACACCTATCTGGCCACCACTGCCACCCGGCCCTCCGCCACCTCAAGCGTTCTCGGACACTGCCTCGCCTCAAACGGCTTCGGTGGCAGAGAAGACGGCGAAACATCTCTCCTACCAGATGTCGCAGCAGATCCGCCAGCTCCAGGATCGGGTCACCTTCCTGGAGAAATTCGTTCGGCACTAAACAGATACTTTAGAACTGTGCACTTACGATTCGGGGACGAAGTGCGTGGGGGGTAACTTTGTACATCTCTGCATTTAAGTGTCGAGTTGCTCGTTCATAGTCTTTCTCTTTCTTCGCCCGTCTCGCGACTAGAAGGCGTTCAATGTCTTTGTAGAGATAATTTCTAAGTTCATCTTGTAATTTCTTACCTGTATATTTTTCCTTGAAGAACTTCACTGCCGTAAGACATTTAGATGTAATGTTTTGGTCGCCTCGTGCAATAGGACCACAGATTGTCATTGCTACAATTGGTTCCATTTTGATGTGTGTTTTTTTCCTGGTGGGATCCATTCTCTTTCCCCTCTTTCCCCTCTTTCCCCTCTTTTCTTTAGTCACGTCCATTTTATTGTACTACTTATAATTTTTTTATTATTATACATATAAATGGTTCATCATACCGAGTGGGACAGAAAAATGGATAAGCGTGGCGGATATATGCAAAACGATCATGATGAAATGGAACAAATAATCAAAGAAATGGCACCGGGAGGGGCACATTATCATCCGTTCAAAGATGGTAGCGTAAAGACTGACTCTCAAATTGTGCACGCTGGAGCCTCAGCAGCAGTCGTACACAAAGGCGCATCATATGACCCTTCTTTACCAAGTTTTTACCATGGACAGTGGTATCAATCTTCATATTCATTCTTTATGGGTGCTGTTAGAGGAATGTCATTAATTTTATTTGTGTATTTTTTTATGAAGATTTTGAGTATGGCCAGTAAGGCAATGAATAAACGCACTTCCCGCTCTAAATCTAGATCACGTTAAAAACAATTAAAAACAAACAATTAAAAACAAACAATTAAAAACAAACAATTAAAAGGAGTTATTTAACTAAATCAATGTTAGAAAAAGCATTTTTGGTGAGTGCAGTACCATTCGTATATCTATTACCATTTTCACATAAGTTGATAGATAAACACAAAAAGACTATAATCAAAATTCATATGCTATTGGTTTTAACACTTTTGTTTGTTTACTTCACTGTTAGAAGTCTTTGGTGTCCTAATTGTAAAGATCTACCAAAACAAATAAATTCAAGATTGACTAAAGAATTCACATTCAAGGGGTGCAAATTGTTGTGCCATTATCCAACACGCAAAACAAGAAGAAGAATATTGTTGTTTCCAGGACTTGGAATCAGTGTTAGAAGAATGCTTCAAGAGCCGTGTATGGAAGTATTTTTAGAAGATTCGGAAATAGTTTGTTTTCAATTAAGGGGTTTGGGTGAAAGTGATTGGAATGTTGACCTAAGTTCAAAATCAATGCTTGATGATTCACTAAATATGATGACAGTATTCGAGTCTATGACAGAGAAAACACTTGATACACTTTTTATTGGTTATTCTTTGGGTTGTTTTGTGTCAATGCAATCTTTGAGTCACACAGACAATATGGGTATTAGATGTAAGAATATACTTTTAGTGAATGGGATGTGCAGTGGTGCCAGGATGGTTGCTCATTACAAGATTTTTGCAACACTTCTTGGTGTCAATATCAAACCGTATTTGAAAACATCTAATGTACCGATAACAATTCTTCATGCAAAAAATGACAATACCATACCAATAACCGAGGCACAGGAGTTGAAGCAAGAATGTGATGCAATAGGAAGGTCATGTACTGTGTTGACTTGTGACGGGGATCACAGTAATTATACGATCCCTAAAAGCACAACATCATATCTCAAATTGCTTTAGTTTTTTATGACATGGAAAAAAATCAAAAAAAGATTTCCTTATCATATATAACATGAACCCAATTTCATCACGAACGAGATCACGACATGATGAAGATGAGCAAATTACAACTATACGATTACGATCATCTATAAGAGGTTTAGAAGGACTTTTCATATCCATACCGAGACATTTTGAAGATGATGACGACACTTCAGATTTTACATATGTCGAAACAGAAGCGACCGAGGAATCAGAGGATAGTTTAGAACGCTCAAATGTGAATGTAAATTTCGAAAAATTGAATAAATTCTTGGTCAACAAATCAAACAAACCGGAGGATGATTGTCCTATTTGTCTCGATGGTTTCAAATGTCGTCAGCATGGTAGAAAGCTTCAATGTTCACATGCATTTCACAAGAAATGTATAGACCGCTGGCTTACAAAGAATACACACTGTCCTGTATGCCGCACTTCTGTACAACCATTGCAGCCTACTACCACAAGGAGAAATATACGTATACTAAGGTCGGCAAATTTATAAACATTATCTACGACTATTTATAATGAATAAGAACAGTGCGGTATGTAAGTGCAACAACCCGGTGGTTCTACAGTGCAAGCCAAAACCAAAGGAAGTTTATTACTGCTGGTGTGACTCTTGTATGAACGGTACGTCGGAGCCCAAGAGATGGGTAGAAGTCCATAGATCTATTAAGAGTATCATCAATTCGAATAACAGGCTTCACCGTAAATACACTTTACCAAACAGACCTAAAGTGCACCGTGTCATATGTAGGAATTGTGACGAATGTCTGGCCATGTTTTACGAGACATCTTCCTTTGCAAGCTTACCGCCTCATTCAAGCCGCTCTAATGCCACATCATGCAACATTTTTCACAATGCAAAACGCCATGGAAAGAAGCGGGGCGCAGGCCCTAGCTTTCCATCATTTCCAAACAATGTTCGAGACGCATGGGTGAGTAAAGTAACCGCTTCGCCTCGATCGAAACAGAAAAGGTCGAAACTCACATAACAACCCCATTGATCTCTTTGACGAGCTACACACTTGTGTTTCAGAGCCACACTCACCTCCACCTCACACAACACACCATTTTCGACACTTGGTACTGGCCTTACGCTATTCTCCGGGTGGTTTCGGGAGCTATCAAGTAACCAATGTAATTCGCTAGAAGAGTAACTTGTTTGAAGAACATGGTATTTCCCTTTTTAGACATTCTGGATAACGGTTCTTTTTTTGCTATATTTATTGCGTTCTTTACATTTGGCATTTTTCTTAGTTTCCCAGTTTTTGAATCGTTTTTAGTCCATTTCTTGTTTTCATTGACGTAAATATGTGTTATTTTACCCTTAGAGGCAGCCTGTTTCAATTTTAGCCATCTATTTTTTTTCCTAACCAGTGATTGCAGTTTTCGTTCGATTTTCTCAACACTTTCCCAAGCTTCATCCTGTGTTTCAACAATTGCTTCTTTTCTAACAGCATTTTGTTCGTTTTCAAGTTGTACCTTCCTGGTTTCTATTTCATTTGTTATGTATTTGACTTTAGACACGAGCTTTGATATTTGAGGGATGTATTTGTTTATTTCTTTTGATATTTTTCTATCACGAATTTTATCTACAACAGCTGGATTTATTGCAACATGCCTAGATTTTCCTAAAAACAAGAAATTTGATGCACATGATGATACATTGAGCAATCCTTCATGGAAGTAATCATCAGCTGCATATTGGTATACTTCTCTTAGTTTTCTATCCTTGGAAAACATGAGTTTTAGCACGTCTTGAATGTTTTTAGAAGTTTTGAATATCTTATATATTTTTTTAATATTATCGGAGTTACACTGCTCATCTAATCTTTTTCCAGATTTCACACTGAAACCAATGAAGTGATTATACAGAATTTGAAAATACTCACATGGCTTACTTGGTTTGTGAAATTTCTGTATGAATTGTCTTGTAGCTTCCATTTTGTAGCCCAATTCTTTGTACATGTATTTTAGAAGAAATCTATCTTCTTTGTTTATGTTTTCGTTTATAAATCTCAGGTGAGATGACTTTAGTTTTCTTGTGAACTCCTCAGATGTTCTACTTTTTCTTCTTGCGAGACGGTCGGCAACAACAACATGTGAAGAATTTAGATCTTTGACTATTTCTTGAAAACTAGATGAAGCACTTTCAATGCCTGATCTGAGGAAAAGATTATCGAGTGTGGCCTGTTTTCCCCCATTTTTAACCTGCTTTTTTACATTTTTAACTGATTTTAACCTTCCTCCGCTATGAATTATGTCACCAAATTCTGGCGGTGTAGCAGCTAGAGGGTTGTTATGAATTGCAGTTTTTAGTGCATTGTGAGATATCACTTCTGGTATTTTCCCGGGTATGGATACAACCACCGCGTTATCAAGTTTGCCTTTGTGTGTTATTGGTACTATTGTTCCTATACCCTTTTGTAATATAGCTAATGTGGTGATACCATTACCCTCCGGTTGTTTTAGCTCTTCTTTTAAATCTGAATCTGTTCTGACTTTCGCTTGCTCGATAGTCGTCAGTCCCTGGAATGCCTGCACGGGGTTTTCCTCCAGTTGTTTAAAGCGCGCTTCTATTTCATACAAGTCTTTACCGACCTCCATCTGATTTTTGTTTTTTTTCAATGTGGCCTTTGCTTGAGCCAATGCTCTTTTAGCCTTCGCCAATTTGGCTTGCTCTTGCGGTACCATAGCTGCTGTTTTTTGTGTATTCTTTTTTTTCTTTATTGTTTTCGTAAGGTCATTTACTTCTTTTTCTAGTTCATCAACATTTTTCTCCAAATCTTGGAGTTTAGGTCGTTTCTTTCTATACAAAGCGAGCTTCTTTATTCTTTTTGCTTCAGAAGACAAGTCTACTATCAACTTGTCAAAGTTTCCTTCAATACCTAGAGGCGTCTTTATTTTGGGTATTTCATAGTCCATCATGCGTTTCACTAATGAATTTATGCCACCACAAAATCTCATACTATTATTTTTACAATGTTTCTCACAGTCCGAATATTTTTTTGGACCGGTGCTTTGTGCAGAATTCACATTTTGGATGCTTGCTATACAACTCCTTTTTTGAAGTTCGCGCAAGTCTTTCATTTTCATGTTTTCCATATCTTTCATTTTGCCAAATTTTTCCAATCTATTTTCCCAGAAGGTTTTGTCGAGTGACCCATTGGCAATGGTCTTGTCATCTTCCATGCATGCAGTGTCTCCAGGAGGGATGCAGTAGCCGTGGAAATACGCATTTGTCAACATATGCGATGCGTGCCCCTCTGGGTTATCATAGAATTCTGTCCCATCTCTTATCTTCTTGGGAGGAGGTCTTAACCCAGGCTTACCCTCATCCGGTTTTTTCCACCCGAGGAGATCTTCATATATGTCGAATGCTGTTTTCTCAAAATTCTGGTTGGCCCCCTTTTGTTTTTGCGTTTCGTAATCCTGCATTTTGTTCGGTTTTTCTCTACCGAATTCTTGTGTCCATTCTTTTGCAATTTTGCTAATAGATTTTTCACTCCCACTCAAGCCTATAATTTGTCCCAAAAAAGTTTGTGCATCATCACCTGTGTCGATATCAGTCTTCGTCACACCAGAAGCAAATCTAATTATGGCTTTCTGTTCTTTGAACATGTGTTTCATTCCGTAAATTTCTGACATACACCCCAGCGTAGTTTCATACTTGTCTTCTGGGTTGTCCTTCAATACATCCAGATGCTGGCTTGCTATGAACTCTGATACGCACTTATATGGTTCAATGAATTCCATTATTTTTGTTGTGTCCTTCATTTTGTCTTCAAGTTTTTGTTTCATGGCAATCAACATTGAATATTTCAATATGATGCTCCCCAACTTGCTTGTGCTTAAGTTTGGGGCACTGTTGACACTAGGAAGAGATAGACTTGCATTGTTTGTCAAATTCTTTAAACTTATCATACTCAAATTGGCCGACCCGGCAATTGTTGATTCATCATGATTGTTGTTATTGTTGTTATTGTTGTTATTGTTGTTATTGTTGTTATTGTTGTTATTGTTGATCACCCTCATCTCCCTCGATATCGGCTTATTTCTCCGCTTCTTTACAACCTTGTCGTATGCAAGCATAAGCTTTCGATCGTTTAGAGCGCTCAACATTTCCTTCAATCTATTACTGTTTTCTAGCCATAATTCCTTACTGTCTTTCCTCAAATCCTTGGTACTGTACAACTCGCTAAAGTTTGATGTGTCTAAATTCAAAAAATTCGCCAGCGCGAGTAAGGTTTGATCCCCTGCTTTTTGAATGAAGTCTTTCACATTGAACTGTTTCTTAGGTCGTGCTAATACAGCACGAGGTCCCACCCTCCGTGGCTTGATTTCTTTTATAGGTTTTTCCTTTACCGGTTTTTCCTTTACCGGTTTTTCCTTTACCGGTTTTTCCTTTATAGGTTTTTTTCGAGGGGCTCGGGGTCTCTGACGCTTGGGTTGCTTACCAGGGGGGGTGATCCCTTTAACTTTTTTCTCAGCCGTTATTATACGGCCTGGTTCTATCTCTCTCAATTCTTTTTTTATTTCATCAAGATTTTCAGATTTTATTTTGAAATAGTTTCTAAACGCAGTTAGTCCTTTCTCATTGACAGAGTTTATTAATTCTTGTGCGTAAATTGCATCTGAAAGAACGGTATATGGATTTTCTGTCTTTTTGGGATAATATTTGATTTCCTTTAGAATTGCTGCACTTATTCTTTTTCTCACTTTTTCTTTTTGCTTTTCTTTCATTGCATCCAAAATTTCTTTTTCCTTTTCTTCTGTGAAACTAAATTCAGTACTTTTATTGTAATTCGAAAATTTGAAATCTTCAATATTTTCTACGATCTTTTTCTCTTTATTATCTATGAATTGAAAATCGCTTTTTTTAAAATTCATCTTTCTTATAACCTCGTTATCTACAACCCCCTGTCCAGTGGGTGTTCTAAATTTGTAGATTTTTGATTTATTATACTTAAACATACTCGACAAATATGAGTTAAACTTTTTATTACTGAAAAAAATCAATTTGTTTTCTTGAAAAAGTGGATCATTTTTCAAAACAGACAAATTCAAAAAGTACTTATTTTCGCCAGCTTGCCCTAACTTGTTCCTCAATGTTGTAACAGCCCTTCTCACAAGTTCACTAATAATGAGTTCTTTGTTGACTTTCTTTGGTGAAAGTGGCGGGAGAGTGGTAGTCTTCTTTTTTAACTTATTCCTTAACGCTTTTCTTTTTTTGTCATTCAGTGCTTTTTGTTTCGCCTTCAGTTTTTGTTCCTCTTTTGCTCGCTTCTCTTCCTCTTTTACTCGCTTCTTTTTCTCTTTTGCTCGCTTCTCTTCCTCTTTTGCTCGCTTCTTTTCCTGGGGTAGTTTAATCATTATCTTTTCAGATTCACGAAATAGCCGTGCTGCCTCAAATATAGGATTATTACTAATTATTTTCGTAAAAGTTTTAAGATCTAGCTTTTCGGATACTTTCTTACCGGCAGGGGTTGAAGCCTCTATAGTTACATTATCATCATTGTAATTAATGTTGATTATTTTTAACAAAGATTCACCGCCAAAAATTGATTTCTCTCCAGTTGGGACTTTTAAAAAAAAACCACGATAGTCCATACTTATCTTATAATACATAACATTTTTATCTATCCAACGACAATAAACTGCATAACCGAAACACATGGCAGACGGCCTCTCAAATGGCAAAACTAGCTCAAACCCAACCACCCAAACCCAACCGCCAAACCCAGCCGCCTCAAACCCAAACCACTGTATTGGACTGTATCAGACAGATCGTCAGTGACTTCCCCTGTGGTGCTCGCACAAAACCGATCGTGTCCAGAAACCCTCGACCTCGCACCATGGACCATGAGTACACTCAGCCCGCGGTCCTCATGTTTGACAAGCTGCCCGTAGAGCTGATCTGCCGTCTAATTGTGATGCTCAATGGCGGCGCGATCGGCAACGACACAAGGCCCGAATATGGCTACCTTTACCCCGGCTACCGTGGGGGTCGCGAGCTGTACTACTTCAAGATCTCGCGTGACGCCATGACCTTCTGGAAGCACGTGTGCAAGTACCTGCGCCTCACCTACAGCATGAACGACCATACGTATAACATGCTGTTCTCGGACTACCACAGCCGCGAGCACTACATCCCGCGCCACCTCTACGCCGGCAACCCGAAGCCGTGGATAATGAGGCTGTGCTTCGGTCCCCAGACCCACGAGGAAGCCTTAGCCATCGAGGCTGCCGAGGCTGCCGAGGAAGCCAAGATTGCGGCCAAGTGACCCTCGTGTTCTTGAAATGATGTTTGGTGATGCCTTTCATAGGCAAAAGTACAATCGTTAGGATTACCAACCACATTTATATTGTTTGTGATTTTATCCAGCGGGGCATATTAAATTTGCCGTAATATTTTGTTTTCAATTTCGTTTTCGGGCATTTGATATTTTGACCGAGTAGTGCGTTTCTGTGTTTCGGGACCATACGGCTTGTCGCTATACTTATCTTATAATACGCAAAACTCGCTCAAACCCAACCGCCCAAACCCAACCACCCAAACCCAACCACCCAAACCCAACCGCCCAAACCCAGCCGCCTCAAACCCAAACCACTGTATTGGACTGTATCAATTTAAAAGCGTCTCTCTTCGAGGGGCTTGCACATCAATGACCACACGCAAGCGCTCCTTAGAGTACCCGAACGAATGCTGCGTCTACGACTCCGAAGACTCTGAGAATCATCCACATAAGGCGAGAGACACCAACAACAAAGACGGCATGCTCCAAGACATCGACAAGCAGCGGAACCAGTCATTTAAGATCAATTTCTCAGACCTTGACCTATCATCATATGATAACAAGAATTGGGAATACATCTATCGTGAGGCGCTTACCACATCATTTCATAACTATGTGAAGAACGCAAAACCTTTGAGGGACATGAAAGAGGGTTTGAAGACTTGCAACGACACCAAACAGCGTACAATCGAATCCTGCTTGAGGAATGAGACCGAGGTGGTCCAAAATCGATGCGGATATTGTCCGAAGGACTTAAGTGGCATATATGCCCCGCGTGACCTCGCGCACATTGGTACGTCTCTCAAGGATCACATCGATATACTGATCAATGACAAACGCTATGGTAAAAGGGACAAAGACGGTGTATGGACTCCAAAGGTTTCACTCATAAAATTAGTTGAGGCTCTCGTCAAAAGTCACGAATACTCATACTTCGCACTTTGTTGCAAGGGCTGCAACAAAGGAATGGAAGGAAAGAAACCTGAAGAAGTTCCTAACAAGATCAAGTTTTCGTCCATCAAACATCGACTTCCGACGGATA
>Ga0181421_1000041_pt1 | contig 31441 bp, 30 predicted proteins | sample 44SPOviralmetaG_FD_130146 | JGI IMG/M metagenome (GOLD analysis project Ga0181421, IMG submission 130146) | Marine viral communities from the oligotrophic San Pedro Time Series (SPOT) site, San Pedro Channel, CA, USA - 44 SPOT_SRF_2013-06-19 | ecosystem: Environmental > Aquatic > Marine > Strait...
ATTAGCAAACGGTGCTATAGACATACAAAAAAAAGATTCTAATGGTGAAGTTACATCATTAGCTCCAGGGGACACTATTGCAGATGCCCCAGAAATTAGATTTGTGCAAGGAACAGCAGCAGAGAACATTGTATCTCCATGGATTGCAGGAAGAAATGTGATGGTATGGGATGGTAAATCTTATAATGCTCCCGTAGCTTCTACAGGAACAGTAAGTGCATCAAACAATGATTCAACTTCAGCTGGTACAGTAGAAATAAAATTTATAAGAAAAGACAGACAACCACAAGAGTTTTTTAGCTATTCAGTGGATATTGCATCTGGTTTAACTTATGCTGCACAAGATGATTTAATTCACGATCAATTTGAAGCTTTAACAAACATACCAGACTGGTTAAATCCTTTAGCTGTAATTAGTGCTACAGGTACAGTAACTTTTACAGGTGCTAAAAATGGTGATGTTGCACAAAGTGGTGCTGTTTGGGATGAAGGTTCTGTTGTATTTGATGTAATAATCAATGAAACTGCAGCAATCGGTGGTACAGTTTATACTGATGCAAGTGATGTAATAGATGCTGTAATGGGATCAGGTGATGGTTATGATGTAAAGAAATTAGAAGATTCTTTAATGGGATCTACTTATGGATACTACAACAGACTTAAACTTCCTAACACTCCATCTAATAAAGCTGCGGTAGCAGGTAATTATGATATGTACACTATTGTAGCTACTAAAGATGGAAGTACTTCTCCACAAATTAAAGGTGTAGACAATTTAATGGAAATTTACGTTGCTATCGATGAAGCAACTGCAACTATTACTTCAGCATTTGAAGGGGCTTTAAATCCTTATCTGTATTCTGCTGGATATGGTAATGTAAATTTATAATATTAATTTTTTAAAAATATAATAAAATGGCAAATAATATAATTCAACCAGTAATCGTAAAAGCGGTTTGGGACATAAGCGTTAGCGGCAATTTAGCTACTAATGCTTCTCACAGTGCAACTACGCCAGTAATTATTCCTGAAGGAGCTTTAATTACTAGAGCTTGGACATTTTGTGAAACTGCAATTACTGATGATGGTGACAACTCAACAACATTAGCTTTAGGTTATACTGGAGCTACTGGAGCCTTTATTGCGGCAGTTGCATGTAATACAGTTCAGTATGCAGCAGGGATTGGAACAACGTTAGTTGAAAACTATGCTTTAGATGGTGGTGCTTTAACAGCATTAAATATGGGTATAGCAAGAGACGCAACGTTAATTCACCTTACTGCAGATAAAGAGTTATTGTTAACTCTAAACAACGATCATATCGTTGATGCTGGTAAACTTACTTTGTTCGTTGAATACGTACAAACAGGTCAAATAGCATAATAGCTTAATAACAATATTAGATAAGGGGGCCTACGGGTCCCCTATATCTATTTAACACACATTTAATAATATGGTGAATTTAAGTATGTCTACAACAGATGACTGTAGATTTTTACAAGGACAATACAGCGGTAGTAATCCAGGACCAGCAACATTAGTTATTTCTAATAACGGCTCAGTAGTAGCAACATACAGTATAAGTATTCTATTGTCTGCGGACGGAGAAATACCTATTCCACAAAATTTTGTATACAGCATTCCAGAAGTAATTGGGGAAGATCCAGGTGTTATAACAGCAGTTATTACAGATTTTGAAGGACAAATTGTAAATGCAGGAGCATTAAGTTCTTGTTTTTTAGATTGTTGCTTAGCAGATAAAACTTTAGAATTAACAGAATGTAACTGTGGAGAACCTCAATGTGATAAAACTTTAATGGAAGCTCAAAGATTGTTTTTGTTAATACAGTCAATTAATACACTTTTAGCTAATATACCATCAGACGCAAGTATAGCATCTGGTGTTATTCAAAAAGCTGTAGATGCTTATAATTCAGCCAAAACCCAATGTACATCTTTTTGTGGGTGTAACTGTTAATTATGGCAAAAACAACTAAGTATACTTCAACTATTGACGACAGATTTTCTAGTTTTGATGGCAAGTCTGTATTTGGTAATGGGTCAACTCCTATAACCGCATACACAAATACTTCTCCTAAATTTGTACAAGGAGTTGCGTATTTGCAATCTAATAATCATTTAAAAATTGATATTAGATCTAATATGCGTTATGAGTATGATCGTGTAGCAACAGTAGTAGATCATGATTATGTTTCTGGTATAGATTTTGATTATGAAAGCAATGGTAAAATACTTATTACTTATAAAAACTGGACAAAAAGACAAGCGTCTAGTAAAACTTTAACGTTACAGTTTATTTCTGGATTTAAAAAAACAATTGTTTTAAAAGTACCAGGACTAGTTTCTAAACTAAATGATGATGTAGAAAATACTATTGCATCGTTTACAACTTCACCTTATGAAAATATGATGTCTTTAGATTTTTCTAATGACAAACGAAGTATCAATTCTATTGTAGGAGCAGTATATCCAAAACAAGATCCATACGATGTATACAATTATACAGGAACATATCAACTAAACTTACCTTTTGCATATTATATAAACTCATCTTATTTAAATGAGATTTTTGTAGAACAAGGTGTTACTTCAACTAATAACGATGTAGATAATGGAATATCTAATCGAGGTGTAGGACATTTATATTCTGGTAGAAATGAACAAGAAATACATTTTGTAAATCTACTTACAACAAATACAAATTTAGGTACAAATCAAGATGTTTTAAATAATTTAAATACAGCACCATTTACTTATGGTTTTACATACGCATCTAATTTATATTTTATAGCAGATGATGCACAAGAATATCAAGTATGTATGGAACCAGGTAATCCTTCTTTTTTTCTAACATCTGGAAATGATTGTGATGGAACTACGATAGGAACTCCTTATACAAATAAAAGATTTGTAGATGGGCATTGTTGTAATTCTGGATGTGATGATTTTTCTATAACAGTAGAAAATACAAGTCCTGAACTACGTGATGCTGCAAATACTAACGGTTCTATTTTAGTAACAGTAACTGGAGGTACAGCTAATTATACATATGTATTAACTAAATTTGGAGCCACAGGTGCAGGAACAGAAGTTTCATCTGGAGCTAAATCAGGTACTACACATTCATTTACAAGTTTAATTAGACAAGATTCTAATACTAAACCGTATTTAGTTACAGTAACTGATGCTACTAGTTGTGTAAAAACTGTTCATATAAGTCTTCAAACTAAAATAAATCAAGAAAATATAACATCTGGAGTTTGTACAGATAACTCAGCTGCAAATTATGATAATGCTGGTTATATTCTTAATAAAGATGCTACTTGTTTTTTCTGTGTAACAAATGATGCTTATGGCAATCCATACAATGGTTTAACATATGGAGATGATGATAACGGGCACGATAGAGCAGTAGGTGTAGATTTTGTAGCTAACAGTGGATCTGTAGTTAGTCATGCTACAGTTAGCGGTGGTACATCAGGATATATACAATTTTCGGGAGAGTTATTTCCTCCTTTAGCAGATCATATAGCATCAGATGCTAATGAAGCTTATAAATTAAAGTTACATACACTAGGAAGCGGGGAAAATGCAAATAATAAAACTAAGGCAGAAATTTTAGCTTTAACAGCTACTTCTACTGTAACAGTAGATGCAAATTTTCAATATACTTTTGCAGGTTTAGCTCCAGGATGGTATGCTATTGAAGCATATGTAGAAGAAGTTCCTAATGTTGCTAATTGTAAAAGTGTTCATAGATTTCAAATAGGATATGGAGGTTGTACAGATCGTAATGCAAATAATTATGATCCTAATGCTACATATCATACACAAAATATTTGTAAATATAATTGCAGTGAAGATAGTGTAAATATTATTTCTAATGATACAAATCAAGCTTGTGTAAAAAGCTTAAGTATCGGTAGAGGTTCTTATGATGTAATTAATTGGGTAATTGGGGGAGAAAGAAAACAAGGGTTTGGTCCGCACTTAGCATCTGAAGGAGATTATGTAGAAGTGATGGTAGAAAATACTCAAACTAAATGTACACAAAGAGGAGCAATGCATATAACAGAAACAGACTGTAATAGAAATATTTCTGCTACATCTAGAATGTTAATAATGCAAGAAACTGCTGCAATGGGTGGATGTACAGATCAAACAGCTGCTAATTATAATTGTGATGCAGAATGGGATAATGGATCATGTATACCTGTACTTTTAGGTTGCACAGATATATCAGCAGCAAATTATAATCCTGATGCTAATATAGACAATGGTCAATGTGTGTATGGAATTTTAGGATGTACAAATTCTTTAGCTTTAAACTATAATCCACTGGCTACAATAGCAGATAATGAATCTTGTGACACTTGCCCTGTATTTGGAGATACTGGCGGCGGATATTCTAATTTAGGACTTTTAACATTTGATGGGGCATTATCAGGAAGCGATTTAACTTCTGCAATACAAGCAGGAACATTTGATATATATGCAACTGGAGATTTAATTTTTACATGGAGTACTTTTACAGTAGTTGGAGGTTATGTAAATTATCTTCCTGCAGGAGTAGAAATAAATATATATAAACTTCCAATGGGAGCTGGAACTATTAATGGAAATTCTATAAATGATTACCAATTCCCAATAAAAGAAAAAATGGATATAACACCTGACGGCTATGGAAAAGTTACAGGGTTAGATTCACCAAATTATAATAATCCTTTATTTGGAACTTGGAATCCAGATGGTAGTGTAAATCCTAGTAGTGGTGTAGTAGCTTGGACAATGAATCAGCCTTTAGAGTATGGAACAGGAGGATATGGATATTATATAGTTGAAATGGTAATTCCTGCTGGAGATGGAAAATTTTGTTATAATTATAATTCACAGGGGCAAATACTTTCTGATAATTCAGGAGTTAGTACTGTTTCATTTGGTTACAGTCTAAATAGTAATGACCCAACTATTCAATATTATGATGTTAATGGAATCGATAGTTATTTAGCTAATGACGTTATGGGTTGTGTAGATAAATATGCATCTAATTATACAGGAGCTGGAATAGGATCAATAAATTTAGTATATCTTATTCAACAAGGAACAAGTAATACTCCCGCTCAGGCAGGTGATTATTATTTTAATCAATCTATGCTAGATCAACCTGAATTGTATGGTATGTGTACATTTAGTGCAAATCAACCTGAATGTTTACCTTTAAATAAAACACAAAAAGAAAAATATTTAACTGATTGCACATATAACGGAATAGGTAATTGGTATACAAGATTATTAGGAGGATCTAAAGATAATTGTGAAGATAGAAATATAATGATAATGTCTTTTATAAAATACTTGGTATCTAAAAACGGATTAGATTGTATACATAATTGTGCAGATTCAGCAACTCCAAATTATCCTGAAAAGAAAACATGTGAAGAAATTTGGAAAGAAGGTGGTAGTATAGAATGGACACAAACTAATAATACAGGACAAGGAAATGGATCTTATGGAACCAATGCATATATAAAAATGACAACACAGTTTCCTTGGTTAGGAGATCAAGCTCCTAATACTATTCATAAGGTAAATAATAATTGTGGATCAAATTGTGGTAATCCTTATGGAACAGGATTTAGTAACTTTGATATATGTATAGATCCAAAAATTATAACAGAAAATACAAATTATTTAGATAAATTTTATAAATTTGCAAGTGACTACTGTAAATCATGTAGTCCTTGTTCATATTTAGTAGGAAATAATAATAGTGTTATTGGAAGTGATGTTAACACAACCGAGCCATATACTTACAATATAGTAGATAATGGCATTCAAGTAGGAGGAATTAATTTAGAAGTAGACGGTGATGATGTAACAATAACTGACGAAGGACCTTAATTAAACAAAATAAAATAAAACAATATGGCAGAAATAACATCATTAACAACGTTAGCAAAAGCAAATGTAGTATCTACAGATTATGTTTTAGTAGCTAACAGTAGTACAAAAAAAGCAAAAAAATTACAAGCACAAACTTTATTTCCTTCGTTAACAACTTTAGGAACAAGCAGTGAAGCTTTATTCGTAAATGTTACAAATAGCAATCAAATAAACTTAAAAGGTTTAAAATCTGCTGACTCTACAAAATTAACTGTTACAACTGCTAGCAATAATTTAGTCTTAACATTAGTAGAATCAGGAATAGATTTAAATAATTGTGATAATACTACATCAGGCTTTTTATCTTCTGTAGATTTAGATGGAACAGTTTCAGGTACATTAACACCATTACGAGGAGGTACTGGTATAGCAGGTATTACAAAAGGTTCTGTATTGTATGGAAGTAATACAAATGCAATTGCAGAAGCGGCTTTAACTGCAAATGGTAATATATTAGTTGGTAATAGTAGTAATGGGTATCCTAGTGTAGGAGCAATTACAAGTACAGGTGGATCTATAACGGTAAATTCATCTGCTACACCAGGTAATATTAATCTAGAAATAGCTTCAACAAATAACTTAACAGGACATTTAGATTGTAATGCATATCATATTAATTTAGATGATGCTGCAGGAAATAGTTTTTTAAGTGGAAATGGATCAGCAGAAGGTGTGCATGTAGATGCAGACGGTAAAGTATATATTGGGGATGATACTCCTACAGTATTTGCAGGAGGTGCGGCACTAAACATAATAACTGAAGGTTTAGCAAACGGTATTCAATTTGGTAACACAAGTGGTACTTATGGTAAAGGTGGAGGATTAAAATGGTTAGATAGAACAAGTAGTGGAAATGCTATGGATGCAATTTTAACAGGTGCAAATGGACATACTAATGGAGATGGCGGTGATATAAATTTAACAGCAGGAGCAGGAGCTGGAAGTGGTGATGGAGGAAATATTATGTTAACTGCAGGAGATGCAGCATCAGGTACGCCTGGAAAAATTGTATTAAGAACTGAAACAGCAGGAGGAACAGCTACTACAGCTATGTCAATTGATTTGTATCAAAATGCAAGTTTTACAGCAGGTGTAGCAAATCCAACTGGAGTTATGGGTTCAACTATATCTTCTAAATCTCAAATAGCTAATGGAGCTAATACAGCACTTGTTAAAAACACACATAATTTATCACCTGCAGATGGGAATAATGTTACATTAACATTACCTACAATTGCAAACTCAGCAGTTGGGGATACTATTATTGTAGAATACCAAGTTGGAATTAATAATGGGCAGACACATAAATATGGAACATCAACAGAAATGTTAATGGGAGGATCTGCATGTTATAGAATGGACGGATCAACAGGATCAGCTGTAGGTTTAATACAAACAGTAGATGTTGCAGATGGAACAGGTGATGATTTTTTAAACTTAATAGGACTAACTAATGCAGGCCCAGGCATTGGTACGTATGTAATATTTACATTTAATGGGTCAAAATGGCGAGCAGAAGCAAGATGCACATCATCAGGAACTGGTGTTGCTGCAAACTTATCTGTATTTGCTACAAGTTAATAATTAAACTAAACTAAACTAAAATTTATATGGCAACAATAGAATTAAAAACAACAAATGGAGAATTAGTAGATCTAATGAATGGTTTATTTTCTTCTCAAGATATTAAAGGTAAAGATTTTGCTTTGACAGTATCAAATAACATTTCTACATTACAAGGGCATTTAGCTCATATTGAAGAAGCAGGAAAACCTACTGAAGAATTTATAAAATTTGCAAGTGAAATTAGAGCTGCTCAAGAAGCACAAGATACTGACAGTGTAAAAGAAATGGAAAATGCAAATGCTACTCTTATCGCAGAAAGAAAAAATCAACTTGATAAAGTACAAGATATGCTTAAAAAAGATGCAGATCCTATTACTTTAGAAATTGTAAAAAAAGATTCTCTTCCTAATGATGTAACAGCAAGACAAGTTAGTAACTTACAAAAAATAATAATATAATATGGCAAGAACAGAATTAGAACAGTTACTTGAACAAGTAACTAATTCAATAAAAATTGCAGATGCAAAATCTCATGGAGAGAATGGAGCATTTTTAATTACAGATACAGATTTACATACTGCAGCTGGAGGATGGAATGCAATTACTTTTATGGAGAATACAGTATTTAATGCAATTACTGCTTCTAACTGGAGCGGTGATACAATTACTGGTGAAACTTTTGCTGAAGGTTTAACTATATATGGTGACTTTACAGCAATAGATCTTACTAGTGGTGCATGTATTGCATATTTTGCAACTGCTAATAATACTGTAACGTAGTATGGGATTAAGTATCTCTAAACAAGCAAGTAGTACCGCCCCTAAATTTAGAAAAAAATCAATGTCTAGAATAAAGGGCGGTCCTGTGCTATGGATTGATTTTACAGATAGAAGAACTGTTTACAGTGATGCTTCAGGAACTATAGCAAATGATAATGATAATATACGAAAGGTTGAAAATAAAGCTTTTGATATAAGATTTGGAAAAGAAAACGGTTTAGCTTTAGGTGCAAGTTTAAATCAAACTGTTGTCAGTAAACAACCTACTTTTAAAACAGGAGGTCAAAATGGTAAAAGCTATGCTTTATTTAATGGTCTGCTTGATAATTTAGTTGCAACCACAACTGTTGGGAATATATCTACAGATATACTTAGTAGTAGTAGATTAGCAGGAGATAATTTAACTGTATTTTTTGTAGCAAAAAATTTAAGTGCTACACCAGGAGTAGAAACAGTATTAAATATAAATGCTTATGACGGTGGAGTTGGAACAGATCCAATAATAGTAGGTACTTCTAATGATGACTATCGAGTGTTTATAGGAGACAATTCAGATAAAGCTGGTACTGTTAATTTAAATAGTGGTGTTCAAGCAACAACTAATACTGAATTTTGGACAGTAATAATGACAACTAATGGTTCTAGTTCTTTTTATAGAAATGGAAGTACTTTAGCTGGTACTACAAGTGGGGCAAGTAAAGATCATACTTATGATCTTAGACATAATAATGCTAATGGATCTATTGTTGTTGGTAATGGTAGTAGTGGTTGGAATGGGCATATTTATGAAGTTTTAGTATATGATTTAGCTTTACCTGATAAAGAAGTAAAAGAAATAGAAAGACAATTAAGACAAAAATATAATTTATAATGAAAAATATATTAATTTTGCTTATCTTTATAGGCAGTATATGTAATGGTCAAGTAAAAGACTTTTTTAAATACTCTACATTCTACACATCTATGAGCATGAATACTTCTTTTACTGAAAGAGAAGATTATGTAGCTATAGATAAAGGTTATCAAGATGTTACAGATATTAATTCTTATGATTATAATTTAACTGTAGGAATTCGTAAAATAGCAAGATTTGATTATGAATACAAAGTTAAAACATGGTATTATGGTACTGAAAGAGCTGTTTCAGACAACGTTAATATTGGTAATGCTAATGGTTGGGAGTATCTTTTTAATTATTCTTTTATACGGAATCGTGGCGAAAAATTTACTGATCAAAACTTTTGGATTAGATATTTAGGAACTAAATGTGTAACCAAAGCACAGTATAAAAACAATCAACGAGTAAATTTACAATTTACTTCTTTTGATACAAGATATAGAATAAACTCAGGAAACTGGGATTTTACAGTAGGAGCGGTGGTTAGAGCTCATCCTGCTTATGGCTTTGTACCTATTAGGGACTTTTGGGTACCTGGCGAGTCATCCTTTCAACAATTAGCAGAGGACTTTGGATATGCTCCAGAACAATGGATTCAAGGATTTTATGTTAATAATAACTGGTATGATGTATCAGGAGGTGATTCTACTCTTGTAGCAACAAGTAATGATGAGTTCTTTAACCACTACTTTGGAGATGCAGTTGCACGTTTTAATGAAAGAGAGTTAGACAAATTAGGAATACAAAAAGAATTAAGTGCAGTAATAGGAATTGCATATTACAAATATACACCTAAGTTTTGGTTACATGCTTGGGTTAATTGTTTACCGTATCATTATGGCTTAGATGATTACTCTTTTGAGTATGGTACACAAGATCTAGATTGGTTAGAATGGGATGCAGGAATAGTATTTGGACAAAGAATAACAAAAAATTTAGGATTATTTATAGAGGGGACACATATGAAGTACTGGGAAAAACCAGTATATGAAGTAAAATTTGGGTTTAACTATTTATTCTTTTAATTATGAAAAAATTATTTATAATATTATTTGCGTTTATAAGCTCGTTTGCTTATTCGCAATTTGACTTTCAACAACTATGTTTACAGTGCGCTGAACAAAATGGATTTTATTGTGGAGATGATCCAGCTAACTGGACACAATATTCACCTGATGGATGTGTACCTAACGGTCCAAATCTATTTTATCTTAATGATGGGTGGGAAGATTGTGCAGATGGATCAGATGAAACAGATGCAGAACCAACATCACCATTAGATTGTTTACCTCCTATTGGAGAAGAGTGTGACACAATATATGAAATAGAGTATGAAACTATATATGAAACAATATTTGATACTATAGTTAACACAGAATATGTATACAACATTGTAATAGACACTGTAGAAGTAGAAGTGTTTGTTCCAGAATACATTTATATAACAGACACAGTAACCATTTACGAAGACATCTTAGATACTCTTTTTGTAGATGTTATTGAATATGTTGACGTATTTGTTTACGATACAATTGTAGAAATAGAATATGTAGAGTTTATAGAATATGTTACAGAATATATAGATTGTGATACAGGGCAACCTTGTAACTCGTCTATAAATGAATTAATAAATAAATCTAAATCCAACAATATACTATATAATTTAAATGGACAGGCTATAAAAGAGCGTGAAGGTTTATATATAGAAAATGGTAAAATTAAATATAAATTAAATTAAAATTAAAATCATGAAAAGAAAAAATGTTAGTAAAAGAACAAGAAGCGATGGTAGCCAAATAAAAATAAAATATCGTAAGGATGGAACAGTCAAAAAAAGAGTATCAAGAGGTGCTGATAAGCAATTAAATTCTACGACAGGAAAAACAAAATATAATAAGGATGGCACAGTAAAGAAAAAGTTCGTAAATATGAGTATTAGTTCAACCTCTAAAAATAAAAAGGTTAAACAAAGTAAGTATAGAGAGGGTGGAGCTAGTGATGCTTCTTATAGTTACCAAGATTTTTTAAATTTATAAATAGAATAAAATATATATTATGGCAAATAAAAAAAATGACGGAAAAAAGAAAGGTTTTGTAGACAAAGTTAGAAGCACTAAAGTAGGCAAGTTTGTGTTTGATACATCATTACCTGGAATGACTTATAATGTTATTCAAAAAAATAAAAAGAAAAAGGCAGATGCAGCAGCTGCAAAAGCAGGTAAAGCAGCAGCAGTCAATGCTAAAAAAGCAAGAGATAGAAAATATGGAGAGTATGAACCTCAAACACAAAGAAAAAGAAAAGGAGGAGCTTCAAATGGAGGGTATTCTTATCAAGATTTTTTAGATCTATAATATGGCAAGAGCTGTTACTATATCAACTAGACCTTTAGAGTCTAAAACATTGTATACATATACTGTTACAAAAGATAATTTAACAGCTATGTCTAAAAAATTAGGTACTCTTATTAGAACACATAAAAATAGTACATTGTCCGACGAGTGCCTTGCTAATGAATTGCTTCAAATATTAAGTAAAGCAGAAGATTTAGTAAATGGAGGAGAGGATAGAAAAAACTTTGGAAACTGTAAATGTACCCATCCTCCTAGTATGGGATTTTGTGTAGAGGGAATATGTGTAATGGCAAACTTTAATTTTAGTAAACTAGAAGGTAGTATAACATTAACAATAAATTTTTAACATGAAAATATTTAAAGATAGTAATGATTGGAATGAAAAAGCTATAGTTGGCTTTGTAGCATTCTTAATAATGGTCGTAGTTATGATCATAGATCTAGTAACTGGAGCAGCTGGATACGATCTAGTTATAAATGAATTTGTATATGATTCATTTGTATGGGTAGTATTAGGATGTTTTGGAATAAGTGGCGTAGAAAAATTCGCAAAAAAATAATATGACTAAACCAGGTAGATATATTGGCATGTATAATATAGCTTCTGCTGACACTCGTTCATCAGGGCAATATTTAAAATGGGATGGATCTAAACCTGTTTGGGATACTGTTGATGTAGGAGATTCATTATCTTTTAATGGAAACACAGCTAATGGTGTTTTAACATATGGAGGCGCAAGTCAAATAGATGTTGAATCTGTAACTCTTGCAAGTGGAACTTTTACAAACGTGGTTGGAGTTCAAAATTTTGGAGCAGATCTATCCGTAGTTTCTGGTGGGATATTATCTCTTCATGGTAATCCAGTAAAAATTACTAGTAATCAACTAGAGATACCTGGTTCTACTTCTTCAGCAGGTCTTATAAAATTATACGAAGATAGTGATAATGGTACTAATAAAGTATCTTTTGTTGGTCCTGCAGATTGTACTGATTCTGATAAAACAATAACACTACCTAATGCCACAGGAACTGTAGCTTTAACTCATTTTTCTATACCCAGCGACGGCGCTGGTAATGCAGATGGAGATATTGTTTATATAGGAACTGGTAGTACGGTAATTGGTAAAATATATTATTATAAATCTGATGGTAGTTGGGGTTTAACTAATTCAAACGATCCTAGTACTGCTACTGGTTGGTTAGCTGTAGCATTAGGTACTGATCCTGATGTTGACGGAATGTTAGTTAGAGGCATGATAGATTTAGCTGGTAATATAGTTGGCACAGAAGCTTTAGGTAGTATAATATATTTAGATAAAGCAACTACTGGAGATGCAACAACAGCCGCTCCAACAGCTACTGGAGATATAGTAAGAGTAATTGGTTATGCTGTGACTACAGGTGATGCAAATAAAATATGGTTTAATCCTGATAATACTTGGGTAGAACACGTTTAATATGAATTTTACTAAAGCTACATATGATATAAATACAGAAACGGTTACTGTTGATGGTAACACTTTTGAATTTAGTAAGTACTGGAAAAGTCAAGATGGTGTTTTAGACGCAGAAGGATTTTGGGATAATGATAATAATAATTTTATACCTAAAGGGCTCTTTGATGAAGTCACTGGGTATATAAAAGTAGATTAATATGGGTGTTACTAGTATATTACCACCATCGGCTCAAGCTAACTTAGGAACGGGTTTAGGAGATGGAGTTACATACACAGGCTGGTTGTTTGCTACTAGGATGTTTGCAGGCGGTTCAAATGTTTGTGTTACAACAACTACTACTACTGGAACTTTATGGACAGGGTGTTTTTCAAGTGAAATACCATCTACTGCTACTATAACAGGCGTTGAGCTAGTAGGTTCAGGAAACTCAAGACTTGGAAATGCTGGTAGTACTTCTAGCGGTGAAACTTATACTTATATGATGAGGTTTCATAATGGTACATCTTTTTCATCTCCATTAACATTTTTATCTACACCAACTGGTGGTAGCTTAAATGGAGACTCAACTGAACTAACTTTAGATGGTTCTAATAGATATTATGTAAACAACACTTCTGGTACAGACGTTTTTGCAGGAGCTAATAATTCACTGTCGGGTTTATCTTGGAGCCCTAGTGATCAAGCTGATTTTGGCTTTACTATTTATACTATAGCGGAAACAGGAACTGCTGTAGCTGTAATATTAGGAGAAGGAAATATGGGTTTAAGAGTAACTTATTCAGAACAATTTCCTGATAAAGTAATTGGTGAACCACCAGCTGATATATTAAAAGTAAATGGTATTGGTACATCTGCTTTAGCAAATATTGCTCAACCTGGTAATACGGTAGAACCAGTTCCTTATGAATTGTTTTATCAATTTGAAAGTGAAACAGCTGCAACACTTCATACTGAAAATTGGTCTCCAAGTAATAATTGGGTTAATGGAACAAGCGCTACAGATGGAACATATTGGGGTAGAACATCTAATAAAACAGTTAAAGGTTGGAACTTAGATACAGGAACAACACCATCTGGTACTACTGGACCTAGTAATGGAGTTGATGTTTCTGATGGTTCGCACGCAAGCGCAACTAAATATTTATATACTGAAACTAGTAGTAATAAGTATGCATATGCTTTTGTGACTAGAATGCCAGTATTTAACAGTACAAATATGTTAGACTCTTCTGGTAATGATTTAGATTTAAAATTCTGGGTTCACGCTTATGGATCACAAATGGGAGACTTATACGTCTATGTAGATGACGCAACATCTTCTAATCATAGCAACGCTACTGAACTAGCAGCTTATGAAACATTTAGTGGATATACAGCAACTAGTAGTGTATGGCAACAAAAAACAATTAGTTTAAACAGCTACAGAAACGACACTGATTATTACATATATTTTGTAAGTCAAAACGCTACTGGCTTTAGAGGGGACTTAGCAATAGATGCAGTACAAATAATAGAAAGTTAAAAAATGCCTGATATAAAAGAAGATATAATAAAAAGTTTAAGTGGAACAGCTGAGGTATTGTTGTATGACCCATTAGTAATAATAAATGATGGAGAACAGACAGATCCTCCAGAGAGTTATTACAATCGTCCAGAGTATTTATCTTTGGACAGACTATTTATTTGTAATACAGATAATACAGATATAACTGTACTGCTGTATTTAAAAGATAGTAGCGATGTTATAACACATTTGTTATACAGCACTTTAATTCCTACTTCTTGTACTTTAGATTTTAACAACGGTATTCCTGTTGAATTTGATAGTGATATGAAACTATGTATAAAATTAGGAGATGCTGGATATGTAGCAGAGGTATCTGGAATGATAACTGGAACAATGAATTATAATAATTAAAAAATGGCAAAAGAATTATCAGAAGAAAGTAAATTTCAAATAAGTATAAAAACTTTAATAGGGATTGTAGTTGGTGTAGCTACTGTAATCTCTGCATACTTTGGTTTAATGGCTAGTATTAACTCTAAATTTGTTGAACTTGAAATTAAAGTTCAAGAAGCATTAGAAAAGCCTATACCAGGAACAGGAACTTATACCATAGATATGGGAGATCCTGCAGCTACAAATACTTGGCCCCCTACAAGAATGGAGTTTAATATGAAAGATCAAATGGCTCGTAATAAAATTGACAGGGTTCAAGAAGACTTAGATGAATTAAAAGAAGAATTTAAATCCCTTAAAAAATGAAAAAACTTAAAGTACTTATATCGTTTTTATTTCTAACCTTTTTCTCGTACGCGCAAGGACAATCTTTTCTTGGTACAAATGATTTTGAAAAAGAAACAAGCAGAGGTATTATAGTTGTAGAGTTTTGGGCAAGTTGGAATAATGTAAATGAAGTTAAATGGTTAGACAATCTAAAAGAGTGTGAGGTATACAGAGTTGACATAGGTCAACATATGGATCTACAAACTGAATTTGAAATTACAGCAGTTCCAACAATTATCATATTTAACAATGGTAATGTAGAAGAAACTTTTACAGCAAATATAATGTTTCAATTAGAAGCAAATAAAAAGGATGTCCAAGCAAAAGTGGACGAAATAATATTAAAACAATTTAATTAAAATAATATGGCAACATTAAATGTAAAACTTAACCTAGACACTAAAGATTTATTTTCTGATGAATTAAACTTTAGTGTATCAGATACTTTATCTATACTGGGTAAGTCAGTAAGAAAAACAGTAGCAACTTCAACTTCTTCTGCTTCAGTTTTAGCAGCAGCAGATTATACAACTGCATATGTATTTTTATACAATAAAAGTACTACAGCTGCAGAAATTATAACAATAGAAAAAGCAGACGCAGGTGATGAATATATGTTTTTAGGAGCAGGAGAATTTGCATTCTTTCCTTGGACATCTACAGTAGATCTATTTGCAGACGCTGCAGAAGGAACTCCTGTATTAGAAATAATTGTATTTCAAGCTGCAGCTTAATAAAATAATAATAATAATAAAATAATAATATGGCAACACTAATTAATAAGTTAACACTTACTAGTAACGATGCAGTATCTGATACAATAAATATTACATTATCAGACATTTTAACAGTTACAGATCCTATAGAGATGGGTAAAAGAAATGTTACTACAGCAGTAGCTGGAGGCGGAGAATTTGTAGAAGCAGCTGATTCAAATACCTATTATGTGTATTTAAAAAATTTAGATGCTACTAATTTTGTATATGTACAAGATGCAGCAGGGGCTACGTTTGGGAAATTATTTCCTGGAGAATTTATGTGGTTTACATTAGCACCATCTGAAGGAATGGAATTAAGAGCTGATACAGATACTGTAAAAGTACAATACGGTTTATTTAAGAAAGGATAATAATTAAAGCATGAAATTAACTAGAGAAATTATAGAAAAGGCTGTTAAAGCAAAAAACTTTTCTTGGTTTGAAAAAGGAAACTACAACCTTAACATTGTAGGAATTAGAAACTCTGATACAGGTACAGAAGTTACAAATAAATTTGATGACAAAATTACCTTAGCATTTAAATGCGGTGGTGATTGGGAATTCTATGTTTATAACTGTACTACAGACCCAGGAAGATATTGGGTAGAAAATATTATGAGAAAAGAAGGAGTGGCTGTCTTAAAAGAAGGTCAATATCCAGGATCTCATAAAATTAGATTACATCAAGGTAGGTATGAAGCTTTAGGGCAATGTAAACCTGTAACTGTATATAGAGACGCTAATAAAGATAATAAGTATGATTTAGATGATAATAATACACAAACAGGATTGTTTGGTATTAATATACATAGAGCTACAAAATGGGGAGGCAAAAAATCTACGCAAGTAGACAAGTGGAGTGCAGGATGTCAAGTAATAGCTGCTAATGATGATTGGCATGAGTTTATGGATATATGTAGAATAGCAAGAGACACTTGGGGAAATAGCTTTACTTATACTTTATTAGACAGTAAAGATCTAAATATATAAATATGATTAAAGGACTTTTAAAATCTTTAGTAGGTGACGCTAGTCAAATTATTGATGATGTGGTTACAACTAAAGAAGAAAAAATAGTATTAAAAAATGCTATGAAAAAAATGTTATTAGATTCTGAAGCTGAGTTACAAAAAAATGTAACAGATCGTTGGAAGGCAGATATGGCTTCTGATTCTTGGCTAAGTAAAAATGTAAGACCATTAGTTCTTATATTTTTGATAGTTTGCACAATGTTGCTTATCTTTGTAGACGGAGGATTTTTATCCTTTACCGTAGAAGAAAAGTGGACGGATTTATTACAGTTAACACTGATCACTGTAATAGGTGCGTATTTTGGAGGAAGATCAGTAGAAAAAGTAAAAAAATAATTATATGTACGGTAAAAAAACAATGATGAAAAAAGGAGGAAAGAAAAAATTTCCTGACTTAACAGGCGATGGTAAAGTAACTAGAGCTGACATCTTAAAAGGTAGAGGAGTAATAAAAAGAGACGGAGGTAAATTAGAAGGAAGCGAAAAAAACTTTGCTGATGTAGTTGCAAGAGCTAAAGCAAGTAAAAAATAAATAAAACCAACCAATTTATATACAATGACTAAAAATGAAATTAAGGCTTTCCTTTCTGAAAAGCCTGGTTACCTTAAAGAGGGAGCCGAACGTTTATCAGAAAAACTAAACTGCAGTGTAGAAACTTGTAGACATGCTTTGAAAGAAGCAAGAATAGAAGCTAAAGACGGTAGTGTAACTAATGAAAATGAAAGTGTTATCACTGAATTTCAAACGTTCCTTGACAAAAATGAAATTGCACCTGATGATGTAAAGTCTGTTAAATTTTGGCAGACAATGTCTGGACAGCAAAGATTCTCTGTAGTAACTAAAGGAGATGAAAAAAGTAAACATGAGCTTAAAAAAGAAATAGAAGATTTTGCAGCTCAGTACAGTCCTAAAGTTACTAAGATTAAAAGACAAGATTTAAAAGATCCTTGTGTTTATGAGATATCTTTACCAGATATACATTATGGTAAAATGACTGGAGAAACATTAGAAGAGTTAGAAGCTAACTTTATGAACTGCGTACAAGATTTAGTACATAAAGGATCAGGCCTAAACATTGAGAAGTTTTTATTACCTATTGGTAATGATGGAATGAACTCAGAAGGTATGAGACAAGCAACTACAAAAGGCACACCTCAACAAGATGTAGCTGATTGGAAAGATACTTTTCGAGGTTACTGGAGATTAATGGTACGAGCTATAGATCATTTAAAAGAAATAGCACCTGTACATGTTATAGTAATATCTGGTAATCATGACTTTGAAAGAATGTTCTATGCAGGAGATGTAATATCAGGCTGGTATAAAAATGATAAAAATGTATCAGTAGATAATGATCTTGAGCAAAGAAAGTACTTTGAATACGGAAAGAATATGATAATGTTTACCCATGGAGATAAAGAGAAACCTGCTGAAATGCCGCTTATAATGGCAACTGAGCAACCTTTAATGTTCTCTAGGTGTGAATTTCGTGAAGCCCACTGTGGACATTTACATAAGGAAATGGTAAATGAATATAGAGGTATAAAGGTAAGATTCTTACCATCTATATGCTCTAATGACAGTTGGCACAAAGGTATGGGTTATGAAGCTAGAAGAACAGCACAAGCTCATATTTGGAGTAAAGAACGAGGATATGAAGGATACCTACAAACAAACGTAATATAAAATGACTTTAAATGAAATTGCATATAATATACTAAATTTAGTTAGAGGAGGAAGGCCCAATCAAAGTGAGCACATTTCTTTATCTCAAATTAAATTTAATATAAAACATTACAGAGCTATGATGATTCGTAGAGACTTTGCTAGAAATGGTATAGTTACTCGTCATATAGAACAAGATCTAGGATGCCTAGAATTAGAAGAAGTAAATCCATCTAAATGTTGTGATTTACCTGTATCATGTTCTGTATCTAGGACTATTAAAAAAATCCCAAGAACTGTGCGATTTAATTTTAAAGAGGGCTTAACTTATGTAGGAGACGTAACGGGGATAGAAACTATCCCTGTTATTGACAATCATATGGTAAAGTGGTTACCTCACGATAAGTATACTTCAAATAAACATAAAGGATATATGATTGAAGATCATTTATATATTTATAATGCAAAAGGTTTAAAGTTTGTAAACGTTAGAGGAGCATTTGAAAACCCTGAAGATCTTAAAAATTTTCAGTGTGAGAATGGGGTATGTTGGGATGATAGTAAACCTTTCCCAATTCCTGCAGATATGATACAAGCTATTACAGCAGGAATGGCAAGTGGAGAACTACAACTATTATTAGGAACAACAAGTGATACTTTAGCAGATCAAGCACAAGATATGACAGGAGGTATACCAGGCCCTGCTAAAAAACAATAATGAATTATACTTTAGAAGATATATATAATTATTATTGTGAAACAGAAGAAGATATAGATAAAACTATATTTAAAGCTATATGTTCAGATTTTAATATTTTAACAATAGATAGCATATTAGAAGGAGGAACATTTAGTATGGGTAGTAATTTATCTACTCTCTCTATAAAAAGAACAAGTAGAGATCCCAGATCACCTAGAATTGATTGGGGAGAAAGTAATAAATATAAAAAAGAATTATTAGATGATGGGCAGACATTATTTAATAAAGAAACAGACAAAGGAGTAAAATGGCACATATATTATACAGACGGTTTTTATTGTAGGTATTATTGGAACAAAGGAAGGTGTCGTATACCAAACAAATCTGCATATAAATTTACTCCAACACGGGGATTAAAAGGAAACAAAGAAAAGCTAATTAAATTATTACACACAGATGAATTAGCTTATTTAAAATTTAAAAAATAATGGCAAGTAAATATCACATAACTAAAGACGGTCGTAAAGCAAAAAAAGGTTTGTATTACTATATGAATAGAGCTAAAAAACAAGGCACGTCTAAACCAGGAAAAGGAACTGTATCAGATAAAGCATTAAAAGATTCTGCAAAAACTGCAAAAAAACGATATGGGGGGTGTGCAGATTGTATGAGATCTGGAGGAGTAAAAAGCCCTGCATGGCAAAGAAAAGAAGGTAAGAGTCCTAGTGGGGGATTAAATGCTAAAGGTAGAGCTTCATATAGAAGAGCTAATCCAGGAAGTAAATTAGCTGCTCCTCAACCAGGAGGAGGATCAAGAAAAAGATCTTTTTGTGCAAGAATGAAAGGAATGAAAAGAAAACTTACAAGCAGTAAAACAGCAAATGATCCTGATTCAAGAATAAATAAATCACTGAGAAAGTGGAAATGTTAAAATTATGATTTACAGAAATACATCAAGTAAAAGTATTATTAGAAAAGTAATGCGTGATCTAAAACCTAATGATGATAATTGGGTAGATGATGCAATAGAGTGGATAGGAGAAGCATTAGAGCATATAGGCTCTGCTGCTCAATTAGCTACAAAAAAGACTGTACTGCACATTAAAGATAATAAAGCATTATTACCTAACGATTTATATTATATTAACCAGGTAGCAGTAAACAGTTTAGTTAAACCTTCTATAGCATCTGAATTAGAAACATTAACAAACAAAGTAAAAACATTAAAATCAACTGTACAAGAGTATAATAAAACATTAGAAAGTGAAGTAGTTAAATCTGCAGATGGTACATATACATCTAGTATTACTGCTACAGATTTAGAAACGTATGATACTCAGTATAAAAGCAATGTCTTAGAATTAAATGAAATTAACAGCAGGATTATTGTTTTAGAGGGGATGTTTTTTAACAACAAAATCGATGGATCAAGTGCTAACTTAATACCACTATGTTATGGAGCTAGCACTTTTCCAGAATCTATACACTGTGTAGATTGTGTAAATGAAGTATCAAATGCTAAAGATTCTTATATAATTGACTATGATTATATAAAAACATCTTTTGCTTCAGGACAAATATGTTTATCATATACAGCGTTTCCTGTAGATGAAGATTGTTTTCCTTTAGTACCAGATGATATAAGTTATAAAGAAGCTATGTTTTGGTACATATTTAAAAAATTATTATTAGGAGGGTGGGACAAACCTACTAATAAAATTGATTATAATTATGCAGATCAGAAATGGATGAAGTATTGTTCACAGGCTAGAGCAAATGCTAATTTTCCTGATATAGATAAAATGGATAGTTTTATGAATCAATGGGTAAGACTTGTTCCAGATGTTAATGCACACAGTGTATTTTTTGAAGAGTTAGGTACACGAGAAAATTTAAATAGATCAATGTAATGGGTAAGTATATAAAAGGACTTTCTAAAGATACAGGGCATTTAGATCAGCCCGCAGGAACATGGAGGTATGCTAGAAACATACAAATACATCCTGTAGACGGAGTAGTGTCAAATGAGCATGGGATGGAAGCTCTTACTAAGCCAGCTAAACCTGGTTTAGTTAATACGAGTTTACTACCTGAAGGTTCTATTGTAATAGGATCTATAGAAATTAATGATGATAGAGTTATTTTATTTTTAACATTTAACACAACATTTACTGACCTTGCATTTGATGTAGAATATAATTCAGAAATAGGAATATTTGAAAATGAATCTTATACTACTTTATTTAGACCCAACAGAGATACTGTTAATACTACTGTTGCTTTAACAGGAACTGATTTTAATTTAAATTTTAATCAAAACCATTTTATAGAAGGAACATATAAAATAAATCCAGATGGAGAATTATTTATTTATTGGGTAGATAATGTAAATCCGCCTAGAGCAATGAATATTACTAGGCAACAAGAGTGGATAAATGATCCAGGAGGTGTAACACAGGCATTTGAAAGATTATATGGTTTAGATCCAAATTCAACATCAAACCCTTCTCATATTAGAATGTTAGATCTTTTTCCATCATCAGGACCAGTTCCGCATGTAGAGTTTAACAGTATAAATCCAGGAGGTAACTTATTAACAGGAGTATATTTTTTAGCTCTTGCATATGTTGATAGAGATCTTGTAGCTACAAACTATGTAACACTTGCTAATCCTATATCTATTGTTGAAGACATTGAAGGGGTATTACCTATAGAAAGGTATGATGGAGCACCAGCAGCTGTGCCTTCAGGTAAATCAATTACATGGAATGTAAGTAACTTAAATACAGATTATGAATATTTAAGACCTGTAGTTATAAGAAAAGCTGACGGTAAACGTACAACTTTTAAACTAAATGATCTTCCTATTAAAAATGTAGCAGGTGCTGTTAGTTTAAATTCTGTTACATTTACAGGGTTAGAGGGTTTTAATGGATTTGATAACGTAGAAGATGTAATTGTTGATACAGTGTCTTACGAGACTGCTAAGACAATTAATCAATTAGACGGTAGTCTATACCTAGGAAATGTAAAAGGCTCTAAGGATGTAGGATATCAGCCTTATGCTAACTATATTAGTTCTAGACCCGCTTTACATCCTCTTCCGTTTTTTGATCCGCATGAAGCAACTATTGATGTATTAGAGCACGGATATATAGAGAGTTCTCCAGAGAATTTACAAGGAGGAAATATAGAAAGTAGATCTCAAGGGTTTAGACATAACAAAAATATATATAAATATAAAGGTTATACAAGAGATGAAGTATATGCATTTTACATTGCATTTATACTAAATGACGGTACAGAGTCTTATGCATACCATATTCCAGGTAGAGCACCCTTACGTTTAAACGAATTAAATTCTACAGGTGCTTTTCAATATGAAAGTATTCCTACTTATAATTTTAATAATAGTATTATTGATGCAAATAATACTTTAGCAGATCCAGACATTAATGCATTTGGTTTATGGGAATCATGTGATATATATCCTTTAGATCCTGATAATGCATTAAGACAAATAACAAATAATAAAGGTAGAGCGTTTCATTTTTTTGAAACTAGTATGTTAGAAGGAAGTAGAAATATGAACTACTGGCAAAATACAGGAGAAAGATATCCAACAGATGAATTAAATGCATTTAACTGGGAAGTACTAAATGCTTCTACACCTGGTAGAAATGAGGGTTCTCTTGCAGGAAGACGTGTAAGACATCATCATTTCCCATCTAATGAAAATGCAGAATATCAATCTATACACAGTAATACTTCTACAATTGATATTATATTAGATGTAAAAGAAGTTTATAGTATTGATTTTAATTGGGCAACCTCTAAAGCTAGAAGAACAGGTGGTATGGGTTTAAGTAATAATGAAGTTGTTTGGGGAAAATTATTTGAAGTTTATAATGGGTCTACTCCAAGCAATAGTGAAAGTACTGGAGGTGCAAGTATTGCTGAAGTAGAAGCCATGTTAACAGTACCATATTTTTCAGGAGACGGTCCTGGCGATTCAAACTCTATTGAAAATCATCTTTCTTGTGATACTACTAGACAAATTTTTATGTTCTACGAGTTAAATGCAGATGCTACAACTATTTATCCTAATATAGGAGATAAAATGTCTTTTAATTGGGTTAATAAATCAAAGAGTGGTGGAAATGCAAAAGCAGGAGCATACGCAACAATAGTAAGTAATGATTTTATTTCAGGTCCTGGACCGTATAATAATGATCCCATATCTTTAATGGACAATGATCCAAACAGTGATTATACAAGTTCTACATATGGAGCAGGAGAATATAGTTATGTACAATCTAGAAAAGACTCTAACGTAAACGGATCTGCTATTGTTAATAAAGGTGATTGTAAAAATAGTAATGGTAAAGGTACTGTTAAATTTTCTACAGGATGTATTGAAGTAAAGAAAAAAAGCCCAGTTACTGAATCTTGGGATACTCATAGTGGGGCTATGGGAGATCGACCATCAAATGTCACTCCTGGTAATAGTAACTTTGGTCCAGGTAATAATTCATGTAGTACAGGTTTAGTAACTGTTGTTTTAGTTGATCCTGATAGAAAATATATTGTAGCTAGAGCTGATAGTGATGGGTTACCAGGTTCTTTTGCATCTACATATATGGAACCTTCTAAATGTCAAGGGTGGGTACACTGGAAAGCTGGAGATACATCTGCAACAGATGGAGGATACATTGCTCATTATGTAAGATCTTTAGGTATACAATTTGAAGATTTAAAAGTACCACAAGAAATATGGGAAAAAACACAAGGTTTTAGAATATACTATGCAAATAGAGAACATCATGACAGACGTATTTTAGGACAAAACACATTAAATCCTTATTCTACTACAAAAGATCCTATAGTACCTGCGTGTACTAATAGTATATCAGAATTTACTGAAATATCTGATGAATCGTATGGACTTGAATCTTCAGCTGTTCAATCAAAAGAACACTACTGGATTAATTTTCCTTACTATTTAGATGAAACAGCATATCTTTTACCTAACCCAAAAGATGCTGGAATGACTTATGGGTATCAAGGATTAAGTTTTCATGACTTTTATTTAATGAGGGGCCATGGACCAAGTGGAAGTGGGGAAGCTAGAAGAAGTATTACTGCTGCTACACATTTAAAATTAGATTATATTGTAGAAAATATTGCTTTTAGTGGGCCTTACATGCCTCAAAAAACAGGTGATGGATATGCTGATTGTCATAAAAATTATTCAGGAGTTACTTATGGTCCTGTAGTAAATGGGTTACAAACATCATTCAACTTTTTTAGTCCGTCTCAATCTCAAGATCCTGCTGTAGGTATTTTTAATGGGGGTACAGATACATTTAATTTATACGAATGGTTACAAACTTCAGGTACACACGTTGATCTTAACAGGCCTATTAAAGAAAGATGTAAAACTTATTTAAATGGGGATAGTATATACAATGGAAAACAATTAGGTTTTGGGCGTAAGACTTGGAATAACTTTGGAGAAAGTCATATATCTTTATTGTTAAATGAAAAGTTTGGTACTTTACCTGCATTTAGTTTAACAACAGATTTACCATGGATTAAAGAAGAACCGCCAGCAGATGCGTTTTTTGAGCCTCATATTGGTAAAGGTGGATTCCAACCTTTTATGTATCAAGCTAATATGCATGCATTTAGATTAGATATGTATAATCCATTTGATAAACAAGATTTAGTATGGACAGGATATGAAGTAACAGGAGACGACTATGATTGGTTTAAGGTAGATGATATAGGTAATCCTATTGAAAATTTACCTACTATAAACTATTTAACAAGTGATACATATGATAATGTAATAAATTCAGGAGGTCAACATCCTAGTTTACATGTTGGTAATATAGCTGGAGCAACAAATCCTGATTATCCAAATTCTGAATTAAATAAACAAACTAATCCTCCTATAGAAGAGGGGGGTGCATTTGACTATACAGGAGGAGGGGAAACTTTTTATGCTCCTACAGATCAAGTAATGACTATTAACGATTATATAAAAGTAGCTTCACAACCTGCATTAGATAAATTTAGAACAGGTCATATATTTGGGGGCGATACATTTATAGCTAGACATGGTTATAGAAAAACAGCTAGATTAAATTTAGTTGATTTAGATGGGTCTCCTATGAATGATGTAAGACGTAGAGATATAAGATATTTATATCATACAATTGTAGAGTCTACAGATAATATTAATTTTAGACATGTTGATAATCGAAAAGATTCTTATTTTCCAGGTACTCCTGCAAAAGATGTATTATTATTAAAAAATACAACAGACGGCACAGATGTAGATAACATGAAATACAATGAAGATTACTCATCTGTTAATAGTATTGGTTCTACAGTACCTCTCCCAATACAAATATCACAACCAACATCTTTTCCAAATAGAGTTATTAGAAGCGCAACATCAGATGACAGCACATTGTTAGATAACTATAGAATTTTTCTAGCATTACAATTTAAAGATTTACCTAAGAACAGAGGAGATTTATGGAAAATATCTGTCTTTAATAATTTACTATACTTTCATATGGAAGATAGTATTTTAAGAACTAAAGGTAAACAAACAATGCAAATGGCAGATCAGTCAGAAGCTTTTATTGGAAGTGGAGATTTATTTGCACAGCCGCCAGAAGAGTTAAAACAAACAGAAGCTGGGTATGGTGGTACACAATCTCAGTTTGCTACAACGGTAGGAGACTTTGGTTATTTTTATGTAGATCAAAGAAATGCATCTGTCCATATGATATCAGATCAAATATATGACATTTCTTCTGTAGGACTAGAAAAATGGTTTCAAACTAATTTACCATATAAATTAAAAGTATTTGGAAAAGTTAATTATCCAGATAATCCATTAAGTTTTGGATTTACTTCAGTCTACGATGAAATATATCAAAGAGTATTATTAACTAAAAGAGAACTTATTCCAGGTCCTTTATTTTTACAAGGATGGCAAAACTGGTTAGATCAAAATGATACAGATCCAGTAGGAATGATACAATATGTACCAGCAAATTCAACAGGAGCTGCAAATGGTGTATCAAATGCGGCAGATCAATTTATTATTAAATTGCCAGATATTGATCCAGATCCTAATTTCTTAGGAGAGCCTGGTGAACAAGACTATCCTTGGACTTTATTACCCGTAGAAGATGAACCATACAGAGGTAATGGTAGAAAGTATTTTACAAGAGATGGCTGGACTGCTTCTTATAGTCCAAAACTACAATCGTGGATATCTTTCCATGACTATACTCCTTATTTATATACGTATACATCTTCTGGTTTATACTCTTTTAAACAATTTCCAACTTTTACAAGTAGAGGTAATGTACATTCAAATATTTGGAAACATAATTATACTTCAACTAAAGGTACTTATTATGGCAGAACTTATCCGTCAGAAATAGAAATAATACATAATGAAAATAAATTTGTAAATAAATTATTTTACAATTTTTGTTGGATCACAGACAGAACCAGCCAAGCTCAAAACTCTAATGATGATTATGGAGGATGTCCTCAATGCGGTATTGCAGGGGGATATAATGGAGCATATCCTGCTGTTGACTATACTGCTAACCTGTTAACAACAAAAACACATGGTCCTGGATTTGATAAATTTGTATTATATAATTCACATCAATCTTCTGGTGAAATAACTATAGAAGAACTTTTAAACGCAAGAAAAAATGGATGTGAATGGTGTATTAATAAATTTAGAGATTTAACTAGACCAGATTCTAATTGGGTAAATGCACGTGCTGGAAATCTTGATTTATATTATGATTTATTTACACCAAATATGTTTAGTGCTCAACGAGGAGGATTAGATGCTGAAGGAGAAGAGTTAGATATAAGAGGAGTATTTATAGACGGTAGTGGAGGTATTAATTCTATTCCGCCTAATCAATTACCATTGTGGCTTATTTCAGATATGCATGAAAGATTTAATAATAATACTGTATATAAAAAAGTTACAGAGATTCCTAGACCAAGAAAATTTATAGACAAATGGTTAGCAATTCGTTTGATAACTAGTAATACTGCTAGTTTTTTAGTAAATTTGTACTCCACCGAAGTGGGTGCTCGTAAATTCCATAGACATGAACAAAATCAACAAAAATAAAAAAATGAGAAAACTCTACAGACGTGGAGGAAGAATAAAATATTATGCTAACGGTGGTATGTACGGTAACAATACTGTACCAGGATCTATGATTCCTAATACTAATACTGCTAGCTATGAACAAGTTAATCAGGCTCAAATAGATGCATCTAATAATCAATTAGCTCAAATTAAAGCTCAGCCTTGGCAACAGCAGTTTGCTCAACAACAACAAGAAAGTTTAGCTGCCAGTCAAGCTCTTAATCAATCTGCTACTAAAGGTTTAGGCATGCTTACTGATAGGTTAAGTGAAGGTAAAAATGTATTTGGTAAAAGTGCGGCTGACTTAGCTACAAGCCAAGGTTTTACAGATACAGTTGTAGACGGTGTAGTTACTGAGACTGCAGCTTCTAAGGCAGGTAATTTAGCAGGTAATATTGGTACAGCTGGTATGGTTGCAGATTTTGCAGGACAAGGTTTGCAAAAAGTTTCTGATGACGGTGATGCTACAAAAATGAATGTGGGAGAAACATCAGGTACTCTATTAAGTGGTGCAGGTAAAGGTGCAAGTATGGGAGCTACTATAGGTAGTATTGTTCCTGGAGTTGGTACAGCAATTGGTGCAGGAGTTGGTGCTACAATAGGGGCTGTTACTAGTGGTCTTAAGGGAAGAAAAGCTAGAAATGAAGCAAGAGAAATGGAAGAGGAAGAAGAAATGAAAAAAGCCCAAGCAGAACAAGGGGCATTTGCAGGAGCATTACAAGGTAAAGAGTATTCTGGATCTAATATGGGACAACTTAAACGAGGCGGTTACAGAAATTTTTATATGGGGGGCGGTCCCCTAAATTACGCAGGCGAAGGTAATGTTAGAAAATTTATTGGGGGTGGGTATGATTTTAGTAGAACGCCTTCGGGAGAAAAAGTAGAACTGGGAGGTACTGGAAATTCTGACAATGCAAGATTAGCTCTTGATGTAGCTGGAATGTTTAATCCTATAGCTGGATTTGCTGCTGGGGCACTAGATGCAAATGATGCTCGTAAGTATTATCAAGAAGGTGATTATGGAGCTGCTGCTAAATCTGCAGGAATGGCTGCTTTAGGGTTTATTCCTTGGGGAGGCTCTTGGGCTAAAGGAGGAATAAAAGGTATAAGTAAATTAGCTAAAACCCCTATAAAACCATTAATAAATAAAGCAAGTTCTCTTAAAGTTGCAACAACTGGAACTAAAACTGGACTTAAAAGTGGATTAAAAGCAGATAAACATGTAACAAACACAAATGTTAACACGACTGCAGTTGTGCCACCATCTGGCCCAGCTCAAGGAGGACCAGTAACCGACCCTAACAATATGCTGATGTTAGGATACAGACATGGAGGAGTTAAAAAATATGAAAACGGTGGAAATAGTACTAATCCTCCTGCATTTCCAACAGCTACTCAAGGTATGAAACAAGTTTATAATAAAGAACTTGGTAGAATGCAATTTGTTAGTGATCCAAGCGCAGCGCAAGCTCCTACAATGGATTATAATGCACCTACAGAAATGATGGACCAAAAACAATTAGATGAACAAGATGATTGGAGAACAAGTTCACCTGCATTTAGTCATGCATATATACCACAGCATGCTACAGAACCAGTGTATATGGACAAGAATAATAAAATAATGCCTAATAAGCAGGAAAATATGAGCCATGCGCAAAAAGTGATGAATCAAGATAATTGGTGGCAAAGAGGTAGTATGAATCCTTTAGGTTATATTAATGCTTATGATGATGTAGAAACAAGACTAGGAGCAGTAGCAGATGGTATGGATGTAATAAGCGCAGTACCTATGCCTGTTTTATCACAGATGGCTGGTGTATTTGGAGGAGCAGCAAGAATAGGTGAAGGAATAGCATCAGGAGATAAGGCTACTATAGGTCGAGGAATAGCTAATACAGGTATAAGTAGCATACCAGGAGCAAATTCATTAGTTAAAGCGCCTGGACAATTTTTAGCTAAACATACTTTAAAACAAGGAACAAAAAAAGTAGCTATACCTAACATCTTAGCTACTACAAATAGGAGAATGGGAGGAACTAGACAGTTAGATGGGGGAGTAGCTAAACCATTACCAGGTGGAGCAACAGAATTTATTGGTAAAAAACATGAACAAGGTGGAATTAAATTAGACCCTAGAACAGAAGTTGAGGGCGGAGAAACTATGGATAAAATACAAGGAAGCGATTATTTCTTCTCTAGTTATTTAAAGCTGGGAGGAAAGTCTTTTGCGCAAAGGCATAAAGATATATTAAAACAAGGTGGAAGTCAAGCAGAGTTAGATCGATTAGCAGCTATACAAGAAAAAGCAGCTGGTAGAGATAAATATGATCTTGGAGGTGAAAGAACAAAATTTCAAACTGGAGGTCCAGACGATTTAACTCCAGAAGAACAAGCTAGATTACAAGAGTATATAAAATCATTAGAGAAAGAAGCAAATAGTTCATCTATACTAGATGGTGCGACAAAAATACCAGCTGAACTTAAAGATATAAACCCTGCTTTATTTAACTTAAAAGGTTTTAGTATTGAAGATTTACAAGATAGTGCTAGTACACTTGGATTAAGTCTTACAGAGGCTGCTAATTTTATGCTTACTCCAAAAGGATATAGTTTTATAAAAGGAGTGTCTGAACAAGAGGCAAACATAATAATTGGTAATGCTAACTTTGCAGCAAATAATGCTAGTTCTAACGCAAATGTAATAGATAAGTCACAAAACGTAGTAATAAATAACAACAATCCTAATAACGCGTCTGATAAGAAAAAGAAATCTACATTTACAGGTTTATATAATAATGTAACAGATGCAGATATAGCAGATTATTTAGATGAGGCTGCTGCTATTACAGGATTAGAAACGTTTGATCCTAGAAATAAAGAACATGTAAAATTATTACAGACTAATTTAATGAATCCTTCGGAAGAGTTAAAAACATCATATCCTACTTATTTTAGTGGTAAAGAAACAGATATATTAGAAGGTGATTTAGGTGTTAACCAACAAGGTGTTGATAGTAAATTTGGTATAGACACATTAAATGCATTAAAACAATTTAGTGAATTAGAGTCTAATAATGGAGGTATATACGATGTTCTTCCAGGAGAGTATGATCCAAATATATATACTTTTAATCCTGAATTAGATCCAACAATAACTAAAGATCCTAATGATGAATATCAATATTACGAACCAGAAAATGAACCAATTGTACCACCTGCATCTGAAGAAAATAAAAAAAATAAAGGGGGTGATTTATTAAGAAAATTAGGTAAAAGTGCTGTCCCAATTTTAGGAGCAGGATTACAATTATTACCTGCATATATGGCATTTAAAGAAAAGCCTGACTATATGAATGCTCCTGGGCGTCTACCTACTACACATTTAGACAGAGTAAGATTTAACGCAGAGAGAGAACAAAATGAAGGTAACTATAGAGGAATGGGCAGAATGATAGAACAATCAGGTATGGGTCCTGCAGGTATTGCTGCTAAGATGGCATCATGGGGTAAGAAACAGGCACAGGACGTACAAATAGGAAGTGCAGAAGCAAGAGCTAATGCTCAGATACAGCAACAAGAATCAGCATTAAATCAAGGTGCGCAAAAACAAAACATTGCAAACAGTATGCAAGTAGATCAGTTTAACAAAGCTGCAGATGCTGCTACTAAAGATCGTAAGTTAATGGCTGTACAAAATGCAGTACAAAGTATAGCAGGTATGGGATCTGATTACTTACAATATAAAGCACAAGATGATCTGTCAAGAGC
>Ga0181421_1000042_pt1 | contig 30849 bp, 20 predicted proteins | sample 44SPOviralmetaG_FD_130146 | JGI IMG/M metagenome (GOLD analysis project Ga0181421, IMG submission 130146) | Marine viral communities from the oligotrophic San Pedro Time Series (SPOT) site, San Pedro Channel, CA, USA - 44 SPOT_SRF_2013-06-19 | ecosystem: Environmental > Aquatic > Marine > Strait...
AGGAAAACCACATTATAAAGCTTCTTAGGGAGAATGCGCCTGGGATTGGGGGAGAAGAAAACGACGATGACAGTCGTGGATCTATGCTTCACTTCAGGCACAACAGGAGGTTGAGTGTAGGTGGCGATGGATTTTTGCCAGCCATAAACTCTCTTAGGTTTGGGAACCTCAACGGAAACAATCGTTACTCACAGACGAGAGCTCGTATTATAGGGTGGATGGACACCAGCAGCGGATGGATTGCGGATCTTGACGAAAGAGTTTATAATGACCCTAGCGCTGAGCAGCAAAATGAGCAGGGTGGCAGCAACATACAGTCTTCATGGGATGCTGGATACAGCCTCTTAGACGGAGCAGGAGGTATAGGCAGTAAGCCTGGAGGGGGCGAAGCCAAGATGAAGTACGACAAGGGGCAGACTCAGACTATGGGTAGTGTAAACGGCATGATGGTGTTTTGTGGCTACATAGGCCCACGTGCTACGGTACTGCCTACCAAGATAAAAGATGGCTCTAAGCCTCCTGTAGACTTGGACTTTACTGATAGCATATACGGACCTAGATATGAAAACTATTTCAATAAGTTTGGACAGGACTGCATGATGCCATTCCTGGGTCAGTTCAACTATATAAATCTCTCTCCTGCAGGCGGTTATATGTGGAAGGAAGGAAACTGGCCTCTATTTGACGTAGGCGCCATGTACTACTCTACGCCTATGGACTTACAGGCTTCAGAAGGAGGACAGGACGTCATAGACGACCAACCCAATCACGACTGGACATTTGATTTTAATGACGCCTTGCCTAACGCTCTTCCTGTCCCAGATCTTCTCGACGTAGGAGGAGGAACCATCTTGGCTGAAGAGATACAGTCTGGAGGCAGATCGTTTAAAACTAGATCTAATCACGCTTTTGGGATTGTGTTTTACGACGAAAGAGGCAGGGCAGGAAAGGTCAACCCTATAGATGGCGGATCTGTTTACATTCAGGGCTACGACGAAAGGGACGCAAAGGGAAGGGCTAGTGTCGAATTAAATCTTACATCCTCGCCACCCGACTGGGCTACTCAATATCAGATAGTATACGCTGGCAACAGCAGTAAGTCTAATTTTATTCAGTACACTACAGGTGGAGCCTTTGTGGCTGTAGCAAATGAGGAGGAGGCCGATGATGCGAATCAAAACATATATGTATCTCTAAACTACCTGCAGGGAAATAAGGATGTATCGTATGCTGAAGCATTTGGAGCCGTAAGCCCAAATGGTGCTAAGCAACTGTACACCTACAGCCCAGGAGACAAGCTTAGAGTTCTATCTTACTTTACGTCCAGTCCTTTTGACGACGACGGCATCAACGAAGAGGCTAGGCAGTGGGTTACCGATGTGGAGTTCGATATAGTAGGGGTAGAGGAACTATCTAGAAACCCAGAAATCAACCCCTTGCGCAGAGCGTTCTCGGATAACGCCGACAGCGTAGAGATGGCAGACGCTAAGTCGGGGCAGTTTTTGGTGCTTAAAAACAATCCATTTGCAAACGGATTTTCTTACAACGACGTAAAAAACGGAGGCAACAAACCTACTACCTCTTCTCACAACTGGAACAATATATGCGTAGTAGAGATATACTCCCCCACAAAGGAGACGTCAGATGAAGACGCTAAGCTGTATTACGAGATGGGGAGGGTGTACGATATAGGCAAGAATGACGACGGTCCTTACTTTAAGACAAACCCCGTTCTTATAGAGCGAGGTGACGTTTGGTTTAGAAGGGTTCCTTTGGCTGTACCTGAGTTCGTAACAAATCCCGAAAGCACTTCTTTTAACAAGTTTGAAAACCTTGTGACTTATGATAAGGATTTAGAAAAAGGCAGTACCCCTAAGTTTCAGAACTACTACCTAGAGACTAAAGCTTTTAACGACTCCTTTGCTGGCAATGACTCTATAAACAGAGGCAAGCCCAATATTATAGATGACGAGTATGGTCAAAGCAGGCACAAGTCCTCTATAACGTATTCTGACAAGCACGTCTTCAATAAGTCCAAAAATAGATTTTCCTCTTTCAACGCCGTTGAGGGAAACTTTAAGGACTTGCCTGGGGAGTACGGTCAAATAGACTATCTAGTAAACAACTACGATTCTATCGTGGTGCTTCAAGACAACAAGGCCAGCAAAGTGCCTGTAGAAAGATCTATACTTAGTACTGCTGATGGGTCTAATAGCCTTGTGCAGAACAAGGATGTATTGGGCGTACAGGCTTTCTATGCGGGAGACTACGGTTCTGACGGCCACCCCGAAGCAGTACTTAGGGCTGCGGGATACATTTTCTTTGCCTCTAAAACCAGCGCAGAGGTTTACAGGCTCAACCCTTCTGGACGCATAGAGGTTATATCTGACGCGGGTATGAAGTCGGCGTTTTATAATGCCTTCAATGATTTGGATAGCGGCAGCGCTTACATACCCACTGGATATGACCCCCTCAATGACGAGTTTTTAATTACACTTAAAAACATGAGCGCTAGGGCATCTAGCGGTGTTTCATCATTAGAAACAAGTGACTTAGGTGATGCTGAAGCAGACACAGGGCAGGATGTGTTGAACCTAGATGAGGTTGTAATCACTTACGGCTGCACAGACGGTAGGGCCGCCAACTATGACCCCTCTGCGTTTGAAGATGATGGCAGCTGTGAATACTTGGGGTGCACCAATTCCAATGCCATTAACTACGTTCCTGAAGCCACTAAAGATTGCAATGAAGGATTTGCTTTACCTACTTACGGAACCACCGAAGTAGATGGTGTCTTTGTTGTAAATCCTCCAGATTGTTTTTGTAGATTCTTTAATCCTTGCATTATAGATGCCTTTTCACAGGTTCCTGATGGGAAATCAAATTATAAGGATCTTGTAGAGTTTGACGAGCTTTTTGTTACAAACACACTTACGGTACCTCAAGAAGGTGGGTATAGTCCAAACGGTGGACAAAATTTGGTGTCTTCTGGCGTTCTAAGCTCTATGGGTCTTGACTTTATATGGGTGAATCCAGCCGATTATCCGCCTATCGAATTAAATGCTGAAAGAGAATGGGTCTTTGAGGAAGGAGTTTGGAGCGATCACTGCTTCAATTATTTCGCCGCAGCGTATACCGAGGGCCCTCAGTTTGTAGATGAGCCTACTACTGTAAGCCAGGGGGCGCTGCCTCCAATAGGTGCTTTCGAGTATGCCGTAAACAACGGAGAGATGGCTATTGTGCAAACTAAGAATGTACCCGAAAACATTATAACCTCCTATGGTCTTCAAAACGTTTCTCAATACTATGTGTGGATTGCTGGGCCTCAATTCGACAGCTACGAATTTATTCCCTTTTGGTCCCTTATACCAAACCTTGCGTCATGGAGACAAAGAGTTTCCTATTCCCTAGATGGATACAGCGCCACAGACGCTTGTATTTACAGAGCTTGCACGGACCCCAACGCGAACAATCAAGACCCTGAGGCTCAATTCTCTTGCATTGAAGATGATAACGTTCTTGCTGCAAGACTTGACGATCCAACAGGTGGCCCAGGCATAGACTTTGATGTTGTGTGCACCAACGTAGCATTTTCTCTTAATATATGTTCTACTCCAGGATCTCCCAATGTTGGCGAGACAAACTTGAGTCCTATCTCCGAACCTGGAAAAACTATTGCAAACCCTAATCTTTTTGGGCTATACAACAACATTGAGGTGTATGACAGCAACAACGATGGGCAGAACGACAGCATAAAAATTATCTCAAATTACGCGGTCACAGCGGAGGCTATCATAAACAAGATAAATATCATTCAGCTTCCATGCCCCTCAGGAACTGTTGGGCAAACCAGCTATGGGTTTAACTTGTCTGTCTACGACTCATGCGCCGAGGATTCTGACCCAGACAATCAAGGTGGAGGCGGTGGTGTAGTCCCCGATGCAGCAGAGGCTTACGTATACTTTACGGGATGCTGTGAGTATGATTGCGATGACGCTGGCGGCGTAGGATACATAAAGGTTGACGGCGTTCCGACAAATCTTGATGAATGGACTGGAGATTTTGCAACCGACGGCAGTGGGCGTTCTGAATGTGTAAACTTCCAATTCCCCAAATCAGAGTTTGGAGGCGGTGTAAACCCCAACCTAGACTACAACCCTAACGTAAGTGGCATCCAGCCAGAACCCGATTAACATGGCAACATTTGCATTTAAAAACAAGGGAGGGCACTGGGCCTCAAGGTACAGTTTTGAGCCTACAAATTACTCCCGCATCGACAGGAAGATGATTACTTCTACTGACGTGCTTAACGCGGGTCTAGGAGTAGCTGGAGAAGCTGGTCCTATTGGTTCTAGATTCCTGTGGGATCATTCTCCGTTTTCCGATCCTCAGCTTGCAGCCGAGCAGAAGTGTAAGTTTTATAACGACGCAACCAAGTCGTCTTTTATTAGCTTTTCTTTTAACGAAAACGTCAGCGCTAATAAGATATACAAGAACTTCTCTTTAGAGGGTTCTTTTACACAAAGCACCCCTGCTGCGTCATTCTTGGCCAACGACTCCTCAAACAAGACTCAGCAAAGATCTTCGGAGATTTTTGACTTTGTAGAAAAGGCCGCTACACTTCATGCCAACATAGGCAAAAACAACCTTATCTCTAGAGCCAACGTGACTCCCGTAGGGATTTTAAAGAGTGCTTGTCAGGTGTTAGCGGGTGACGAGCTATACATAAATAGTAAGGTGCTGTACGCCAATCCCCCCCTAAAAACAGTTAATCTCAACCCCCAAGATTATGTAGACGAGTTACAAGCTGCTGGCCAGGAATACCTTTTTGATCCACTAGGAATAACAAGCCACAGGGGCTCCTATGAAAGCGGCATAGGTGCAATGGGTGTCCCAAGGTGGGCTTCTGGCCAGGAATCTCCATACATATTTTTTGAAGTAGATTTTTTTGCCAACTGGCAACCGTCTTCAAGTAAGATAAAATACGTGCTAACAGATCAACAGCCGATTCCAGGCGTCGACGACTTTATATCTTCAAAATATGGAAAGGACTTCTACAGCATCTCAGCACCCTTTAATTCATACGGTATCCCAGAAAACCCAAATCTTTTTAGTTCTACAACGCCGTCGTCAAACATAAGATTTAATATAGAAAACGCCCCGTCGAAGGTTAAGTTACAGAACTATGTGTCGTACAGGTTCCCTAACGCTGCAGGAGAATACGAAGGGTACGCCCCAGGGTTTTCAGCTGCAGGCATCCCTTTGGACAACTCCAGTGCCATTCGCCCAGAAAAAAACGTTAGAGACAAACTTGATGGACTTCTGGTTGTCAACGATTATGGAGAGTTTTCTCCAGAGTACAGACCTACAGATCTAGATCAAGATGGGATAGTAGACGTTGGTGACTTGTTGATGTTTTTGGTGCAGTTTAACAACCCAGAATTTAACCCAGCCGTTGACTTTAATGAAGATGGCGGTGTAGGCGTTGCAGATCTTCTGCAGCTACTGGGCGACTACGGTACAACCGAAGAGACCTCTGGCTTAACTTCAAAAAAAATTCAATCTAAAGTTGGTGGTGCCGTAAGCGCCGTCGTCCAGGCATTGAACGACGTGCTGGGCGTTTTGCCGCGCCCCATAGTGATATACGCTATAACTCCAGGGGAGATAGACGGTCAGCCAGCTAGAGGCAACTACGCAGATATGACGGTATCATTTAACGGAGACTTTGAGCTCGATGTAGTAAATTTGGAATATGAGCCTACAACGCTTGACCATAGCAGATAATTCACTAATTTTGCAATCATGAGAATAGTAACAGGACAGGGTAGACGGGCTAAGTCAGCCAATGAAGGAACAGGTAATTTGGGGTTTGGCGCATATGCAGGACTAGGCTTGGGTGCTGTAGGGACTTTGCAGCAGATGTATCAGATGCCTAAGCTTGAAGCACAGGCTCTTGATGCGCAAGTAGATACAAGTAAAGACGTGCTAGAAAGGGCGGCTACTATACCGACAAGGCAGAGGTTGGGTTACGAAAACGCAATTAGAACTGCAGAAAGGTCTGAGCAAGAGGACGCAAGCAACCTTGCCACACTAATAGATCAGGGTATGTCTCCAGAGCAAGCAGCGGCGATGGTGTCTGCCAATAGAGACAAGAGAGATCAAGCAGTTACCAACCTTCAGCTCCAGGATGACGCACAAGAAAACGCAGCTCTTGCCGCTCAAAAATTGGCTACAGACAATGCCTACGCGAATCTCGCACAGTCCGAGCTGGCTGCCAAACAGTTTGACATCCTGGGGGCTGCTCAAGCTAAGAACCAAGGCATGTTTGACTTAGGGGCTTTGGCCTTTAAGGCAGAGGACTTGATGAACCCAGCGGCAGCGGGTGTGGGCACAAGCGAGAAAGGCAATAAACTCAAACACGGCGGCATCACAGCAGGACCTCACGACCACGACGCCCTGAACCTTATCATATCGCACGAGGACGGGACACCTGCCCACGATCAAGACGGAGATGAGATGCACGTTACAGGTAGCGAGGCCATCATTCCAGACTACATTTTTGACCAACTAATGGCTGCAGCCCAGAAGGGCGATAAAAACACTCTGTTTGAGATCTTCATGGATGAGATCGCAACGGAAGAAAGATTTCAGGGATAATGGCTAACGGAACTCAAGGCGGCTTTGACCGCTTGCTTAGTGCAGCGTCAAGTACTGCTCAGCAAAAAAGTCGAGCCCTTGCGTTCGAGATGCAAAGGAGAGATGCACAAGAAAGATCTCAGATAGCAAACGTAAACTCACTCTCTGGCTTCAATGCGTCAGCCCTACCCAAGAGTATGCAGGAGGCCATGGAGCAACAGATACAGGACTCTAAGGACTACATAAACGGAACTGGTAAGTACGAAGGACAAGAGTACAGCGCTCTAGAAGCGGCTAACAGAATCAACGGTCTCAACAATTTCTTTAGCAAGGCGTCTGCTCACAACCTTGGTGATGTCGCCGAGGCAAAGGCTCAATACAAGAAGTCTGCAGGCACGATTGCTGACGATAGAACTCGGATCAATACTCCAGGTGATGGCAGCGGAATGGCCGTGTATGAAAACAACTCCCCTTCATCCTATGACGCCGCTGTAGAGAGGCACGACAACTACTTCGAATACCAAAGAGATCCAGAAACCAACTTAATTGTCATTAAAGACGGAGAGGTGCAGGGCTATGAGTATCTAGAGAATGGAGAGCTGTCTACGGAGCCGTCGGACATATTCGTCATGGGCGAATACGCCAACCCAAGGGGCTTTAGACCTGAAACAATAGAGGAGCCTATCCCAAGGTTGTTGGATCTTACTACAGACCCCAAGCTGTCCAACAGGTTTAATCGACTTAAAGCCGCATCTGTAGATGATGCAGGGTTTAGGGAAATGAACGCAAGGCAGCAGCACGACTACGTAACAGGAAGGCTTTTTGATCAGTACAAAGGCAAGGACCAAGAGTCTATGGAGTTTAGAGAGTCTATGGCTGAAGAGATTGCCGCATCTATGGGGGAAGGCGCTTTTAGCCGAGAAGACCTACAGAACTACATACAGGGGGACTTTGGTGCTATCGAAGAAGAAAACCTTGGGGCAATTCAGAACGCAGCTGTACAGCAGTATGCGGACTACACGTACCAGCAGGCGTCGACCAGTACTGCCTTTAGCGGAGCAACCGTTCGTGGTTCTGGAGACGAGACTTACAACATGAACACCTTGGCTGAAGACCAAAGGATTATCACAGAGTTTTCTGATCAAGTTGAAAGCGACGGCGGGTATACGATTGTAGAGGTTGGCAATGATGCCTCAGGAAATGAAACTGCTACGATTCAATACACTAACACCACAGTAGACCCAGTCACTGGGGATGAGACAGTTTCTAGCAGCACCAGACAGGTAAATCTAAGGGACGGCTCTAACCTTTCTTCTGAAATCGAGAACAACCTTAGGGGTAGGGGTCTTTACCAGGGCCTGAATCAAGAGTATCAAAGGCAGCACCCAGAGCTTTCTCCAGAGGCTTTGCTTGCAGCAGATCAGGCTCGTAGAGCTCAAGAGGACGAGGTGGCCTCAGGAGTCCTTAATCAAGAGAGACAGGCATCTGTTGACAGAGGTGTGCAAGAGGCTCAATCTAATGTGGCGGAAGGAAGGGGTGTGGACATGACAGCAGATGCGGTTACGGCAACAGAAGACGCTGACGGTACTGCTTTGACTCCTGTGGGGGCGCTAGACGAAGAGTCTCAAAACGCTATAGCTACGCTCCAGTCCCTTACGCCTCTTGTTGGAGGCGAACTTGCAGGGAGATCTTATTCTCCAATGGCTGACTCGGACAGAGACAGAATTATTCAGACCCTTAGAAATCCCAACTCCACTGCTCAGGCCCGAGCCAATGCCTTGGCGTCTATTGACGAACAGTCTGAGATGAGATCAGGCGCGGAGCAAAGAAGGAATGAGTTCCGAGGTAGACTTGCAGAAGCTAGAGAGGCAGGCATGTTGACCCAAGAGGACGTAGATGCAGTAACCGCGTCGGAACAAGCAGCAGAAGTTTTGGGAGGTATGACTCAGGGGGCTGCAGATCTTGCGCAAGACGTTAGAGAAAATGCTGCGTCCAACCTCGGAAGAGCTGGGGATGCCATAGGTGACGCTCTTTCTGGCGCACGTGAGTCTGTAGGCGATGCCGTAGAAAGAACTGAGGAGGCAGTAGATCGCGGGGGTAGAAACCTAGCTTACAATATATTCGGCCCACAAGGCCCTCTTCAGAGAATCAGCAGAGGGTTGAGGTCATTTATAGGGTCAGGAACCGAACAAATAGAAGAGCGTCAACGACAAGCTTTAGCGGCTAGGGAGGCCACTGAGGCTAGAGAGGCTGAAGTTCCGACTGTTGCGCCAGAGCCAGCAGCAGATTTACCTGACGTAACGGTTCCGTCAGGAAGAGGTGGAGCCGCACCAGCACCTGTACCTGTAAGACCAGAGCCAGAATCTCCAGCTCAAGAGAGAGCAGAGGAAGCAGAGAGAGAAAGACTTGAGACTTTGGAGACAGAAGCGATTCCACCCTACATAGAGGAGCTTCAGGGTTTAACTCCAGAGATGAATCTAGTGTCTCAGTTTGAAGGGTATGCAAATCAGGGACCACGAGCACTTAGGGCCAACGTGCCAAGGGGCGAAGGAAACAAACCTCACAGCAACAGTGGATACACTATCGGTGGGCTGGACATATCAGTGCATAAGCTTGACGACCTTCCTTTCTTGAGGAGAATACTTAAAGAAGGTGATTTTGAAAAAATCCAACAACTTGAGGGTCTCAAGGGTCAAGAGGCGCAGGATAAGTTGAATGATCTTGCCAATGAAGGACTTGACGCTAATTTGTCTTACTTGACGCCCGACGACATTAAGCTCATAGAGGCAGAAACATACAGGACCAAAGTGCTTCCAAACATGAAGAAAGGTCTTAAAAAGCACGAAGTATCAGTAGATGACTTCAAAGGTCTACCCCTTGAGGTTAGAGATGCTATGAACTCTGTGTTCTTTTTGTCTCCTTCATCTAGCTCGCCAAACACAACAAAGATGCTTGCAGACGCCATAAAGAGCGGAGATAAGAGAGACTGGGAAAAATTGATCAGGGGGCTAGATAGGTTCTGGGATCGTACAGGCAAAAAACAAGAAGAAAGAGTGGCCGATCCTTCCGATGGTATAATGCAGGGCCACATAAACAGAATGCAGGCTAGTGCAGCTCAAATAGCAGAACACTACGACATACCGTATACAAAGAGCTAAGGGCCTTAAGCTTATAATTGAGTATATTTGCGTATGGCAAATGAATTTGATAACACGGATCCGCTACAGCTGACCACCGAGCCTATCCAGGCAGACATACCTCAGCTCCAGCAACCTACTGCTTCTCAGCCCCAGCAACCACAGGCAGCACCTATACAGCAGCCCCTTACGCCTGAGCAACAAAGGGAGCAGGACTTCAAGCTTTTCGACTTATACAAAGAACAAGGCGTCGACCCCAAGGATGCAGTAGGGTTTATGACCCTAGATGGCAAAAGGTCTAGAGAGGACGTTATCGCTTCCATGCAATCTCAATATGAGATACAGCAAAGAGAGATTAGGGCGGAGAACGAGCGAATGAAGAAGGAGCAGAATGCTGCTGAGGTCCACATGATCGAAAGGCAGCAGGCTCTTCAAGAGATGTTGGAGCAGAACAAAGCCGATGCCCCAACTCCCACAGCCAACAGGGATCTTGCAGACCCAAGACGTCAAACAAGGGACGGCTACGCTTCATCAGATATTGATCCTATCCTAGGTGATACATACAACATACCCGAGGGCTACGATAGCCCAGAGTTGGTTGATATGTACAGAGAGAACTCAACCCTTGCGGCCAACGGAACGGATATGTTTATGGCCAATAATGCCATGGGGTACCTTAAGGATGGGGAGTTTGATAGGGTAGAAAAAGTTTTGGAGCAACTTGGATTTGAGTCTGACTCTGCCGCCTTTATAGTGGGTGACATATATGCTTCCAAAGAAGAGATAGACAACTTTGACCTTATAAAAAAAATGAAGGAAGGTGACCCAGAGGCGATTGCAAAGGTCAACAAGTTTCTATACGACAAATACAATTCATCCAAAACAGCTTCTTCTCAGAACATGAGGAGTCTAGCCTCCTTAAACGAGGCGGCTGGTATACCTTGGAACTACAATGATGGCAGCGAAATAGATATGCAGCAGGCGATCCTTGATGCGTTCAAGATCGAAGCCAATGGAGAAAAGTCAACACAGGCATATCAAGATGAGCTTGACGCTAAAAGAGAGGCTCTCCTTGAGTATAAAGAAAGTGCGGACACCTGGGGCACGTTTATAACAAACAGATCGATAGGTGCTTCTACTCTTGTGAACGATATTCTTTATGCACTGCCCATGCAGGTAAAGGGCTTGTACCTTGATCAAATCGGTGAGGACGAAAAGGCACAAGAACAGTTTAGGGCCGCTAAGCTCGTATACGATTACAACGAAACCATAAGGGCGGAAAGGAGAAAGGGGTACGGGTTTAGCGAAGATGAGGCCAGAATGGGTATCACCGAAGCCATTATGTCGGACGATGTATCCTGGGGTACTGTAGGTCTCAAGGCTCTTGAGGTCATGGAGGATGTTCTTCCAGATGTAGTCATAGCTGCCGCTACGCTCGGTCAGGGTACCATCATAAAGGAAGCAGGAAAGCAGGCTATCAAACAAGGCGCAAAGGGCGCTATGGCAGAGTATGTTATAGGGACTGCTCTCTCTGAGGGCACCCTAGCTTTTTTTGGAGTCAGAGGAGCAGGGAGCACTTACGCTTCTGTGTTCGAAGACAACACTAGAAGTAAGAGCGAGAAACTTTTTCTTGCCTCGTCGGTTGGCGTTGCTGAGGCAGTGCTGGGCAAGATGTTTAAGGGGGCAGAGGTCGCCATTGCGGATGGTGCTCAAGTCATAGCGAAAAGAGGATTTACAAAAGAAGCCCTTAAGCTGTCCATGAAGGGCATGCGCAAACGAGATATTTTAGCTCAGGGGGCTAAGCAGGCTGGCGGAGAGTGGTTGGAGGAGGCGGGCATAGAGGCTATAGATCAGGGCGTTAGGGTTATACAGGATAAGATCGCTGGCAGGCCAACAGCTGGTATTGACTACAACGCTATTATGGATGCTGGCTTGGCGGGCCTTCTTGGCACAGGGCCTTTGACCTCCCTCACGGCTTCCAGAACGGCGATGGCTCATCACAGCCTTAAGAAGAACAGAGCTAAGATTGTAAGCGAGCTCAACAATATTGACAAAGCGATATCTCTCACAAACAACCCAGAGAGGATAGCTTCCCTTAAAGAGCAGAGAAATAAAGTGCAAGGCTTTCTGAACCAGCTTGAGGGTCTTTCAGAGAAAGAATACAGTAGGCTTTCTGACTCAGAGAAGAGACAGATAAACAGCCTCCACAGGGAGATGGCCAATACGAGGCAAGAGATAAAAGAGGAAAAAGACTCAGAGGTCAAAGCAGCCCTAGAGGAAAGGTACGAGATGCTCTATGCTGAAAAGGTAAAGATAGAGAAGGCTGCAGAAGGGAACCCTGTGGGGGAGGTGACGCCACCCCTTGCAGACTCGGAGGGGGATATGACTGCCTCAGAAACAAGGACTGTTGACAAGAAGGAACAGGACGAGGTGGAGGCTATGCCTGAGCAAGAGGCGGACGATGATATTGAAATCACCGAGGAGGCAGATGCGAGGATTAACGCTAAGGTGGACTCTGCTGTAAGAGCTATAGAGAGAGTGGAGAGTGACCCCGAAAGCTCAAAGAAGCATGCTACTACGGCTAAGAGCATGCGTACCAGAGCTAGAAACCTGCTTATGGCAGAGGGCATGTCCAAGGCAGATGCCGAGGCAGAGATAGATAAGAGGATGAAGGACAAAGGCGCTAAAAGAAAAAAGGCGTCAGAGTCTAAGAAGGCCAAAAAATCTAAAGCGGAAGCCAGGGAGGCGAAACCATCAAAGGGTTCTGTAAATGTAGACCCATCAAAGAGAATAGATCTTAAGTCAGACTGGATTGGTAATGGCGAGGGGCAGATACCTTTGACTGTCGTTGCTCAGATAGAGCGTATGAAGAAGGCGTTTGGCGCGGTGCTCAACAAGATGGGCGTTAAGATCCAGATTCACCTTACACAAGACTCATTTCAGGACGCTACAGGTAAGGACTCTATTGGTCTTTACGACATCAACACAAAGACCATACACATAGGCCCCAAGGCGTCTAAGGCAGACATCATGGAGGAGTTTGGTCATGCTGCCTTTAGAACCATTCTAAGGTCAGACAAAGCTTTAGCCTCAAGGTTGTATTCGTCTATGGCCAACGAGGCGGGGATTGGATTGAACAGAGATGGCACTATTGCGCTACCAGAAGGCTTTATAGAGAGAATCACTTCGGAAGGAAAGATCCCTCTGACCAAAGAGGACTTGAGTATAGTTCAGCTGGGCAGGACAAATCCTTTTGCACGGGCTCTTATAGGCACAGAAATAGACTACGCTGACTATCCTCCTTCAAAGAGAAAGGAAGAGGCTCTGATGGAGGCTCTTAGAAATTATGCACAGAACCCATCGGCGTTCAATACTGCCTCACGAAACAACAAATCCGTAAGTAGACTCGATCTACTTAAGGCCATGGTCAACAGGGCTCTTGTAAGGGCTGGATACAAGGGCAACTTTATGGATGGGGCTGAGGTAGACTTCTTTTCTTTCGCACAGAAGTTTTCTCTGGCCGCAGAAGGCATAGAAACTGACGTCGTAGCAGAGAGTCAGGACTACACGGCTCAGCCTTCAAAAGAGAATACACCTAGAGCTACAACAAAAAGAAGATCAAAGGGTAGGATAGAGGCTAGACCAGGAGAAACCAACAAGCAGGCCGCTGAAAGGTTTAAGAGGGAGCAAAGAGAGCGAGCAGAGAAGAGCGCTATAGAGTCGTTTGAAAACGAGCTAGGCGAAAGAGACGACGTATTTGAGTCTAGAAACAAAAGATTCAACTTCCTAGAGGACACTGATATCTTTTACTACGAAGACAGATATTCTCAAGTGGGCGCTGAGGGTGAACTTAGGTCTGACGTAAGAGCGCGGAGGGGTGGACTAAAGAAGCTTAGAGTTAAGGACTACTTCCATTACAGGAACTGGTATAACTATATGACTTCCAACGGAATACGTTCTGGCAGAATACAGGATATGTTTTACGTCAAGGACGGCGTAAGAAAAAAGCTTAACCCTCCTAAGCAGAGAGTCGACAAGGACGGCAATCCAATCCGTATAGACGGGGCCATGCACCCAGACAGGATGGAGGTTAGGTCTATAATAAAAAGTCAGAAGTCCGCAGTGCAGAGGAGAGTAGAGAGAGCTGATAAAATCAACGCTATTGATGCTAAGATTAAGGCGTCTCCATTTAGGGGCAAGCTGTACGCTAGAGGATTTATGCCTGTTGACATTATTGGTGGCGAGGGTGATGGGTTGAGTCATCAGGAAGTCATGGATATACTTGACTTGGCGGAGGAGAACGCAGATGCTTTGCTTGAGTCCAACCTTACAGCAGAAGATGTAGATCAAGAGAGAGCTAAGGCCAGACCAAACTTTGATCGCTTTACCAAGATTCTGCATCAGGATGTGCCAGACCAGTCTCCTGGTGACTCTACTGGAGAAGGCGTATTTGAGGCTCGTCCTGGAGGTTTCTTCGATGCCCTAGACACCAACATTGCCGCGTCGAGAGGCTTGGCTGTTGGTGATATTTCGGAGGTCAACGGATCTCTTATGAGAACGTTTGGATTTGATAGCTCATTTGATCAGCGCGTAGACATAAACCCTGAGGAAGACGGTGATTCTGTTGATGTCAGATCAGGGGCTAGTGAGCTTTTTGGAAAAACCATTAAGGTTGGAGAGGAAGATCGAAGAGTTATAAGCACCCACAGGGACGCCAGAAAGTTGCAAACAGAAGTGAACAACCTTCGAGAGCTTGCAGACAGAGACAGAAGGTCTAGAAACCCTAAGGGTTACGTAACTGTAGGTTTTACGATCTTGAAAGACAAGACTCTTCTTGGAAACCCATCTGTCTTTTCTTACATCGTGAAGAAGTTTAGGTCAGATAAAGGGTCAGATGCTTCGCTTATAAAATCCGTTCAGGCCGCATTCAATAATTTACCTCAAGCCAGGGTGTCCTCTGTAATGAGCACTTTGACTAGAGCTGCATTTAAGCCTGGAGTTTCTACAGACATTCAGAATGCTTTTCTTGGGGACAAGATAACAATCGAAACAGCAGAGCAAGCGCAGTTTGCACTAGACGTTCTGTCTGATGTCACCACTGATGCCAGCTTTGAGTTTAGAACTGAGGTTGCTGTAGCGTTGGGTGCCGATGTCACACAAATATCTAATCAGTTTAAAGATCCATTGTTTAAAAATGCTGATCTAGGAACGGTTGTTTCTTACGTGAAGGTCCCATACACGTACACTGGCAGTGGAGGCAGGGACGGGATAAGAGGATTTGCTGGCACACTGGCTGAAGGAGAGGCTTTTGAAGGGGCCATAGTGCTTGATTCCAATCTAAACAATAGGTTCGAAGGGCACCGCCTTGCTGATAAGCAGTACAGGATGGAGGACGTTATGCCCAAAGAAAAAGTAAATGTGAAGCTTAGGGAGGGAGAAAGAAGTCTTCCTAAGACTATGGGTAGAGCTTCGAGGGCCCAAGAAACTTTAGATAGGCTTGACAAAAAGTTTGAAGAGTTAAAGGCTGAGGGTAAAAGACCATCTAAAAGAGACGTAGACAGACGAAAGTCTTTGTTGAATGAGGTTAAGGGTATTAGAGGTGCAGTAAATAGACTTGCAGGCATCAGCCAGCTACCGTCTGGAGTGGTAAACTTGAACTACGGAGAGAAGGCAGTAGACAATAGGGACATCTACATGGGCGCAAAGAGGCCTATGTCTAGGTCTGTTGTTGAGCAATCACAGGAGTCTGATGTTCTTGAGTCAAGGTCAAGCAGGGCTTCTGATGCCTTGTTTGAGTCTAGACAAACAGCTGAGCCAGGTGCTCCAAGGCCAGTAGGACAGTTTTCCCTGAGGAATCAAACAGCGTTTGATCGGTGGAGAAACAAGTGGATTCAAAGGCTTCAGGACAAATACAAATCCGTCATGATGATTCAAGAAGACATCGAGTCTTTCTTGGGTAGAGCTGTTGGAGAGTCTCAGGACTTTAAAATGGGGGAGGAGCTTATGTATGGAAAGGGAGCCACCGATCTAGCCAAGCTGGACAAAAAGGTTGATGAACTTAAGCAGGCTATGTCTGACGAAGGCGTAGGTGTCGGAGAGGTCACAGACTTTATCTACGCTAGACATGCTGCAGAAAGAAACGCTCTGATACTTGAGAGAGACGGCGTGGAGAACGGTAGTGGTATGAGCGACGCAGACGCAGCTGCCGTCCTCGATGGCTTCGGGGCAGAGAAGAGAGCAAAGCTTGAGCGCATCGCCAAGAAGATTGATGCCATACAGCAGGACACTAGGGACACCATGGTGGAGTTTGGGCTTGAGTCGCAGGAGACTATCGACGCTTGGGAGGCTATGTTTGAACACTATGTCCCTCTTGGCGGTCTCGCCACAGACGAAGAGTCTTCTTCTACCACCCCATACGCTACGGGAGGGGCAGGGCTACAGGTCAAGGGGCCTATGACTAAGAAAGCTAAGGGTAGAAAAACTCTAGCTGAAAACATTGTGGCTCAGGTCATTGCGCAGAACGCAGCAGTAAAGATACAGGCCAGAACCAACGAGGCCCTCATGAACATGTACAACCTCGTGAAGGAGAACCCCAACGATGGATTGTGGAAGATTACGAAGGATGCCAAGTACGGTGCAGAGAACGTTGTGCCAATAAGAGTTAACGGAGAGCAGGAGTTTATTTACTTTACAGACCCCTCATACGCTCAAACGTTAAAAAACATGAACATACCTAAGACGGTTTGGCTTGCTAGGGTTTTGGCCCCAGCCAACAACTGGCTTAGAAGGTCGTTCACAACATTGAACCCAGAGTTCTTCCTGTCCAACTTCTCTAGAGATATACAGGCGGCTTTGTTTAACGCAGCAGCTGAGTCGGATATAGAGGGAGGTCAAGTGCTGGGTCAGTCTATTGTAAAAGATCTCTCCAAGAGAGTTCCTGCGGCACTAAAAGCACTGCTTGCCCCTTCATTCGGAGGCTCTCCTGATCCACTCATAGACAAATACTTCCAGGAGTTCCAGGAGGACGGTGGTCAAACTGGATGGGGATATCAGAAGGATCTCAAACAGATTGCCAGCGAGCTTGAAAATGAGGTCGATGGAAAAACAGGGGCTAGAAAGATACTGGGTGATACGATAGAAAAAACTACTGGTTTTGTAGAAGGCATAAACGACGCATTCGAGAACAGCATAAGGCTTTCTGCATACATATCTGCTAGAGAGAATGGTGTTTCTCGTGGCAAGGCTGCTCAGTTTGCCAAGAACATCACGGTAAACTTCAACAAGAACGGTGAGTACGGTCAGATTGCCAACCAAATCTTCTTGTTCTTTAACGCATCCGTTCAGGGTACAGCAAGACTTGGTAGATCATTGGTGTCTCTTAAGCCACCAAAGGCTCCAGACGGATCAAGTAGAGAATGGTACGAAAGAATCAATGGCGCTCAAAAAATGGCCGCAGGGTACACCGTGTTTTCGGCCATGCTTGCAGGGCTAGGCAGGGCTATCTCTGACGAGGATGAAGACGGAGTCTTGTTCTGGGATAAGATTCCAGACTACGTAAAGGAGAGAAACCTTGTTGTTATGTATGACGGCAAGAACTACATTAAGATTCCAATGCCTTATGGTTTCAACGTGTTTGCAAACATGGGTACGGCCATGGTGGACTTCTCCGCTGGAGCTAAGGACTGGGATGAAAGCTCATGGTTCTTGGCAAACTCTTTCTTAAGCTCGTTCTCGCCTATCAGCTTTGGTCAGTCAAAAGACATATACACCTATGCTGGAAAGGCAGTCACCCCTACTGCCTTTAAGCCTGTTGTAGACATCCTTTCAAATGAAACATACTTTGGGGGTCAGGTGTACGCAGAGCAGTCCCCCTATGGGGCTCCAAAGCCAGAATCTAGCATGTCATTTAGGTCTCCTGACTCCATTCAGCAGTTCTTCTCTCTTATGAACGAGATGACTGGTGGCTCCGTTGAGGCTCCAGGAAAGGTGGACATCAACCCAGACAAGTTCTGGCACGTCTTTGACTACTTCATGGGCGGTGCTGGACAGTTTGTAGAGCGCTCAGGAGAGACTGCTTTCCGAGTAGGACAGAAAGTCCTGGTGGACCCCGAGATCAAAGTAGAGTTTAACGACTTCCCTATGCTCCGTAAGATGTACGGGGAGCCTTCTAAGTACTACGATTTTGAGAAGTTTAAAGAAAGAGAGACTGAAATAAAACAGCTTATGAGGGAGTACAAAGACCCCTCTGCCAGGAAAGACAACCCAGATAGATACAAAGGTATTGGCTCTATAGACAAAGCCATAAACTTTGCGAACAAGAAACTAAAACAAATCAGGAAGCTTAAGCGCCAAGCCAAGACTATTGACAACTTTGCTGAAAGACAAGTAGAGATTCAAAGACTTATGGACTTGGAGAGAAAAGCAATAATGACCTTTAACAAATACTACGATGGCCTCAGAGAAAACTAAAATCAAAGACACCAAGCTAGGCGCTTGGCTTAAGTCAAAGGCACCAAACGTGCTAACAATTATGGGTGACGCCCTGCCAGACAAGGGGGCGTTGGGTATAGTCAAGAACCTTCTTGGCAACGAACCTGATGTAGACCCTGCAGAAGCTCAGGCTATGGTCGACGCAGAGGTTAAGTTTCAAGAGAACGTAACGGATCGTTGGAAGGCCGACATGGGCAGTGACGTAAAGCTTGCAAAACTTATCAGGCCAGTAACTTTGATCGCCCTTATGAGCATGTTTATGCTCACGATGGTGGCTGACAGCATGGATGATTGGCCATTTAACGTCAAGGATTCGTATGTATCTTTGCTTGAGATACTTATGTTAACGGCATTTGGCGCATATTTCGCAGGAAGAACTATAGAGAAATCAAAAAAGTAACATGGCACCTCGTCCAATAAAAAGAAGAACTAGAGCTATAACTCCTGGTATGAGGAGGAGGCAAGCCAGGAAAGAAGCAGAAAGACTGCTGATGGACGATTCTGGAATGACACCTGAGAACGAGAGAGAACAAAGGGAGTTGATGTTGGCCTTGGCTGCAGCCAATCAGCAAAACAGGTTTACAAGTCCTGTTAGCCAGCAAACCATGAAGGAAGACGACCCGAGGGTAGAAGGATACATTGAAGACACATTGTTTAAAAACGTGGGTTATGATGGTGACTCCGTTGATGACCCATGGTCGGCAGCCACTGTTAGCGACCTTGCTAAGGCGTTTGATCCAGAGTTTAAGGGTAGCGCAGCTCATGCCAAGTATATAAACAGAGCGTTTCAAGGAGAAGGCAACTACGAAGCAGACAAGATAGGACGAAATACTGATTTTAAGCCTGGGGATATATTGTTTAAGGGCAGAGTTTCTGAAGAATTTCCAGACGGACCAAAAAGATTTGGACAGTTTAAAAGAAGGGCTAAAGAGGGTGATCGTTATGCTTCTCATTCAGACATTATAACTGGCACAGGAGTAGACAAAGAAGGTAGAAAATACTACAACCTGCAAGGCGGTAATGTCGGGGATTCTCTTTACACAAAAAGAATGTATGCTGACGCCCTAAATAGAAGATACGCAGGAAGACTAACGCAATGAGATACATCGCCTTTCTTTTATTTCTAATACCTCACATTGTCTGCTCTCAGACTGGGTGGGTGAACGTAGAGTTCCAAGCTGATGCCTACGGAGGTGAGAGCACATGGGAAATCTACATGGTGGGAGCTGACAGCGTGTATGCTGCTAGTGGACCATTCGAGAACGCATCATACAACGAGCAGCTAGTGGTGCTTCCTGTTGGGGAGTACAACCTTGTGGTAAGCGATCAGTTTGGAGACGGTATCTGTTGTGAGTTTGGAGAGGGGTGGTTTGGCATAGAGAATACGTGCGGTGTCAGCGCATTTGTGTATGACTTTGCTCAGGCTCAGATCACCATCCCGTTCGAAGTACTACCTTGCCCACCGCCCCTTTCTGACTGCACGGACCCAGAGGCCAACAACTACAACCCACAGGCATATTTTGACTTAGAGAACTGCCAGTACGATGTGACATTTAGGCTGGATCTTAATGGACCGCATCCGCCTGAAATAGACATTCCTGAAGTAAACGGAGAATGGAACGCATGGTGCGGCAGTTGTTCTCAGATGAACGATGATGACGGCGATGGGGTGTGGGAGCTTACCGCTTCTATACAGCAGGGCAGCTACCTATGGAAGTTCTCTGCGGACGAATGGGAGGTTCAGGAGTTGCCAGTGGGCGTTTCTGAGTCTCCTTGTTTTTTGTTTGATGAGTTTGGTTATGTAAATAGGAACCTTGTGGTAGACGGGCCTGTGTCACTACCCCCTTTTTGTTGGGAGAGCTGCCTGCCATGTGGTGCTGTTCCTGGGTGCGTGAACCCTAGTGCCAGTAACTGGAACCCTTGGGCCAACTTCGATGACGGATCGTGTTCCACAAGCGGAGATGTTGATTGCGAGGAGGGAGATACAGAGGTTTCTGTAACCCTTGTCCTTGACAACTACCCATCTGAAACCAGCTTCTCGCTTGAGAATCAAGACGTTGCAGAAAACATCATTGATGTGTCAATAGGTGAGGTGTCAGATCAGATAGTCGGCATACCACTCGTGTTCAATACTTGCATAGCGGTAGGCAGTGCCATAGAGTTCAAGCTGAACGATACGTTTGGCGATGGTCTTGGGGCCTCACAGTGGGGTGGTCAAGACGGAGACGCTTACATCACCGCCTGTCAAGACACCTTGTGGCATCTAGAAGTAGCGGACTTTGGATATACTGTAGCCGCCAACCTTGAGGTCCCTGCATGCGAGGCACCAGAGGTTGTATTGGGTTGCGGTGACCCAGAGTACCTTGAGTACAACGAGATGGCCACAGAGTTTTCTCAGGACCTATGCCTAACGCAAAAGGTTTATGGCTGTACTGACGAATCTTTCTTTAACTACGACGAGCTGGCCAACACAGAGGATGCCATAGACTCTTGTTTCTACACCCTGACCATTACAGACGGGGTAGGCGATGGTTGGTTTGGAAGCTGGTTGGGGGTGTACCAAGACGGATGGACTTCTCCTCAGTACAAGATGGGGCCTAACGACGGTAACGATGAGTCCTTTGATGTATACTTGTCGTCCGAGGAAGAGATTGAGATCTACTTCTTTACGACTCCTCAGTCTCAGAACCAAGTAGAACAGTGTGGATTTATGCTGATGGGACCTACAGGGGACACTCTAATCGACGTAGCTCAGTGGAGCATGGTCCCGTACCCTAACACCTACTCGGTGACTCCGTACTGCGGCAATACGTGCGAGCCGTTTGTCTACGGATGCACAGACGAAGAAGCCCAGAACTACAGCAGCGTGGCGAACATTGATGATAGTGAATGCTATTACGCAGCGGGTTGCACACAGGCTGGGTACCTTGAATACTACGAGCAAGGATTTGAGGCTGACTATGATGACGGTCCTTGCGTCACACTAGCCATGTTCGGATGCACTGATCCTGAAGCACTTAACTACGACCCAGAGGCCAACGTAGACATTGACTCCTGCATACCTGTGATCGAAGGATGCTTGGACATCGACGCCTACAACTACAACGAAGAGGCCAACACAGACGCTGATGACTGCGTGTATGACGCTGGCTGTGTGACGGGTGCTGGATCGCCATACTGGGCCAACGACTACTGCTACTCATGGGTGATCGAGGTAGACCCCTACTGCTGTGAGGTGGGGTGGGATGCGTACTGCATCAATCTGTACGAGTACTGCGGTGACGGGGTGACTAACGTCACGATCCTAGACAACACCATCTGCGAGGTGAACCCTAACCCAACCAGAGATATAGTAAGGATTCAGTCCCCTGTAGGAGCTGTTGCAACCGTATACAACTCACTGGGCCAGAGGGTGTTAGACCCCACAAAAGACAAGGTGATAAGCCTAGGTAACTTGCCTGACGGGGCGTACATGTTCGTTATAGACTACGAGGGCAGAAGAGTCAAAAAGAAAATCATCAAGCAATGAAGCTCAGAAAGAAAAAAAAGAAGGGAGGTGTAGACTACAGCACACCATACCAAGGTGCTATGGGTAAGAGCATGAGCCGAGAAGCGGCTAAGAAAATGTGGTCAAGCAAGGCTTCATCTGATGAGCAAAAGCTTGGGATTAAACTCACTCAAGATGCTGATGGGAACTACATAGCAAGAACTAGGCTTTCATCAAAGGCATGAGATACATAGTAACACTACTGCTTCTTCTTGTCAGCGCCAGCGCATCAGGACAGGCAGTAAAGAAGGCCCTGAAGTTTGCTACGTTCTACACGGCGTTTAGCGGCGGTAACTCTATCTCAGATCAGGAGGTGTTCTCTGTAGGTAACGGGCTCCAGACGGACGTACTCAAGACACCATTCGACTACTCGTTCACTGCGGGGGTGCGTAAGATCGCTCGCTTCGGATACGAAAACAGAGCCAACACATTCTACAACGGCACAGAGAAGTCCTACGGGGATGCCGCTACCATAGGCAAGGTGAAAGGATTCGAGTTCTTGTTCGAGGGTGACTACCGCAGACAGCAGGGGAACAACTACCTAGACCAAGATCACTTCTTGCGCTACGTGGGTGAGCGATGGATAACCAAGGTGGAGTACCTGCAGGACGGGTTCGCAGACGTGAGCTACTTCGAGGGGTCGCAGAGGGTTAGAGCAAACCTAGGCAAGCTGTCCTTGAATGCGGGCATCATGCAGCGACTCTCAGAGCCATACGGATACGATCCTTTGAACGAATGGGTTCTGGACAACAATCAGCTCCACTTCACCTCTTTGGCGCTTCAGGAGGGCTATAATATAGACGTCAACACGGGTGAGTTCTTCAACCCTCAGGGTGAGCTTGTGGCTAGTAGCTATGAGGTGTGGGAGGAAGTAGTTGTGCCTCAGGTACTTGACGATTACGTGACAAAGAAAAGAGGTGAGTTGCCCGACCAGTGGGTGCATTCATTCGTTGTAGGATTCGATTACTACCACTTCACAAAGGACTTCTGGGTGCACAGCTGGGGCAACCTAATCCCGTACCACGTAGACACAGACGGGGAATACTCCTACCACCGATTCGTAAGTAGCGACCAGTGGATGGATTACTCAGGAGGCCTTATCTTTGGCAAAAGATTTAACAGGAGTTTTGGTGTGTTTGCTGAGGGCAAGTACCACAAGTACTGGGACCGATCATGGCACGACTTCTCTATTGGCATTAACTACGTAATAATCTGACATGGCTCAGCAAATTGGAGAGGACACTAAGGTCACACTAGACCTAAAGACTATAGGGATGGCAGTCACAGGCCTGGGTGTATTGATAAGCATGTGGTTTGCTTTGCAAGCTGACATCGCAGAGGCCAAAGAGCTGCCCGAGCCGTTGGCTCCAGAGATTACACGTATGGAATTTGACATGAAGGACCAGCTGGTTCGTCAAACAATTATGACCACGCAAGAAGACGTAACGGAAATCAAAGAGGACATGAAGAGGATCGAGGAGAAAATCGACCAACTAAAATGATCCATGAAAACAATCTCTATTGCTTTATTTGCTCTGCTATTTTCAACAGCAGTGTATGTGTCAATTCCCGTAGAAGAAACAGTCTGTAAATCAGGCATTTGCGTAGTTGAGTTCAACGCAAGCTTTAACTCTAGTAACAGTGTAGGATGGATCGAAGACCTGGACGATTGCGCAACAAGCCGTGTAGACATTGTAGCTGCTCCAGATCTTCAGAGGGAGCACAAAATCGTGGTTGTGCCAACGATAGTAGTGTTCAACGAAGGGGAGGAGGTGAAGAGGTTTCAGGCCAACATCATGATGACGATGGAGGCGACCATGGGTGACGTTCAGGAAGCGATCGACGAGGTCCTAATGAGCGACTTTTAACGGAAGACCGTTATATGTCCCTGCATGCTGACAACCTTAGTTGATCTATAGGTAGTCCCTCTGATCGTCCACAGGTAGATACCGTCAGACACATAGGCAAGATTCTCATTGCCCATCCACTTGTCACGCGGATCGTAACTCTCCCACACTACAGCGCCCCAGCGGTTGTAGACCTTACACTCCCATCTCCACCAGCAGTCAGGCTTTGTAACGGGCCTCCAGGTATCATTCACGTAGTCACCGTTAGGCGTAAAGACGTTGGATACGTATATGCACGGGTCCTTGCAGTCGTCTACGTTGGGTGGCTCAGGAGGAGGAGGCCCAGAAGTATCAGTAGTATCAGTTGTCTCTACAGGCTCCCAAGGCTGTGGCTCGTTAGGCACGGGAGGGGGAGGCGGTCCACAGTTAGCTTCCATAGAGAACTCTAGCCAGCTGTTCGGTATGTTCTCGTCTGGGTAGTCGCAACCTGCAATGCCTGCGCTGCTACCGTCTAACGTCTCACTGTCGTTGATCTGCCAGACCGTGATGACCATACAGTCCTGCATGAAAATACCTTCCTGAAGAGCTTGCACCCAGCATTGTAGGGTACCGCTTCCAGCTAAAGGTGTGTCTTCGACAATATTGAAGGCTATGGTGTCTCCAGTCTGATAGATATTATCAGGTCCCTGGCCCATCTCAAAGCCAGGAAAGTCTAGAGGGTAGAGCAACAGCATCCAGTCACCCTGAAAGCAAGGCCAAGGACTCTCGTCTTGAGGAGGGTTGAAACCAAGGGCTAGGATAAACTCTCCGATGCTGTCAGACTCAGTGCAGCAGGCACCTCCGTTGACGACCATCATGATGTCCGTGGAGATAGGATCGAATCCTAGTATCTCTATGTCGCACTGCCCGTAGCTAAGCAGAGGCATTAGGAAAAAGATAAGTTTTTTCATTCCTTGGGGCATGGGCCAGTACTTGCCAGCATCAGCAGCAGGTCTTGGATGTTTACAATGTTGTCGTCGTTTGGATCAGTAGAGCACACGCCAATACAACCTATGTCTACAAGCAACTCAAGAACGTCAGTGTTGCCTATGTAGCCGTCACCATTGTAGTCCATGTTGCACTGAGAAAGCGAGTTACAGAACTCAAATTGAATTACATCAAACTCCAATCCAAAGCCCGTGTTAACCAATGTGTCAAGCCCCACTGTGGCAAGGACTCCATCGCCACCTATGTCGCATACGCCGTCATTGTCCCAGTCAACAGTACAAAAGCCGTCTCCTGCCGTATCCTCTATCTCAAACACATAGCAGTCATTGAAGATACAGGCCGTATAGTAGAAGGTCTCATTGCTGTTGGTGCCATATCCGCCGTCAGATATAACAATCTCTTCCTCTCCATCCCTAAGCTCCCAAGAAGTTTCGTTGCCAAACACGTCTGGAGTGACCCAGATCTCCATTAAGTCTCCATCTGTAACATCTAGAGGCCACCAAGAGGCATCATTGTCTGGGAACTGGTCAAGGCTAGAGATTGTCTGGATGGTAAACTCATCTGCACCCTCTACGTATACTGCCTCAAAAAACACCTGAGTAGATCCAGGCGGGAGGTCATACAGGGTGATCACTTCCTGAGGCCCGTTGCAAAACATTTCTACATCTACAAAAGGAATGAGCTGAGTTCCCTGATTGATAACATCAACCCAGATGTCTTGGTATGGGTCACACCACTCTTGTTGGTAGTAGGCGGCTCCAGCTGTTACGTCGTAGTCTACGACAGGCACACACGCTAGGTTGTCTACAAGCCCCTGTCTGCTGCCTTGAAGCATCTCGTGCATGCGCTCAGCCTGACCCACAGTAAAGGCATCCTTGCACGTCTCAGAGCTGTAATCCATAAAGTTGTTTACAAGGGCGTCTGGGCATACTCCACCATCGCACTGGGCTATGGAGTTGGAGGTAGTGGTAGGCGTGTCACACACCTGATCTCCTTGGGTCTCACAGTTACTTTCTGAAGTACACGAGGACGTGTTGGAGAACGTATGCCACAAAGAAAGGTGGTGCCCCACCTCGTGGACTCCTGTAAACCCCAACGTCCTTCCAGGCTTCTGCACCCCTACAGTCCCTGTAGCATTGTACAGGACCACAACGCCATCTCTGCAGTCACCTGTGGGGCCTAAGTATGCGTACCCCTGAACCCCGTTGCCACCGTCATTGCCGTTGATCTCTGAGACTACGTAGTAGTTGATATACTCGTCAGGGTTCCAGCATCCTGCAGTTGACTTAAGCTGCGTCTGCTCCCACCCTACTTGATCAAGATTCGAAGGGGTGTTGCCTATACCTCCAGTCACGTAGTCCTCGTTCCAGCTGGCATCGTATCGAGTTATCCCGTTCGTTGGGTTGCCGTCAGGATCACGCACAGCCATGCAGAACTGAATCTTGCTATCGGCGAACTCGTCATTCAATACATCTAATTGAGACAGTATCTGATCGTCAGATATGTTGTTTGGCTCACCCGCTCCAGTATGCACCACATGAAATACAACGGGTAGCGTCTGAACCTGTACATCCTCAAGGTTTACATCGGACCTCTTCTTGAGCCCCATGACCTGTGTCTTGGTGTGCATCTGAATGCACTCCTCCTGACCAAACATCTCATCCAGCTGTACAAACCACAGCGTAATGAGAACAAAGTAAATGAACTTAAAGTTAAACATGTATCTCGAATTAGATTAGCATTCAAAGATACAAACAATCCCCAAGTACTTATTATGTGTCGCTCTGTTTGGCTATGAGGGCATGTGTCCGACAATCAATGTTCCTGATGGGATCTATAAAGTTCTTATTGCAGTAATCATCTATCTCTTTCTGCCTCTCTGGTGTGTTTGTCACGCAGTTATGGGCGGCCTGATACTTAGCGTTCTGCTCAAGAAGTCTATCTATGTTCATCTTGATTTGTTTGTGTCGGTTTGTCTTCATGGACCGATAAAGGTAGTCAATATTTCTGGTCGTATTCCCAGACTCGATAAGACAATAACGTCTTGATATCGTGTAACTTAAGGATCGTGATGACATCTTGCCTGTCCTTGCGGGTGTACTTTTTTAGGTACGCATCCTTCTTGTTGGTGACTGCCTCGTCTTTTACATGTTTCTCACAAAAAAGGGCGAGCTCCTCCCTGTCTACTATGGAGAACCCGCCTTCCTCTGGCATATCAAAAGCTATGATCGTAGCCCCGCCGTACATCCATCCTGGATTTCCAGCTACATTTTTAAACTCACACCAGATCTCATCTGGGAGGTTGTTTCCTTTTACGTCTACACCCCATCTGCTACTCTGGCCCGCCATGGCCAACCAGTAGTCTATATGTTCGTGACGATCTTCGGTGTGGCTAGACTTAGTGACGTGTAGGCCTTTAGCCCTAGCCGCCCTTTGGAACCTAACCTCGGCCATCCTGCCCGTGGCAGAACTGTAGGCCCTCCTATTAGCGCTCTGCTTTGCCATCTCTGTACTCTGCAGTTGCGCACCTGATGGTATCTATTTCGTGGTTCACCCACTCCCTGAAGTCTTTTATAAGACCCTCTATTTCCTCCGACTCATATCGGGGGCTGCCTTCTTCGTGTATGTGCTCATACATATCGGTTGTGGCTTGGTGGATGCGGTCACAGGAGTCGAAGACTAGCCTGCTTAGCTCATATATCTCCATCTTTGATTGATTTTAGGATTTCTTGAATAGCTTGGTCTACCTGACCACTATTCTTCGCTAAAAATACAATGCAGTTGGAGTCTTGACCAACTAAATGACGAAGAAAAAGTTTCCACCTCATAGGAAAATCATGATGAGACGGTAGGTAACCCTTAGTCTCTATGATCCATCTGTGATCCCTCCCCACAAAATCAGGTGTATATGTAATAGGAAGCACGACGGACCCCGATCGGTCCGCCATGTCTTTCCTCTTGGATGTCATCTTGAAGTACTTGTTTGGAAAGCGGAAGCTGTCCATCAACTCGAAGGTTTCTTCTTCGTAGTCAAAAGCTAACCCGTATTCTTTCAACTGGTCAGCACAATACTTCTCTATCGAACTTGCGTAACGGCCCAAATTTTTTTTTCGGGCTGAGCGCCGTTTCGGAGTACGTGTCTTTCGTTTCACATAGCGAAGTTACCACAGGCAGTTTGAAATATCAATCTGTTGTGGATAAGAAATTTATATTCATAGGGATCGTCTGTGGTTGCTCGAAGGTAATGGGCTTGAACATAGCGCGTTGACCCATCCACGAGTGAAACCCTGTGTGTGAAAGATTCATCACCAGCTTGTGTGGCTCGTCCAGCGGTGTAGGTCTACCGCCTGTCTCTACCTCACGCACCTTGCGTACATGTATCTCGCTCAGCTTACGCACGTTATGGTCTGCTGATTGAACCTTTCGGTGAATTGTGAGGAAGCAATCGGCTCTGTTCACGAACTTTCCGCCACCCTCTGTGTCTTCTGCATAGGGAGCTACAGGTAGTCCGTCTTCACCCTTGCGTCGTTGAGCCTCTGTTACAGCGTGCATATTGAGCCACACTGCGATGTTGTTGCTCTTGCTGAACGTAAGGAACTCTGACGCGGCCTCGTAGTGGTAGTCATGGACACCGATGCGGCTTCCATTCATGTCTAGCTTAAGGCTGTTGTATGGGTCTACGAATACTGCGTCCACTGGCTGCTGTTTCATTACCTTCTCCATGAAGACGATGATGTCGCTGTAGCTGTACACGGCGTTGTTATTGATGATAGTGAAATGATCCTGCACCCACTTGTACGCCTGCTTACGCTCGTGAAAGTTCATGTCTGCTACCTTCCTGTCCATAGCAAACTGCATTAACTGCATCTTTACGGAGGCGGTGCGGTTCTCACTGGAGTAGATGATCCACTTCCAGTTGTGTCGGATGGCAGCGTTGGCGATGAGGTACAGGGCCGTAGTGGTCTTACCTACGTTGCTGTGTCCGTTCATGATGACAAACTCGCGCTTGTACCTGAAGTACTCGTCAAACTGCTGGTCACCCGTGTCCAACCCCAGCTCGATCTTACCCTGCGAGTAGTCGTCAATCCATCGGAAGTCATCGTCGTCGGAAGAGATGAACGACATGTCCCCGTCATTGATGAGCATCTCACGCTTGGCCGTCTTCTCATCGTCAATGAGTTGCTTGATGGGTAGGGCCTTGCCGTACTCGATGCCATCGCGGATGGTAAGCTTAGCGTGTGACTCAGAGTCGATGTCACGCTTTACAATCTCCCTGAGCAACACCCGTACTGCCTCGTCCTCTTCAATGCGACCTGCAGCTACGTACCCACCACACAATCGTGCAGCCTGTAGTAGAGCTTGGTGCTTGCTACCATCCTCGGCCTGTCGAATCATACGGGCGGCCAGGTTGAGTCGCTGGTAGTCCGTGTGGTCGTAAGCCTCGTTGGTGGGTGTCTGTGCCTCTGCGTGCTCTGACGTGAAAGCCCCGAACTTCTTGAAGTCGTCCTTGATGATGATGTCTGGGTCGTGCGACTCATAGCATGCGCGTGACTCGTTGACACCCGACTCATCTACCTCTAGCCCGTGTTGCTTTTCGAAATACTTGACAAGCGCTCTAAAGTGGTCTCTGTGTCGCTCAGGGTTCGTGATCTTGACAAGCGCCTTGACCCCGTTTCCGCTAGGCGAAGTCCAGCATGAATGAATGAAATCATCCGTGGCAAGGGAGCGCTTGGTCTGGTCAACGTCAACGTGGTCAAAGTCCAGAACAATAAATCCCGAATGCTCGAAGAGCGCGTCATCGGCTCTCGACGAAAACTCCCCGCTGAAACAAACAACGGGGAGCGACTTCTTTTTCTCTTTATCACCTCCTCGTACCTCAGATACCAGTGTAGACGACTTCCCATTCTGTATTCTTGACAGTGCTGTCTGTAGGGTTATGACGTGCGGGCTCTCCTTGTCGAACACGCTTTTGAATATTGTTACTTGCATTGTCTTTGGCAATCATGAGGAGGATTAGGTAACCTGCAAGATCCTGTAGCGTGTCCTCCGTTGCATCTACAAGGCCTGCGTTCTTGATTCGCTTAAGCTTGTCGTCGATACGCATCTTGATGCCCGCGACAGCTCCAGCTTCTGAGAAAACATTCAGCGGTTCGAGCGCCGAGTTTCCATACTTTTCATTCTTCGAGAGGAGTAGCTCCTCAAGCTCTTTACACTTGCTTCTTATGCTGCTTCTTGTGCTCATCAATGGTTAGATTTGAGTGTGATATGAATTTCTTGTCGACGATATCCCTGATCATTACGTGCCTTACCGCCTTGGTTTTGCCGTAGATCTCCTGTTCGAGCCTACCCATTGTTTTTGGATCGTAGTTACGTATGTCGTTGGGATTGTCGAAGACAGATACTACCCACATAAGACGCTCGTGTACAACCTTCTTTTTTTTGAAGGCGACACGAGCGCTCATGTAGTAGATAGGTGCTCCCTTAGAAGGGCAGGTCACTTGTCTCCGCTTCAGCCTTTGCTTTCTTTTCAGCACGCTTGGTCTTCGCAGCTTCGCTGTTAGGATCAAACACACTGCAGCAAGGCTTGCCGTTCTTAGACATGAACAGCTTGAGGTACACATTACCGCCCTGCCCTTCGGCATTCTTGGTGGTTGTGTACTTGTCAATCATCTCCTGCAGCTCTGTGTCTTTCAACTTAACAGACCAGCTTGAGAGTTGTCCCTCGTACAGACGAGGTTCTTCGGTGTACCCTACGAGTACGGAGTCATAGCTTGTATCGCTCATGATGTTACAAAATTTGTAAATAGGTTATGGAAAATAAAAAAGGCGGTCGCATACCCTGCGATCTTAAGTGCTTTACACAATGAATTGCGCATAATGTTCTTCTGTTTTAGTGTTGCCGTCGAGCCATGTCTTGATGTTCTCTAGTGCTTCGTGAAACTTCATCTCACCCTTGAATAGGGTTTCGTCTGAGCATTTGACGTCGGCAGGATAGTATGGGTATGCTTTCTCTTGCACAACCCAATAGAAATCCTTGATGTCAAACACCTTTGTATATACATAGGCTTGGATGTCGTAGCTCCAGCTGTTCACGTCATACCTGAACTTGCTAATGGAGCGAGACGACTTAGAGTCTATGATGCAGTCATCTTGTAGGCAGTCAAGAAATCCTTTCAGGGGGACGCCGTCGATGTCTACATTGAAC